>Ga0209232_1000071_pt1 | contig 60119 bp, 76 predicted proteins | sample ETNvirenome_2_60_FD_184066 | JGI IMG/M metagenome (GOLD analysis project Ga0209232, IMG submission 184066) | Marine viral communities from the Pacific Ocean - ETNP_2_60 (SPAdes) (version 2) | ecosystem: Environmental > Aquatic > Marine > Oceanic | place: Pacific Ocean | collected 2013-06-22 | reverse complement strand
CTATCTCCGGTGTGAGTCTCTCTGTTTGTGAAGTAGGTTTTTTCAATTTCAAAGCCTACGCAATAACGCGAAAAATAAGTATTGTCTGAATTATCGAAACTTATTAACCTCCTTTTTTCTGTTGGCTTTAAACCCCTTAAATCAACACTGAAAGGTGTTTTATTTATAAAATTTGGTAAAGGACTTCGGTGGTAATTCATTAATATTCCTCTGTTCCTTAAACCTGTTGTTTGGTATGTTATACCTGTTGAATTATTCATAATTTTTAATTTTTATTGATTATTATTAAGCCGTAGCCTGATTATTTAAAATGATTTGCTTTAGTACTTCAATTTGTAACTCTATTTCTGAATCTGTTAAGTTGCACTTAATTTGTCCGTTCAATTTAACAACTACTTTTTTCTTGACCCCCTCAATTAAACAAGTCATCTGTAAGGTGGTCGGGTTTGGTGTGGTCGATTCGTTATTGGTATCTTCTCCACCACTTCGCACAAACTTTAAACAATTTTCTACTGAAATACTTGACTCTTTAGTATCTTCTCCACTATCTCTGAGGGCCTGCATTTTAACAACGAAACTTCTAATTTTGGCACTATGAATGGTGGCCAATTTTAGCATTTTGTATCCGTAGGCCCTTCTCCATCCGTAAAGTTTCATAAAAAACTCCTCTTTTGTCCAAGAAATACCCTCCTCAGAGAACATCTCTTGACATTCTTGCGACTTGAAATATTCCATAGATTTGCTGACTATTTTTGACATCTTAACTGAGGACTGGAATTTACTAACTCCACTCTCAAAAATTAAGTTTTGAAATTCGTTAATTTCGTTGACCTTAAGGCCATTTCTTAACGTTTCGTTTGTTTCTAGAATTGAAGTCTCTAGCTCTAATAAATTTCTCATATTTTTTAAATTTATGAGGGGTTATACTCCCCCTCTGATTAATAATAGTTTAATATACGTTTAATTCTTGTATAAAACAAGGGAATTGCACTAAATAAAAAACAAATTTTGACATTTTATAAACTCTGAATTGTTTATATCTGTTAATCAACTAATTAAATTAATCGTATTCCCTATGATTTATTTACTAAAATTTGAACGCGTGGAGTGGTGGCCTTCCCCCTCTTTAAGTGTTAAAGCTTTATTATATAAAGGAAGGGAGGAGGAGAGGAAGGGAGAGAGGAGAGGAGAGGAAAGGGGGGAGGGGAGAGGGTGGAACGTGGCCGGTGTCTCTTTAAGGAGACATTAACGGAGGTACAAAGGCTCTCGAAAATCTCAAAAAAATTGGGACTAGCGAAAAAAAAAACAGACCCCCCTCTGTAAAAAAATATCAGTTTCTATATGGGTAGGCCAAACGTGGGATGGGGGGGGACCTAAATACTACATATGTCTAATAAAATTTTGTATCTTTGCTTAAACCTTATATATAACACCATGGATGGATTAAGAATAAAAAATGGCCGATTAGTAAATGACAGGCCTGACTCTGAAATGGGTCTTGTTACCGCAGCTAAAGCTAGACGAGCTATGAAAAGCTCACATACAGTAAGAGATATTGCTGCCGGAATTGAGTTAGCGGAACAACAAAAAGAAATGAAAGAGGCAATGATGGCTTCATTAAAAAAAATGTTTAAATAAAAAGATATGGCAGCTAGATTAGAAAAAAGAATAAAGAGAAATACTAAAAAGCTTACCACAGCTAAGTCTCCTAGAAAGGTGGCAAGGGTTAAGAAAAGAGTAGAAAAACTTACAGCTAGAAGTGAAAGAAAAGCAGCTTCTAATAAAACAAGAAAGAAAGGAGATATTAGTGACAGAAAAATGTTGCGTATAATGGATAGAGATATTAAGAAGTACGCAAGACAAGATAAAAGAGCTGCTAATAAAGCTACTAGAGAGTCTAATAAAGCTGCGAGACAAAGAAAAAGAGCGACTAATCAAAGAACAAGACAAGCAAATAAAGCTACTAGACAAGCAAATAGAGCTCACAAGTCGAGATTAAGACGTTCTAATAGAGGTTATAAAAGAAGTATAAAATAAAACAATAATAAGATATGGCTACAATAACTCCTAGAATAGAACTTGTATCTAACCCTTCAGGTGGCCCAACTCCGACAGGCCCTATAAGCATTGGTTTATCTTTAAACAAATCATTAGCAACAACTGTAGGAACGGATGTTAAAAGTGGTGTAGCTGAGGTTACAATACTACATACAGACAATAAAATATTTGACAGCACAACGCCTAAGCCTTCATACATATATATTAATAACACATCAGATACTACTATATATGCAGGTAGTGCGGGAACAGCGGGAACAAGATTTCTTCAATTATTAACAGGAGAATTTGGATGGTTACCATGGGCAGGACAACAAGATATATTTTTATATCATGCTGGTGCAGGTAATAAAAACTGCGAATATTGGATATTTGAAATATAAACTATAAAACTATAAAACAATGGCAAAAGGAGAAGCAACATTTATAAAAAGAAAAGGAAGGAAAATTAAAACAAAAGTAAAAAGAAGTAACTCGCGAAACAATGTGAAGATTAAGCAGAAATTTAACAAAGATGGTACGCTTAAAAAAACAGTAACTAAGTTTAGAGGTAAAAGAACGGTTACAAAGCCTACAGACAAAAAGAAAGATAGTATGCAATCAAAATTTGCTAAAAAAACTAACAAAATGTGGAATGACAGATTAAAGTATAGTGACATATAAAACATTACCCCTTTGTTTGACACGGATTAGGGAGCTATATGCTCCCTTTTCTTTTGGCCTAAATTGAAAGTAAGAAGCACACTATCATTATTAATATATATAAATATGGAGCTATATCTATTCTCATACTGTAAAGATAACACTTCTAATATTAACTCAGTGTTAAGAAAATGACGATAATTGACATTATAGTGTCGGTTTTAGTGTCGATTTAAAGTACTTAACTAACTGATAATCAGAACTAGTGTCGAAAATGTCAAAAAACTAAAGCTTTTATAGTGAGTCTTTTTTTTTATAATAGGGAGAATATATATATATAAATAATATTAAAAAAATTTGACATAACTAAAGTTAGTGGTATAAGAAAATAATTCCTATATTTGCAATAAATTAAACTTAAATTTAAATTAAATGAATAATACAGGATATATCCCCAAGGAGCTCGACTTCGGTACAGAAGGTAGAGTAAAGTTAATCAAAGGAATTACTAAAATTGCTAACGCAGTAAAAAGTACTCTCGGTCCCCGAGGTAACACAGTTCTTATTGAATCACCAGAACATACCGCTAGTATAACAGTAACTAAAGATGGAGTTACGGTTGCTAAATCGGTTGAGCTTCTTGACCCTGTTGAAAATTTAGCAGTTAGAATAATGAAACAAGCTGCGGAAAGAACAGCTACTTTAGCAGGTGATGGAACTACCACAGCTATTGTTTTAACTGAATCTATAGTAAAGAACACCACAAGACTATTAAGTAAAAACCCTAATGTAAGTGTAACTGAAGTTATACGTGCTTTATCTAGTTATACTATTGATATTATTGAAAGGTTAAAAAAAGATAGTGTAAAAGTGGAAAAGAGTACTTTAAATAATGTTGCCACTATTTCAGCTAACAATGATGAGTTTGTTGGTAGTATTATTTCAGATACATATAATACGGTTGGAGAAAACGGAATAGTGACTGTGGAGAAGTCACAAAACTCGGAGACGTATTCAGAAACAACTGAAGGAATAAAAATAGAAAGAGGTTATTCAAGTAATCTATTTGTTAATAATCAAAAGAAAGATGAGTGTATATTAGAAAATGTTAACATTTTAGTATCTGATGCTGAAATAAATAACGTATTAAACATAGAGAATATTCTAAAACCCATTATTCAAGAAAGCAAAAAACTTCTTATTATAGCTCCTTGTTCACAAAATGTTATACAAACATTAGCGGCTAATGTTATGAAAAGAGGATTGAAGGTGTGTATTATACCACCGCCGTCATTTGGTTGGAAAACACATGAGCTTATGCAAGACATAGCAATGTCAGTAGGTGCAACGTATTTTTCTGAGAAAACAGGGGACGATTTGAGTATTATAAACTTCTCCGATTTAGGGAGAGCGTCCAAGGTGATAGTTGGGAGAGACTCCACTGTCGTCCTTTGTTCACCAAAAGATGAGGAACATCAAGAATTATTAAATGTAAGAGTAGGGGAATTAAAAGATGCACATAAAAGAGCTAAAACAAAAGCTGATAGAGAGTTTATATTATCTCGTATAGCCTCATTGACAGGCGGAGTAGGAGTTATATATGTAGGTGGTAATACTGATTTAGAACAAAAAGAGTTATATGATAGAGTAGATGATGCTGTATGTGCGGTTCGTTCTGCTTTGTCAGACGGGATACTTCCAGGTAGTGGGGTAGCTTTGATGAATATTTCTTCAGAATTAAAAAGTGGAAAATCTGATGCCGAAAAAATTGCTTACGCAATTTTATTAGAATCTTTATTATCTCCATTAAAACAAATTCTTGAAAATGCAGGCTTAAATATAAATGATGTTTATTTATCATCTAACCTTGAAAAAGGCGAAGGATACAATGTAGTTACTGAAAAAAAAGGAAACATGATTGATTTAGGGGTAATAGACCCTACCAAAGTTACTGTAAGCGCTTTAAGTAACGCTATATCAGTTGCCAATACAATACTAAGTACTAACGCTATTATTACAATGGCACGTTCATACGATACAACATGCAAGCAATAGGAACATATATTATAATAAAACCCATAGATGAAGAAGTAACTACAAAGTCAGGACTTCTTTTATCAGGAGAAGAAACATCTAATCTTCGATACAGAAAAGGTAAAGTATTAAATGTGGGAACAGATGTGGAGATAATAAAAAAGGGAGACGAGATATATTATGACCAACAGTCAGGACATACTATGTTACTTAATAATGAAGTAGTAGCTATTATTCGTCAAATGAATGTCGTTGTTGTTTTATAAATCGGTTCATTTCTATTATCATATTACGATATACTTTGTCAGTATAAGACACTTTTCTTTTAAATATAGGGTTAGCTGAAGGACTAGTAGGTATTTCTTCCCCACTTAATTTATTATATATAGAGGTAATTAAGCGATTTGTTTTGTATGAAAGGGTGTATAACCCTTTTCTTTTACCATCATACTTTCTAAAAACCTCTATCCACCCATCGCGTAGTAAATTATCAAATCTATTTACATTCCAACTAAGTAACTCATCAAATTCCTTAAATTTATCTTTAGAAAAATAACCTTCATCAAACAAAAAAATAAGAATGTCCAGGTCAGCTTGAGTAAGATTATATTTTGATTTTACGAAATATCTTATAACCCTCCAATACTTTAAGTAATTTAAATTCATTAAATTTTATTTTATTAACTTTGTATGGTACAAAATTACAAAAAAAGAAAATAAACTACTATGTCTATATTAAAAAAGTTGTTAAAAAGAAAAAGGGACAACACCTCAGAGATAAAAAAAATGGAAGCTCGTCAAGAGAAAAAAGGACAAAAAATAATAGGAAAAATTGAGTCCGGCAAAATGTCTGTTAAAAGAGGTAATAAAAAGTTAGATAAACTTCAAAAAAGAACAGCTAGAAAAACAGAGAGAAAAGAACTACAATCTTTACCTAGGTCAGAGAGAAGGTTTCTTAAGAAGATGGATAGGGATATTAAAAAATACGACAAACTAGATAAGAGAAATAAAAAGTGGGCGGATAAAAAAATGGGTAGGTAAATAAAAAACAACAACAACTATGGCTATAGTAAACAAAGTAAAGGAAAGAAAACAAGCTAATACTAAAAAGATTTTAAACGAACAAAAGAAAAAATCTAAAAAAACAGCTAGGGTTACAAAAAGGTTAGAGTATTACGATATTAGTGATAAGAAACGTAATCGTAATCTTAAGCGGAAAGCTAGAATGGAAAAGAAAGGGACGTGGGACAAAAGAAAAGAGAAAGTGGTAAAAAGAAAAATAAAAGATGAAACTTTACCAGGAATGAAGAATTGGAAAAAACCTATGAATAGACAAGAGAAGCAGAGGTTGTTAGCGCAGATAAAATTAAACACTTCACCAACAATAAAGTAAAAAATATAAGTTATGAGTAAATTTGGAGATAAAATGCGTGCTAAAAAAGAAGCACGATTTGAAAAAAGGTCCGAAAGAAAGGCTAAAAAAGGTAAATACCTAATGTCTAAAGAAGACAGGAAAACGGCTAGAACTAATAGAAAGGCCACAAGAAAGTATATAAAAGAGACAACCGGTAAAACGGGAGTAGAGCAAGCTGCTGATAAAATAAAAGCAAAAGTGGATAAGTACAAAAAGACTAAAGTTGGAAAAACTATTAAAAAAATTCATGATAAAGCTAAAAAAGGTAAAGAGACTAACGCTTATAAAATATATAGTGGTGGTAAGGAAGCTATTTCTAGCCTTAAAAAAGGTAAGTTTGGTAAGGCTATTAGAACAGTAAGAGATACTGTTAAGAATTTAAACAAGAAAGATAAGAAAAAGAATAATAACAAAGCGTAGTAAATAATTTATTATCTTTGTAAATAAATATATAATATGCCAACAGTAAAATATAAATGCGGTGATACAGGAAAAATGAAAACAAAAGTTTTTCCATATACAGCCATAGGAAAAGCGCAAGCACATGAGTTTGCAAAAATGAATCACGGTTCAGTAAAGAATAACCCAGGCTACGGCATGGAGAAAACAATGAAAAGTACAGGATACTAGTAATAATTTTTAAAAATTAACAAATGAAAAAACAAGGTTATAACGACAGATTGGATGAGTCTTTAGGTATGAAGCATAAAGGCCCTCACTCACAATCTTACAAATCAAGAAGAAATGAGTCTAAAGGAATGTCTAAATCAAGATATGGACATCCTTATGAGGGAAATCATTCAATGAAAGAAGATAAGCACTATCCTAAAAGCGTAAAAGCTAAATTACACCATGGGTTTAAAACTCAAACAGGTAGTAATAGAACGGGAATAATGAGAAAATCATAATGGCGACTAAAGGAAGGACAAAGAAATTTCCTCAAATTAAAGAAAAGAATGAGGGGAAATTTACAGATTGGGCTAAACGGAACGGGTTTAAAGATGCCTGTTCTGCCGCTAGCGCTGTAATGAAGAATACTAAAAAGTATTCCTCTAGTGTAGTTAAGATGGCGAATTATGCCAAAAATTTTGGATGTAGTACTAAATAATTAAAATTATGCCTAAATACGGAACACGAAAAATATCCTTTAGAAGAAAGCCGGGAGGTAGTAAGGTTGGTAACGCGATTAGAAAAGCGCGTGCCGGAGTAAAAAAAGCGGGTCAAGCCGTTAAGAAAGCTGTTAAAAAAGCTGTTAAACCTGTATACAAACAAACTAAAAAAACCGATGTTCTGGGAAGAACAACTATTACTAGAAGATATAAAAATCCTATAACAGGACGTAAAAGAAAAGTTGTTAAAACAAAAGGTGGGGAGAAAAAAGTTGAGGTAAGCAGAAGACAAGAAGGGGCTATAGGAAAAAGAAGGGTAGTTAAACAGAAAAGAAAAATTGGAAATGCTAAACAAAAAAACGTTGTTAAATACAACAGGAAGCATCTTCAAACAGAAAAACAAGTTGATGTTCATAAAGGACATAGAGTGAAAAAGAAAAAACACACAGGTGTTCCTAAAACTCACAGAAAGGGTTTGAAAAAATGGAGAATGAAAAAATAACTAAAAGTAATATAATATGAAGTTTATAAATTATTTTTCGAGCAATGCTAGACAATGGGATAAGATTGCTATAGAATGGAGAATAGGAGGAATAACTCTTTTAGAAATAAAAGGAGATGTTTCTAAAAAATGTTTAAAAATGGTAATTTTAAATCTAGGATTTAAAATGGCTAAAGACTGCAAAAACTGTAATTGTTAAATTATGGCTACCCGCAGTCAACTAATGGGTCATTCACCAAGGGGGTATGATGACAAAAAGAATGTATATGTTCCATCAAACAAGAAAAGTCGTGGGTTGGGAGATACAATAGAAAAATTTACCAAAGCTACAGGTATTAAAAAAGCTGTAGATGCGGTAGCAAAAGCAACAGGAAAAGATTGTGGATGTGGTAAACGAAAGGATTCCCTAAACAGAATTTTCCCTTATAATAAATAAATAAAAAAAAAGTTATGCCGAATCAACAGTTTTATCCAAAAGCAACCTTTGATATTTCAGGGGACAATTTTAACAATGCTTTTAATCCGTCTCCAAGAAATTATGTGACGACATTTCAGCCAAGCGCTTATGACGCGATACTAAAAACCGTAACAACCGCTACTCTTAACTTTAAGGAGTTAGGTATTAAAGTAGGTGATGTTTGTATGGTTGGAGTTGATGGTGCTGCGGTAGGGAATAGAAGTATTATAACGAAAGTGAAATCAAATGAACTTACGCTTACAAGCAATATAAGTGCTGCTGCAGGGAAGCCTGTTATTATTTATCAAAATATTCCAGACCCCGGTGTAGTACTTTTGAGCGGCCCGGGTCATAAGAATGATATTTTTATTTTAGGAGCTTGTAATGAAGAAGATAATGCTTCTGAAACGGGTAGGATAAGAGCTGTAGGTAATTACGGACAAAATTATGATTGTGCTCAACCTCTTGTTCCGGTTCAAGTAGTTAAAGTGTTTAGCTCGGCAACGGGGAGCTCTACCCCTCCTAATAATGGAGCTCGGTTATATGTAGCTTACAATTAATATGTGGACGATTTCAAGTACTATAAAAAATGTTAACATAAAATATGTGATAGGTCATGGCAAAAAACGCATTTCGATTTCAACCAAACAAAAAAACAAAACACAAAAGGCACTGCAAGAGCAAGTCTACGTTTTCCAAGGGAGCTACTAATTATGTGAAACAATATAGAGGACAAGGAAGATGAAGAAATTATTTATATTATTATTACTTCCTTTACTTTCCTTTGGTCAGTTCTTTAAGTATTCTACAGTATATACTTCTTTTACTATGGGAACGTCTATGGTGGAAAGGGAGAATTACATAGCTATAGATAGGGGTTATGAAGATGTTACTGAAATCAACCCCTATGATTATAATTTAACTTTCGGAATCCGAAAAATAGCAAGATTTGATTATGAATATAAAGTTAAAACATGGTACTACGGTACTGAAAGAACTGTTTCAGACAATGTTACTGTTGGTAATGCTAACGGGTGGGAGTATCTCCTTAATTATTCTTTTATACGTAATCGCGGTGAAACATTTAATAATGCAAATTTTTGGTTACGTTATCTCGGTAATAAAACGGTTACTAAATTACAATACAAAGACAATCAAAGAGTAAATTTAGAATACACCTCCTTCGATACTAGGTTTCGTGTTCAGGTAGGTGCATGGGATTTTACGGCAGGAATTATTGCTAGGAATCACCCTGTGTATGGGGTTAACCCTATTGAGGATTTTTGGACTCCAGGGGAAAGTACCTTTGTAGAATTAGCGGCTGATTTTGGATATAGTAGAGAATTTGTAAATGGAGATTGGAATTGGTTTAGTGGGGATGAGTTGTTAGCGACATCAAATGATGAGTTTTATAAACATTATTTTGGAGGTGCAGTTGCATCTTTTAATGAGCAAGAATTAGAAAAGTTAGGCACTCAAAATGAAATTAGTGCTGTTTTAGGTGTTTCATACTATAAATGGTCACCAAAACTATGGATTCATGTATGGTATAATTTACTACCTTTGCATTATGGGCTTGATGATTATTCTTTTGAATATGGAGTTGAGAACAGTGATTGGGCAGAATGGGATGCAGGAGTGGTGTTTGGTTCACGTATTACCAAGCATTTAGGAATCTTTGTAGAAGGAACTCACCAGAGGTATTGGATGAAGCCTGTATATGAATTAAAGTTTGGGTTTAACTATTTATTCTTCTAAGTATGAAAAAATACATATTACTATTATTTACTTTGTTTAGCGGATTAGTGTATTCACAAGAATATAATGATGCGTGTTTAGAGTGTGCGGAGGCACAAGGTTTTTATTGTGGTGATGATGAGTCTAATTGGACTCAATATTCTCCTAATGGATGTGTGCAAACAACATGGATAGCAGATGGATGGGACGATTGTGTAGATGCAAGTGATGAGCAAGATGGTCAAATTCCTACTTCTACATTTGATTGTTTGTTAGACGAGGTTGGTTGTGATACGTTATATATTGATGTAATAGAGTATATTAATTTAACAGATACTATTATTGAAATACAAGTAATAGAAGAAATAGATACACTTTATATTTATGAAGATATTTTAGACACTTTGTATATAACAGAAACAGAGTGGATATATATAGAAGAATATGTTGATTGTGACACAGGTATGCCTTGTGATACAGAAATCATAGAAATAATTAAAAATTCTGAAAACACTAATTTAATTTACAATTTAAAGGGTCAGGTTATAAGAAAGCCTGAAAGTATTTATATCCAAAATGGTAAAGTAAAATGGCTAAAATAAGTAATAACACAAAAGTAAGTACTGATTTAAAGTTCTTAATAAGTTTCATTTTAATGGTAGTGGGATTAGTGGGAACTTATTATAACTTAGTTGGTCAGGTAAATGCGATAGAAGTTAAGGTTGAAAAATTTGACGGCTATCCTAGTGCGGGAGAAATAAATATGAAAAATGAATTAATAAGACAAACGGTTTTATCTAACAAAGAATCATTAGATGCTATAGAAAAGAAGTTAGACACTATGGATGAACGTTTGTATGAGGTAATACAAAAATAATGAAAAATTTATTCTACTTCTTTTTATTTATCAGTATGGTGTCATTTGGTCAAATGACATTACAAGAATCAGATTTAGATGCGGTTTTAAAAGAAGACATTGTTGTTATTGAGTTTTATGCGGATTGGAACAAAGAAAATATGGTAGATTTATCTAAGTTTAAGGATGTAAAAACTTACATTATTGACATAGAGAATTGCCCTAATATGGTTGCTGAGTATAAAATACTTTCCGTACCAACTGTTATTGTTTTTTATAATAAGGAAGTGGTGCATAAATATGAAGCTGATTTAACTTTTCAGTTGTGTATTAAGGAAGCTAAAAAGCAAGTTGAAGAATTAGTATTAAAGAAATTTATGTAATAATGAGGTTATCAAAAAATTTTACTCTCTCTGAGTTTTTAAAAAGTAACGTTGCAAAAAGACATGGGATTGATAATTCCCCAGAGTTTCATCATATAGAGCAGATGAAAGCATTGTGTGAGTTCACTTTACAACCCATACGCGATGGTATAGGGATGTTAGGGGTAAACTCAGGATTTAGGTCAGAGGAGTTAAATAAAGCACTAGGAGGTGCACATAAAATAAAAGATGGTATTTACGTTCCTACAAGTCAGCATTGTAAAGGTCAAGCTGCTGATTTAAAATACAGGAACAATAAAGGAATAGTAGATAATAAGATAATATGGGATTTTGTGTTAGAGAATGACATTCCTTTTGACCAAATGATAAATGAATTTGATTACGCTTGGATACACATTTCTTATAACCCAAAGGGTAATAGGTGTCAGTTGTTAGAGGCTTATAAGGGTTCAGGTGGAAAAACTAAATATAAAAAAGTATGATTAAAAAAGCGTTAAGTAAAATACTTGGTGATGCAGGTAATATTATAGATGAGGTTGTTACAACCAAAGAAGAAAAAATGAAGCTAAAGAATGAAATGAAGAAAATGCTTCTTGATTCTGAAAGTGATTTGCAAAAAAATGTAACTGCTCGTTGGACCGCCGACATGCAATCAGATAGTTGGTTAAGTAAAAATGTAAGGCCAATGACTCTTATATTTATGTTAGCCTGCACTATGTTGTTAATTTTCATTGATGCAGGAACCTTAGACTTTCATGTCGAAGAAAAATGGACGGATTTATTACAATTAGTTTTGATAACAATCGTGGGGAGCTACTTCGGAGGAAGGTCCATCGAAAAGGTAAAAGGAAAAGGTAAGTAAAAAAATACTTATCTTTGTGTAATAATTAAAAATTTAATCAAATGTCAAAAAAAGAAAAAGTAGAAGATTATTTAACTACAGATGAGTTAAATGAGATTAAGCAAGTAATTCAAGATATGAACTCTGCAAAAATAAAATTAGCAGACAACGTGTTAGAACAAGAGCAAGTAAAAAAAGTACTTGGTATAATTAAAACTAAGTTAATAGATAAAGAAAGAGTGTTAATTACTAAATATGGTAAAGACGCTTCTATTAGTTTAGAAACAGGAAAAATTACTCAAAAACAAAAGAATGACTTCTTATCTGATAAAGATATAGAGGAAGTAAAAAAACAAAGAGAGGCGCAATTTAAAGCAAAATAATTAAAAAATAAGTAGAAATGGCAAAAATTAGTACATACTCCACAATTAGTTATTCAGATATAAGTAGTCAAGACACATTTTTAACTAGTGATTCTACTAATTCTAATGCAACCAAAAATATAAAAATATCAGAGTTAACGCTTTATTTGTTTTTTAATGGTTCAAATGGTCTTCTAGCTCCGGCTACTCCTACTTCTCCGGGAGTAATGGGAACTTTTATGATAACTAGTGGTTATTTATATGTATGCTATGGTCCTGACTCATGGAGAAGGGTGCAGCTTTCTGCTTGGGTATAAAATAAAATAAAATGAAAATCAGAAAAATATCTGTAGGCCCTGATTACAAGTCGGGAGCTATGCACTACATAGTGGGACAATCTGTCTTAGGTGGAAATTACACTATAGAACTTATTAAACAAGATGAGGAATCTCAATCTATAAAGATTTATATTAGAGAGGGGGATGTAATTTTAAAATGGAAGGAGTTTAATAGCACTGTACCTGTCGCTTTAGAATATAATATAAATATATAATGAAGTCCCCTACACAATTTATAGTATCTCCTGTAAAAAACAGAAGGTATAATAATTCTAAAAATATTGGAGGTAAGGATATTATTATTAGCACCTCACAAGAGGATGTTAGTTTTTCTAATCGAGAAGCCGAAGTAATTGAAGTTCCGTTAAATTATAAGGGAGATATTAAAAAGGGAGATATACTACTGGTTCACCACAACGTTTTTAAGTATTATTATGATATGAGAGGTAGACAGAAAAGTGGTAAAAGCTTTTTAAAAGATAACTGTTTTTTAGTTGATATGGAGCAGTTTTTTTTATACAAACAAAATGATGAATGGAAAACCTACGGTAGGTATTGTTTTGTTAAACCTATTCCTAAAACAGAAAGTGTTATTTTTAAAAACACTAATAATGAACCTTTAATGGGGGAAATGGTTTACGTAAATAAGTATTTAAAATCTCAAGGTTTACGCCCAGGTGATAAAGTTTCTTTTGTTCCTGATAGCGAATATGAGTTTAGAGTAGAGGATAAAAAGTTGTATAGAATGTTTGACCATCAAATAACTATTAAATTATGAAACTAATTATTTTAGATGATATAATAAAAAAACCTTCTCAATATGTAAAAAATATATTAAAAGGAGGTTTTGTAGACGTAGAAGATGGTGATAATGTGTTTAAAGGAATACAGGTGAGAAACAATGATGAGTTAGAGAAAATTGTTTTAATGTTATTTCCTGATTACCAAGTTAAATATAATTTTGTGAGACAATCCCCTTTTCAACAAGAAGAACCAAATTATATCCATTCGGATGAAATGATGGGTGATAAAACTATTTTGTTATACTTAAATAAAACGTTTCCTGAAAATGCAGGTACAACTTTTTATAATGAAGATGAAACGAAAAGTTGTGATGTTCGAATGAAATACAATAGGTTGGTAGCATTTGATTCTTACCATAAACACTCTAGAACTTTATATGATAATTTTGGTAAAGGAGAGGAGTCAAGATTGGTTCAGGTAATGTTTTTAAAATCAATGGGTAGAGATGGTGTGTATTATAAGAAATAAATTTTATTGAAAAAATAGATGGATTCAAAAGAATTAAAAAAACAAATTATAGAAGCCGGAAGAAAAGCAGTTAGGCAATTAATAAAAGTTGCAAAAGAAGAAATAATTAAACCTGACCCCGAAGACGAGTTGGCAGCAGATAGATTAAAAAATGCGGCCGCTACTAAAAAACTTGCAATCTTTGATGCGTTTGAAATTTTAAACCGAATAGATGGCGAGGAAGAAAGTTTAAGAGAGTTAGATAACGTTAAACAAATAGATACTAAACAAGGTTTTGCAGAAAGACGTTCAAAATAATTTATATAAGGTTTTAGATAACTATATTCCTCAACGAGTTTTGTCTAATAAAAATCGAGGAGGAACATGGTTGTATGGATATAATGAAAAATATAATTTTGTAAACATTTCTAAAACCGGAAGGATTGGTGAAATAATAAATATTTCAGGCCTTATAATAGGATTACCTCTAGCTCCCAAAGAATGTTACATGCGGAGTGAGGATAAAAAAGAACAGTATTGGGAAAGAAAAGAGTTGCCTAAATCTTTGTCTAAGATTAACTCTATATTTCAATGGAATGATGCTCCCAAAGAATTTAAAAGTCATTGGGTAGATTATATAGAGCAGGAGTTTGATAAAAGAGAAGATGGACATTGGTTTATGAATAAAGGTCAACCTACTTATATAACAGGTTCTCACTATATGTATTTACAATGGACTAATATTGATGTGGGGTACCCTGACTACCGAGAGGCTAATAGAATATTTTTTTTATTTTGGGAAGCTTGTCGTGCTGACAAAAGAAGTTTTGGAATGACTTATTTAAAAATAAGACGTTCAGGGTTTTCTTATATGGGGTCTTCGGAGTGTGTAAATGTAGGAACATTAGCAAAAGACTCAAGAGTAGGTATATTATCTAAAACAGGTTCGGATGCAAAAAAAATGTTTACCGACAAGGTAGTTCCCATATCAAGTAGACTTCCTTTCTTTTTTAAACCCATACAAGATGGAATGGACAAACCTAAGACAGAGTTAGCTTTTAGAATACCTGCGTCAAAAATTACTAAAAAAAACATGTATGACGTTGCTAATGATGAGTTATATGGATTAGATACTACGATAGATTGGAAAAATACAGATGACAACTCTTATGATGGGGAAAAATTATTATTGTTAGTACATGATGAAAGTGGTAAATGGATAAAACCTAATAATATATTAAATAATTGGAGGGTAACTAAAACTTGTTTACGATTAGGGAGTAGAATTATTGGTAAATGTTTAATGGGTTCTACTTCTAATGCTTTAGCGAAAGGGGGTGGAAATTTTAAAAAATTATTTGAAGACTCTAATGTGATGACTAGAAATGAAAATGGTCAAACAAAAAGTGGCATGTATTCTTTATTTATTCCGATGGAGTGGAACATGGAGGGTTTTATAGATAGGTATGGTATGCCGGTTTTTAATACTCCTAAGGAGAAGTTAATGGGTGTAGATGGTGAGTACATTACTAAAGGAGCAGTAGATTATTGGAAGGCGGAAGTAGATTCTTTAAAGCAGGATGCAGATGCCTTAAATGAGTTTTATAGACAATTTCCCAGAACAGAGTCACACGCTTTTAGAGATGAGAGTAAATCTTCTTTATTTAATTTAACAAAAATTTACCAACAAATAGATTATAACGATTCATTAATTCAAGGTCGACATTTAACTAGGGGAAGTTTTAGTTGGGCTAATGGTGTTAAAGATAGTAAAGTAATATGGAGTCCGGATTCTAGGGGTAGGTTTTTAGTTAGTTGGTTACTTCCAAAAAAACTACAAAATAACGTAATAGAAAGTAGAGGGGGCAAATATCCCGGAAACGAACACTTGGGTTGTTTTGGTTGTGACTCTTATGATATATCAGGAACAGTGGGTGGGAAAGGGTCTAATGGCGCTTTACATGGTTTAACTAAGTTTAACATGGATGAAGTTCCGAGTAATGAATTTTTTTTAGAATATATAGCAAGACCACAAACTGCAGAAATATTTTTTGAGGAAGTGTTAATGGCTTGTGTGTTTTATGGTATGCCTATCTTAGTGGAGAATAATAAACCTAGATTACTTTATCATTTAAAAAATAGAGGTTATAGGGCTTTTTCTATAAACAGGCCGGATAAAAAACTCCTGAAACTTTCTAAAACAGAAAAAGAGTTAGGAGGTATTCCTAATAGTTCCGAGGATGTTAAACAAGCTCATGCGGCTGCAGTAGAATCTTATATAGAAAAACATGTGGGTTTAGATTTACAAGGAACTTATAGAGATAGCGATATAATGGGAAGTATGTATTTTAGTAAAACTTTAGAAGATTGGGCTAAGTTTGATATTAACAATAGAACTGCGTATGACGCTACTATTAGTTCAGGGCTTGCTATAATGGCTAGTCAAAAGCATCTTTATACTCCAAATCAAAAACAATCAAAAATAAGTGTTAACTTTGCAAGGTATAATAACCAGGGACTAACAAGTGAAATAATGCAATGAAGAATAACAAACCTGTAACTATAAATATAAAGCAAGCGGCCTTCCCTACACAATTTGTTTCAGACGAAAAAAAAGCAACGGACGAGTATGGACTTCAAATAGGTCAAGCTATTCAATACGAATGGTTTCGTAAAGACTCAACTAATTGTAGATATTATAGTCAGTGGAGAGATTTTCACCGATTAAGATTATATGCTAGAGGAGAACAATCTATAGCTAAATATAAAAATGAGCTTGCAGTAGATGGAGACTTATCTCACCTAAACCTAGATTGGACACCTGTGCCCATCTTACCTAAGTTTGTAGATATAGTTGTTAATGGAATGTCGGATAGGTTATTTAAAGTAAAGGCGTATGCTCAAGATGCTATATCTCAATCAAAAAGAAGTAAATATCAAAATATGATTGAAGGGCAAATGGCAGCCAAACCAATTTTAGAAGAAATTAAACAAAGAGGAAAGGTTGACCCATTTAGTATAGAACCTGAAGAACTTCCTGAGACAGATGAAGAATTACAATTATTTATGCAACTTAAATATAAACCCGCTATTGAGATTGCAGAAGAAGAAGCTATTGACACTATGTTTGCGGAAAATCAGTATCAGGATTTACGAAAAAGATATGATTATGATTTAACTACTATAGGTATTGCTATTGCGAAACATGAGTTTTTAGAGGGAGCAGGAGTTAAAATAAGTTATGTTGACCCTGCTAATGTGGTATACAGTTATACTGAAGACCCTCATTTTAAAGATTGTTTTTATTGGGGGGAAATAAAAACTTTACCAATCACTGAGCTTTTGAAAATAAACCAAAGTTTAACTAATGAAGATTTAGAGGAAATTACTCAATATAGTCAGAGTTGGTATAACTATTATAACGTTGCACAGTTTTATGAAAATGATATTTTTTATAAAGACACAGCTACTGTAATGTATTTTAATTATAAAACTACTAAGAAAATAGTTTATAAGAAAAAAAAATACGACAATGGGAATACTAGAATGATTGAAAAGGATGACCAATTCAATCCTCCAACAGAAATGATGGAAGAAGGTAATTTTGAGAAAGTTGAAAAAACAATAGATGTGTGGTATAATGGAGTAATGGTAATGGGAACTAATATTTTATTAAAATGGGAATTAGCTCACAATATGGTTAGACCTAAATCGGCTAATCAACACGCTTTACCAAATTACGTAGCGGTTGCACCAAGAATGTATAAAGGTGTAATTGAGTCTTTAGTTAGACGTATGATACCTTTTGCTGATTTGATACAAATGACCCACTTGAAATTACAACAAGTTATCGCACGAACTGTTCCTGATGGCGTTTATATAGATGCAGACGGCTTAAATGAGATTGATTTAGGAACAGGTAATGAGTATAACCCTGAAGATGCTTTGCGGTTATACTTCCAAACAGGGAGTGTTATAGGGAGAAGTTTTACCCAAGATGGTGACTATAATCATGGGAAAACGCCTATTACACCTTTAAGTACAAGTTCAGGTTCAGGAAAGGTTCAAATGTTAGTTGCTAATTATAATCATTATTTAGGAATGATTAGGGCTGTAACAGGACTTAATGAGGCTAGAGATGGTTCAACCCCTGACCCTAATTCTTTAGTGGGAGTTCAAAAGTTAGCTGCTCTTAATTCTAATACGGCTACTAGACATATTTTAGATGGTAGTTTATTTTTATATAGAAGGCTTGCGGAAGGGTTGACTTATAGAATTGCTGATATATTAGAGTATTCCGATTTTAAAGATTCTTTTATTAATAAAATAGGAAAGTATAATGTTTCTATTTTAAATGATATAAAAGATTTATATATATACGACTTTGGTATTTTTATAGAGCTGTCCCCAGATGAAGAACAAAAAGCTCAACTAGAGGCTAATATACAAATGGCTTTATCTAAACAAGATATTAATTTAGAAGATGCTATTGATATAAGAGAAATAAAAAACTTGAAGCTAGCTAATCAACTTTTAAAAGTTAAAAGAGTTCAAAAGCAAGATAGGGAGGAAAAAATGATAATGCAAAAACAAGCTATGCAAGCTCAACAACAATTAAAGTCTCAAGAAATGGCTGCTCAACTAGCTATGCAAAAACAACAAGCAGATATACAATCTAAATTGCAATTAAAGCAAGCAGAGATTCAGTATGAGTTACAAAAAATGCAAGGTGAAGCGAAATTGAAATCACAATTAATGAGAGAGGAGTTTGATTATAATATGCAATTAAGAAACATAAGTGAAAACGCTTTACAAAGTAGAGAGACTCAAAGAGAAAAAGCTAAATCTGATAGAATTACTCAACAAAATAATCAGCAAGCTAGATTAATAAATCAAAAGAAAAACAATTTACCCCCACAAAAATTTGAATCAAATGAAGATACTTTAGACGGTTTTGACCTAGCTCAATTTGGGCCTAGATAATGTCTAAATTACTATTAAAAAAATTATTAACTTTGTATAAAATTATATCTAATGGAATTAAATAAAAACATGAAAGTAAGAGAGGTGAAACTCGCAGAACCAAAATCTAATCAAGAAATTGAAAAAGAACTTTTGGAAAAACACGAAAGTAAACAACAACAGGAAGCAGTTGCAAAAGAAGAAGTGGTAACACCACCCGCAACTCCTGCACAAGATACTCCTGCTACACAGAAAGTTCAGGAAGAAGTTAAGAAGGAGTTTACTGAAAATGATATTCTTTCACATATAAATGAAAGATACAATAAAGAAATAAAATCAGTTGATGAGTTATTTCAGGAAAGGGAAGAACAAGACCCTTTACCTGAAGACGTTTCAGCTTATTTAAAATATAAAAAAGATACAGGGAGAGGTTTTGAAGATTACGTTAAGTTAAACCAAAACTTTGACGAACTCCCTGAAGACACTCTACTTAAACAGTATTATATGGCTACTGAAGAAGGGTTGGATGAGGAAGATGTAAGTTATATGATGAAAGATTTTGTTTATGACAAAGAGGTTGATGAACCGGATGTCATAAGGAGAAAAAAGTTAGAGAAGAAAAAAAATATTGCTAAGGCAAAAAAATTCTTCAATTCTCAAAAAGAAGATTATAGCCGCCCACTTGAGTCAAGGGGAGAAGGTGTTTCTGATGAGGATAAAGAAATTTTAAAAAACTATAAGCAATATATGGCAGATGCAAAGACGGCTGAAGAAGTCACTAATAAAAAGCGTGAGTTTTTTATTAAAAAGACGGATGAAGTTTTTAACCCTGAGTTCAAAGGTTTTGAGTTCAAAATTGGGGAACAAAAACTAGTTTATTCGCCTGGTAGTGCAGATGAGGTAAAGAAACAACAATTAACACCCAATAATTTTTTATCTAAACATTTAGATGAAAACGGGATGATTAAAAATGCTTCTAATTACCACATGGCATTATCTGCGGCCATGAACCCTCAAAAGTTTGCTGAGTTCTTTTATGAGCAAGGTAAATCGGTTGCTGCTGAAGACGTGATGCGTAAGACTAAAAATATTAAAATGACTACGCGAAACACACCTGAAGTAACAAGTAAAGGAGGGATGAAAATTAAATCTTTATCACAAAATAGTGGTAGAGGTTTAAGAATAAAGAGTTTTAAAAAGAGTTAAAAATATTTAAAAAATTTAGATTATGAGTTTATTAGCAAGTCCAGGGTATCAGTTACAACCTGCTTCAGAGCAAGTTGCTGCACCCTATAATTATCTTACCAACGCTGATTTCACGTGGTTACAGCAATATTTGCCTGATACCTACGAAAAGGAATTTGAGCGTTATGGTAATAGAACTGTTTCTTCATTCTTAAGAATGGTAGGAGCAGAAATGCCTTCAATGTCTGACCAAGTTACTTGGGCTGAACAAGGAAGGTTACACACTAAGTATACAAATGTAGCTATTAATGGTGGTGGTGCGTTAGCAGCAGCAGATAATGCTACATTTATTGTAAATGACACTATGAGTCCTGCAGCAGCAGATATATCATTAAGAGTTGGTCAAACTGTTTTTATGCAAAATAATAACGGTGGTTCATCTAATAAAGGTATTATTACTGAGGTGACTCTAAATGCAGGTGCAGCAGACACATTCGTTGCTTACTTCTATGAAGCAGCAGGTATGACTGCAGCAGGTGCAGATACGTTTACAATGTTTATTTATGGTTCAGAATTTAGAAAAGGAACTTCAGGAATGATAGGTTCGTTAGAAGCTAACGATGAGTTCTTTAACAATTCACCAATCATCATTAAAGACACGTATACTGTTACAGGTTCAGATATGGCACAAATCGGATGGGTAGAAGTTACTACTGAAGATGGTGCTGCAGGATACTTATGGTATCTAAAATCAGAACATGAAACAAGATTACGTTTTGATGATTACCTAGAAACAGCAATGATTGAAGCTGTTCCTGCTGAAGTAGGTTCAGGTGTAATCGGCTTGACAGGTGGTGCAGGTTTTGAACAAGTAGGTAACAAAGGTTCTGAAGGTATCTTCTATGTAGTTAATACAAGAGGAAACGTTTGGGCAGGAGGTAACCCTGTAGCTTTAGCTGATTGGGATACTGTTATCTCAAGATTAGATAAGCAAGGTTCTATCGAGGAGAATGTTGTATTTGTTAACAGAGATTTCGGTTTCGATATTGATGACATGTTAGCAGCACAAAATTCTTACGGTGCTGGAGGTACTTCTTATGGTTTATTCGATAATGACGAAGAAATGGCATTAAATCTAGGATTCACAGGATTCCGTAGAGGATATGACTTTTACAAGTCTGATTGGAAATACCTAAATGACCCTACAATGAGAGGAGGTTTATCGTCTGTAGCAGGAAGTGGTTCTGTAAATGGTTTATTAGTACCTGCGGGTTCTACAACTGTTTATGACCAAATTCTTGGTAAAAACGCTAAAAGACCTTTCTTACATGTTAGATATAGAGCTTCACAAACTGAAGACCGAAGATATAAAACATGGATAACAGGTTCAGCAGGAGGTGCACGAACTTCATCAGTTGATGAGATGCAAGTGAACTTCTTATCAGAAAGATGTGTTTGTACTTTAGGTGCAAATAACTTTGTGATATTCAACGCATAGTTGATGAGTGATGATAGGAGTGTCTCTTTAAGGAGACACTCTTATTATTTTTTAAATTATAAATTATATTAAATTAAATTGAAATGAAAAAAACAGCAAAATTTACAAACAAAGCTTATAGGTTACTAGGTGACTCAACACCACTTTCTTACATGTTACCTACAAGACATACCAAAAGATTTCCCATATTACATTTTGATGAAGAAACAGGAGTTAATAGAGAACTAAGGTATTCTACTAATCAAAAAAGTATTTATGTTGACGAACAAGATGAGAACGTTATTTTAGAAGCTATTATTTTTGAGGACGGCTTATTACAGGTTAGAAAGAATAATCAAATACTACAACAGTTTTTAGAAAAACACCCTTTAAATGGAAAAATGTTTGAGGTTATTGATAATGAAAAAGACGCAGAAGAAATAGTTGAAGTTCTTAATCAAGAAGTAGACGCTTTAGTTGAAGCTCGTTCTTTATCCGTAGAACAATTAGTTGAAGTGGGTAGGGTTTTATTTGGAAATGTTTCTAAAAAATCTACAGCAGAAATTCGTAGAGACGTTTTAGTTTTTGCAAGAAATGAACCTGCTGAATTTTTAAATATTATTTCTGACCCTCAATTAAAGTTTACTGCTCAAGTACAATCGTTTTTTGATAATGGGATAATAGTAAAAAAAGGTAAAGATATTTACTTTAACACTAAGTCTAATAAAAAAAGAATGGTGGTTATTCCTGCGGGTGAAGATGAAGTTTATATTGTAAGCTCATATTTACAAAGTGAAGAAGGAGAGCAAGCGTTTAAATTGTTAGAAAAGTCGTTAAAAAATTAGTGTATCTTTGTAGCGAGAATATTCTCGCATAACCATTTAATTTTTTTACCAAATGGACAAATTTTTAGCAGTCCCTATAACGGGACAAACGAATCCTTTCTATGTAAGTTCTAGTGATGTTATTGCGGTTACAGTTTCCAATGGAACAACTACAGTTATTACTTACAATAGTGGGAACACAGCTACCTTTACTCACACGGATGTGGGTACAACAGTGTTAGCAAACTTTTTTCGTGATTCATTACAATCACAAATTGCAGAATCATTAACTACACCATGGACGGATGTCGCATTTACTTTCGTACCACCTTCTACTAGCGCAGACCCTGCGGGAGGTACAACTCCTTTAGGAGCGGTGGCTATTAGTGCGATTGCAATAGCATAGTATTATGGCAAAGTATATAAATGTGCCACAAAAATTGTATCCAGGTTCAACTGCAACAAATGCGGCTGTAGCGGACTCAGGTACAACAAGTGCGGCGACTGCGGGTAAATTAACCGAAGCAGGACAAAATTTTCTTACTACAGTGAATGTGGGTGACTATGCAGTTATTACAACTGCAGCGGGAAGTTATACAGTTCGTACGTATGCTATAGTAACAGCAGTAGATAGTGATACAGTTTTAAGTATTCAAGGCTCGGCTGTTCCTGCAACAGGTACAGGAGGTCTTTCCGCTTCAGGAACGGCTTACAGTATTATTGCGGCAGCAAATGCTTTTAAGTGTGATTTATCGGCAGCAGGTTTTGGAGCAAACGTTACAATAGGTAACACAGTTTGTAACACAACTACAAACCTTAATTACACTATCACAAAAGTAGTTAGCAATACAGAACTTTTGATTGACCATCCTGCAGGAATTATTGTAGGTGACGATTTTTTTATTTTATCAGATAATAGTGAACACGGTCAATACCAAGTTTGCTTAGATAAAGTAACTGAAATTAGAGGTAACGATGCTGACGGTGAGGTAACTATTCATTACAAAAGAGGTGCAACAAGTCAAAAATTGGCTATTGCTATGGGTGATGCGGTAACGGACGATGCTTATTTTACTAAATTTAGTGAAGTAGCACTATCTGCTTGGAGAAGTAGATGGTCGGATGTTTCAGTGCAGATGCCTGTAAATCCTTCATCAGGAACTCAAGGAGTTCAGTGGGGAGGAACTTTTACATGGAGTTAAGTAAATCGCTACTTAGGTAAAGAAGGGGACACTAGTCCCCTTTTTTTATTATCTTTGCATTATGGTTTCATCAAACATAAAAACTATTTCTTTTTATTATTGGGATACAGCTACTCATGCTATAAACCCTAATCAGTTAGAGTCTATCCCTGTAGATGGTTTGCTATGGGTTGAAAGAAATTCTGCTACTAAATTGACAATATGGTACAACGGAAGAACACAGATAGAGCTTCTACATGGCGCTGACCCTGCTCATAGAGTAATAAATGGGTTTAAAAGAGCTATAAATCTTGCAAGGTCAAGTAACTCCTCGGCAACCGTGACCTACGATGTAGAAATTCCCGTTACTTTACTAAATCCTCCTGTACCACCGCCACCTATATATGTTTCGGCTGTATTAGTGAAGGCTTTCTAAAAACAACCTTACCACTTTTTTTTTAGTATCTTTGTAGTTATGATAAACGAAGTGTACCAAATGTGTTTAGCGTTGCTAAACAAAAATAATTATGGATATATGACTCCTCAAGAGTTTAACTTGTTTGCATATCAAGCGCAGTTAGATATTTTTGAGGATTTGTTTATGGACTATAATTTACAAATAACTAAACGTGCGGGCAGGCGTTCCGATACGGGGTATCCTGATATTGCAAAAGGAATTGAAGAAACTATTGCTATATTTTCTAATACGGTAGGTTTAACTAATCAAAGTCTTCAACCCCTTAATGCAAATTGGACAGAAAATGCCAACAGTGCCGCGGTAAATAATTTATATAGCTTACCTTATGATTATTATCTTATAAATAAATTGTTTTATTTACCTACCATGACGTATAATATAAATGGTTCTTTCGGTACTACTTTACCCGCTGATTTTCCTAACAAAGGAAATTATTATGGAGGAGTTTTTGGTTGGGGGCCAAATTTACCTACACCCCAGGTTGGTGATTATGTGGTGAATCTTTTAACGACTAACGCAGCAGATGCAGGGGTGACGGAATATCCTGTTTCCCAAATAATGTCTATTGAACAAAATCCTCTAACCGCTTTTTATAGCACAACACAGTTTATTTGGAAAGTGGGGACAGATTTTCCTTCTTTTAAAATATTTTCTAAAAAAGGGTTGATAGAGATAGAAAAAGTTAGTCAAAAAAGAATATTTAATCTTAGCACTTCTAATTTAACCGCGCCAAGCACACAGTGGCCCGCTTATGTTTTAAGAGGAAATAAAGACACGGGTAATCAAACTGCGGAAATATATCCTATGGAAATTATTAATGAAACAGGTATGGTTTTTTGTCAATACATTAGGTATCCTAAAACCCCAAATTGGACTTATTCAGGGTCAACAGGGGGAAGACCTATATTTAATCAATCTCAACCTGATTATCAAGATTTTGAATTACCTCAAGATAATTTTCAAGATTTAGTGGCTAGAATATTACAATATGGAGGTTTAACTATAAGAGAAGTTAACGCAGTACAATACGGACAATCTTTAGAGGGTGCTGAATCCTCTGAACATAAAGGTAAATAATTATGACATATATATCGAACTTACAATATTATGAAAACAACGGAACTGTTCCCACAGATTTAAATTGGGGGTCTTATCAGTATGTTAGTCTTTATGATGTTGTTAATAATTTTATGTTAATTTATAATGATAACGATACTCTTGTTTCAAACGAAGAAAGATATAAGGTGTTGTTTCACGCAAAGCGTGGAATACAAGAGTTAAATTATGATGCTTTTAGAGAAATAAAAATACTTCAGGTAGAGATTAATGCGCAAGCACTTATGATACTTCCTCCTGATTATGTTAATTGGGTTAGAGTATCTTTATATAAAAATGGGAGCCTAATGCCTTTAACGGAAAATATACAAGCGAATACGGCTTTAGCATATTTAAAAGATAATAATGGAAATTGGTTGTATGACCAAGACGGTAATATATTGAGTCCTCAATTCTCTCCTTTAGATTTAGATAGAATTGCAGGAACAAAAAAAAGTATTTACCTTAATTCTAACAGTCCTTTTAATGGGCAAGAAGGATACTATTGGGAGGGGAATTGGTATTTTGATTATACTATTGGTTCACGCTTTGGTTTAAATACCGAAACAGCAAATAGAAATCCTACTTTTAGAATTGATAAAAAATCTGGAGTTATTAATTTTGACTCTACTATGATAAACCAACAATGTGTTTTAGAATACGTTTCTGATGGAATGGAAGGTGGTGTAGATGCAAACATTTCAGTTAATAAATTATTTGAAGATTATATATATGCGTACATTAATTATGCTATTTTATCTAGTAAATTTGGGGTGCAAGAATACATAGTATCAAGAGCTAAAAAAAATAAAAGTTCTTTGTTACGAAATGCGAAAATAAGATTAAGTAATATACATCCTGGAAGACTCTTAATGAACTTAAGAGGAAGGGATAAATGGATTAAGTAATGGTACAAATAAAAAGAACCTTTGCGGCAGGAAAAATGAATAAGGTGGTAGACGAACGTTTACTTCCACCAGGAGAATATATAGATGCTCAAAATTTAAGATTAGGCTCTACAGAAGCATCTGAGATAGGCGCTATTGAGTTAACCAAAGGTAATTCTAAAATAACTATACTAAGTTTTAATGGTACAGTTTTATCCGATTCAGCACGATGTATTGGGGCTATTTCAGATGATGCTTCAGAAACTATCTATTGGTTTGTGCATGACCCTGCGTGGACAGGACAAGGAGTAGGGTCTCCCCTGCTTACTACTATTTTAGATTTAGTAGTTTCTTACAATTCTAATACAGGTCAAGTTTCATATCACCTAATTAGTGTGCAAGAAGGTGTGTCAGGGCAAAGTACTTTAAATTTTAATGAAAGACATTTAATAACAGGATGTAATTTAGTAGATGATTTATTGTTTTGGACAGATAATTTAAATCCTCCTAGAGTAATAAATGTTACCCGAGGCTATAGTGCTCCCACTATTTCTGCCGGCGTTATTATGAGTAGTGATAATTTTTCTGCTGAAGAAATTAGAGTTATTAAAAAACCACCTACTAACTCTCCTCAGGTTTCTTTAACAGCAGGGTCAGAGGAGTTTAATTTCTTAGAGGAAAGGTTTGTTTCATTTGCTTATAGATATAGGTATGAAGATGGAGAATTTTCAGCAACCTCTCAGTTTAGTGCTCCGGCTTTTTTACCTAAAATATTTGCGTTTAGCCCTCAAAGTTTTTTAAATGAGGGGATGATAAATAAAAATAATGTCGCAACGGTAACCTTTTCAACAGGCGGTCCGTTAGTAAAAGGGATAGAGTTATTATGGAAAGACAATGATAATGGTATAATAAAGGTGATGGAGAGAATAACTAAAGAGGGTAATTATGGTGATAACGTTTTTATTAGTAGACAATTTAACACAAGTCAAATACTTACCGTATTACCTGATTCAGAAATATTAAGACTTTATGACAACGTGCCAAGATTTGCACAAGCTCAAACTTTAATGGGCAACAGATTGGTTTATGGAAATTATATAGAAAATTATGATTTAAAAAGTGCAGAAGGGGCAGACGGCATACCTACTAAGATAGAGTATGAGGCTACTACTGTTCATACTCAAATTGGAGAGGTGGATTTAGATGCCGCAGTGGGTAGGGTAACTAATACCTATAATGTGGGGGTGAGTCCTGCAACTGTTCCCGAGTCGGTTTTTACAGTAGATTTAAGTAGTATAGCGACTAATTTAACTTCAGGGTCTACAATTAACTTTACCGTTGAGTTTTATAACTACGCACTTTCAATACAGGGTGGGACTGTGGCTACAAACCCTGCTCCTACTCTTTTTACAGCCGTCCCCCCTCCCACTCAATGGACGGTAGAATGGGAGTACACTTTACCTCAAGATTTTGCCGGAGTAGCTGATTTGGCTGTAAATCCTAATTTTTTAGCAGCAGTAGGGTCAGCGGGAGCGCAACCCATGGCCACCTGTGCTACGGGAGAAACATTTACTGACCGATTTAATAGTGCTATGCCCCTAGGTTTTAACACCACCTTATCTCCTTATAACGCTCCCGTCGCTCCTTTTGTAAATACTATGGGTTTATATAAAACTGATTATGGTGTAAACGTGGGTGGCGTTCAAGAAGGGATTCAGGTATTATCAGCAGGTAACACAATCTCTTTTGTTTTTCCCGGAATTAGATATTCTCAATTACCTAACGATACTAATAACGATAGTATAGCATATTATCTTTACTTTCAAATAGGTGATTTTACTTTACCAAACCCGGGTGTTAATATGATTAATACTAGAGCAGGGTTTACTACTTCTTCCGCCCCTCCAAGTTTACATAGTAACAGGGGTTATGAAGCGGGTATTGTATACATGGATGCTTTTAAAAGAGCTACTACAGCCTTTACAAGTTTAAATAATGCGGTACATATTGGATGTAGTAAAAGTGATGTTCAAAATAGAATAAGAATTACCATTCCCCCTACCCAAGTAGCTCCATGGTGGGCGCAAAGCTATAAGTTTGTTATTAAACCTTCAGAGACTACTTATGAGACAATTTTTGCAAATATTGTTTTTATAGAACCCGGGTCAGCGGATGCTTTTATATTATTAGACGGAGAAAATGCAAGAAAAGTAGAAGACGGAAGTCGTCTTATTGTTAAGTCAGATATGGCAGGACCACTTAATAGTTGTAAATACATTACAGTATTAGAAAAGAAAGCGCAAGATAGAGGATTTATAGTTGTTCCTTTAGACCCCGCCAACCCTGGAGGCCCTTCAATAGATGCTCCAAGTGGGGTTTATATGAAAATTAAAGCAAGTGGAATGGATTTAAACGTTCCCCCTGATGCTATAACCACTACGGGTTGGCAATCAAAAACTAAAACAGGTAATGATAATTGGCCTGTATTAAAGCTTGGACATGGTGCATTTAATGAATGGGATGATGCAACGGCGACGTGGGGTGCACCTATGGAGTTACCTGCAGGCTCTAGGGTACGTATGAAAATAAAATTTTACAGACCCGGTAAATGGGGAGGAGGAGGTTCAGGTTGTGAGCGTAGACAATACGATTATGAACCTAATGATTTTATTGTAGGTAATACTTATGCTGATGTAATAGATTGGTTTGATTCAGAAAATATAGGAGATATTATTGAGCAAAACACAGGGTATCAATTTATAGGAAACGACTCTCAGTGTGATGTGTCAAATACTTACATATACCCTGAGGCTAACAACTTCATGGCTTTAAACGGATTTGGTCAAACATGTGTAAACGCATGGCAATGGGCGAGAGATGGTGGTAATTTAATAAAATTTTTAATAAGAGGTTCAAACTCATGTGGTAATTGTAATAAATGTTGGTCAAGAGTAGAAGGGGAAATTACTATTTTTAGAGCGGTTAACTTATTGATATTTGAAACAATGCCTGCACAAGGGTTTCCTGATTTATGGTATGAAGGTGCAGATAATTATGATATAGGGGCTAATGGTAATCACAAATCAGGAACTTCTCCGGGTGATGTAAACCAAGATATTGCAGCAGGTGTTTCTGCTCAAGTACTGTTAAGTAATTTTAACTGTTACGCGTTTGGTAATGGTTGTGAAAGTTATACTATTAGAGACTCTGTGAAAGGAGATTCTTTTAATTTAGGTAATAGAGTAACGGCTACAGCCTCACAAGATTATGGGAGAGCTCATAGATATGCTGATTTAACTTATAGTGGTGTCTATAATGACTTTAGTAACGTTAATAAATTAAACGAATTTAATTTAGGTCTTCTAAACTTTAAACCTTTAGAAGATTCTTTCGGGCCGGTGGAAAAATTAGTAGGAAGAAAAAGTGATATTTTAGTTTTACAAGAAGATAAAATATCTTATGTGTTATCAGGTAAAAACTTACTTTCTGATTCTACGGGAGGTGGTGCGGTAACTGCTACTCCTACAGTATTAGGGACTCAAATAGCAAGGTTAGAAGAATATGGTATAAGTAGAAACCCTGAGAGTTACGCAGAATATGGTCATGAGAAATATTTTACAGATGCAAAAAGAGGTGCAGTAATAAAACTAACAGGGGGTAGTCATAGTACAGAATCATTAGAGGTTATCTCAGAGTATGGGATGAGAAGTTGGTTTAGGGACATGTTTCTTGCTGAACCTAATGATATAAAACTTGGAGGGTACGACCCTTATATGAATGAATATGTTTTAAATACTTCAGACATATTATTACCATCAGATGTGCCGTGTATTAATTGTGATACTACATATACGTATCAATTTAACACAAATGTCGTTACTTTTTGTGTAGACTTTGGTGATGTCGTTGGTACAGCTACTATTGAAACCGTAGAAATTATGGACCTTATAACAGTGGAGTATGATGGGGTTACCGTGGGTGCTGCGGGAACTAATTTTCTTCAGTTTACTAAAGGGAGTCAAAATCCAAACACAGCCACAGTAACCTTACAGTCGGCTACAGAATTAACTGTAACTTTCGTGGCTTTTTGCGTTGTTCCAACACCTTTAAAGATTAGAAGGATAGTATTAAACTCACCCCAATATAGTTTACCATCTCCTCAAAGAGTTCATGACCAAATTCAATATGTAGAAGGGGGTTATACCTCTCCCGTATTTCCGGATAACAGTACAACTCCCGATGCGTTACAAAACATGGTAAATAGTATAATTGCTCCTAATGGAAGTTTTTCAGTTTCTTTATGTGATGTCGAAAGTGGTTTTCAGGGACAAGGGCCTTTTCCTACGGACACAGGGATTTTTTCTGTTAAATCTACACAGGTATTTGCAACGGATGATTTTGTTTTTAACCCAACCTATCATAAGTTGGGATATAATAGAATAACTTCCGCACTATTGTGGGGTTGTAGTACTTTAGCTGATATAAACAGCATACTAGCTACCGCTACTTTTCCGGCTTTAAATGTACCACAAACAACAGCGAGTGCTCTTACTAATAGTATCACAGCCGCTATGCCTGCACCGATAGGTGTACCGGGTTGGGCAGATGAATTAGTTTTAATATATGATTACAGGGTGGTAAAGGAAATGAATTTATGTCACATTCCTACTGCAGGAGAAGACCCATCGGTGGTTGAGGAACTATGTTGTGAGTGTGCTTGTAATGCGGGGGTTAATACCTTATATACTCTAACGACCTCAGCTACTCAAGATGGTGGTGGAGCTTTAATATCAGTAACTTATTATGACATGAGTAATATTTTAGTAACTTTGAGTTTACAACCCGGATTGTTTTACAGTATATGCGTGTTAGGAACGGCATCACCACCTACGCCTATGGTTCAAGCGGGATATGAACCGTTTGTAGATATAACGGTAGATGAGTGTAATTGTAACACAGATGATGTAGTAATTAATGGATAATATAAAAAATAATTAAATAAAAATATTATGGCAGTACAATTTGGACCTTATTATTTAAATGCTGAAACTTTTATAGGAGCATCGGGTGTATGGATTGATAGCGCTTTAACTATATGTGCACCTAACGGATATTACTCTAATGGTGTTAATCAACGTTATTTAAGCAATAATGGAACTGAATGTGTGTTAGGTCCGGTATTAGATTGCCCAACCTGTGCACCTCCTAGTGTAGCATGTGGTATTACAGCACCCCAAGAGGGTTCTTCGTTAGACATGTTTAGATTAAGCGTGGGTTTAGGGAGCACGCGAGGGGTTGCTTTAGTAGGGATAGACCCTTTCTCTGTACCTGATGGTATAGTAGCAAGATTCCCTTCAGGTTCAGGTACAATAATAGCTGAAGGCTCAAGTCAAGTATATGGATACGCTTCCAATAATAATCCTAGTGTGGCTAATATTTTAGAAAATCACATAGTATATGTGGGTAATGGAACCTATTATAACTCTAGTTACCCCGGTGTAACGGGAGTTACGGGTTGTGGTACGGGTCAATGGGATTGTGCTACATACCCTGTGGGGACCCCTGTTACTTCTTCTCCTTTTGATGTTTACGATTGGGATGATACTACAAACTCATTTCCTCCACTAGGGTCACCAACAGGTAATATGACTGTTGAGTTAACGGGTTATAGTGGTGCAAGTGGGGTTAATTTATCTACTGTTACCCAAATGGGTCTTTTAGGTGTAGATAAATATGGTGCTTGTCAAGCTAACACTATAGTTCCAACTTGCTGGGAGCCTGTGGGAGGGTTTTTTATACCTATACCAAAAACTACTTTGTATAACCAAGTTGTGGACGTAGTGTTTGCAGGTGAACCTGTTGTAGCAGGTGGAACAGGTTTTAATTTTGTATTTATTTGCCCTCAAGTTCCAACTCCTTTTGAAATGAGTGATTTGATTTTAGCTACTAATGACCCTGCCATTGTGCCTGCGTGCACGGATGGGACACCTGGAGTATACCCTAATATACTTTATCAAATTAGTTTATATAACAATGCACTTGGGAATGTGTTGAATACTCCAAGTCTTAATACTAACCAACAAAATGCTTTATTTGGGAATGGAGTGTTAGCTGTAAATTCTTTTGCTTATAAACAACAATACCCTGCGGTGGGGGATGTGAGATGGAATGAGGGTGGTGCTACTAAGTATGAATGGTATAAAGTAAATTTAGTAACAGGAGGGCCTAATGCGAACATAACTCTTAAGTTAAATAATGGGCTTGTAAATTGGGGGCAGGCACCTCAGGACACCTCTGCTTTAATACAGATTGATGATAATGGAATAATAACTAATATAATAGTTTGTAATAATTAAAATATGGCACAATACACATTAACATATAGCACAGGAGTTCAGGGATGGCCATCTTTTTATAGCTATATTCCTGAATGGATACAAGGTAGTAATAATTATCTATACACCTTTAATAAAGGGGATATATGGAGACATAATGTTAACGATTCGCGTTCTAATTTTTATGGTGACCAATATGCTAGTAGTGTTAAAACGTGTTTAAATGAATCGTCTCTTGAAACAAAAGTGTTTAAAAGTATAGTTTTAGTAGGGACACCTGGGGCAGGTTGGGGAACAACTATTGTCTCTAATCTCCAAGTTACAGGTCATACTACTAATTTTGTTAATGCCCCTGCAAATGATGCTTATACAGCTAAAGAAGGACATATGTTTAGTTATATTATAAACCCTGAAGTAAGTCAAGCGGATATAACTAAGCAACCTTTAGCTTTATTAACAGGGCCTACAGTGCATGAGCAAAGGAGTGTGATTGGGGTGGGTCAATTTGATTCCGCTGAAGTAGAAGCGGTAGGAGGTACTGTTTATAGAATAAACTTTCCACTAGGGTTTAAAATACCTCCTATGTTAGCAGTGGGAGATTTTATGATAGATTCAACTCTAGTGGCAGGTGACTTGGGTTTAAGTTGGTGGATAGGAAGTTGCACGGCTATTGGTATAAATACTGATACCGTTACTCCATCCCTTTATGTAGGAAGACCTATGGTAGAGGTGGATATTAACCCCGGGGTATTTCCTCCCGGTGATGGAGGGGGCAATCAACTACTTACTCTTATAAAAAGACAACAAGCGGAAAACTATGGTTTATTAGGAGATTATGCAGATATAACACTAAGTGTAGTCTCACCAAGTGCTATAGAGTTATATTCCGTTGGTTCTGAGGTTATGAAAAGTAACCCATAATAAAAACTAATCTTTATTTTTTACTATCTTTGTATTGAAATGGAATTTAATTTAACACCAATACGACACGAAGACTATGATAATATTTTAGTCCCGTGGTGGAAACAATGGGAATGGACCCCTCCTCAGAGAGATTTTTTACCTGAAGATGGCACGGGAGGTTTGATGGTATGGCATGGTAAAGTTCCTGTATGTGCAGGCTTTGTGTATAATACTAACTCAAAGGTAGGATGGGTAGATTGGATAATCTCTAATAAAGAATACATCAACCCTATGCTTAGACAAGAAGCTTTAGAGCTTTTAATTTTAACTCTAGGAGAGATTTGTAAAAAACAAGATAATAAATATAATTACGCCCTCCTAAGACATAAAAATTTAATAAAAACCTATGAGAGGTTAGGGTATAAAGCAGGAGACCAATATACTCAAGAAATGATAAAAATAAATTTGTAATATGGCAGCAGCAACAACAATAGTAATGGCGGCGGGAGCGGCTGTAAGTGCGGGAAGTAGTTTTATTCAAGCTAATAAGCAGAAAAAAATACAAGCAAAAGCGGAGCGAGATGCGGCTAAATTTATGAAAGACGCACGTGGTAAACTTGAAACCAATTACATGGACCAATTAAGTTTGTCCATGGAACCTTACGCAAAAGCAAGAGAGCAAAACCAAATACAATCTGCTGCACAACTGCAAGCGGGAGTAGAAGGTGATGAGAGAGGGGGTGCCGCTACGGCAGGAAAAGTTCTGCAAGCCTCTCAAGCACAAGAAGAAAAGATTCAATCTGCTCAAATTGGTGCTATGCAAGATTTAGAAAAAGCTAGCGTTGAAGAAGAAGCAGCTTTAAGAGATGCTAAAGTACAATTAGATTTAGGTCAATATCAAGGAAATGTAGAGAGGGCGGCAGATGCTCAAGCTACTCGTGCTAAAATGATAAATCAAGGGATACAGAGTACTATACAACTAGGTGGTATGGCGGCTACTGAGTTCACGCCTTTATTCAATAAAGAACAAGGGGCGGGTACAGATTTGAGTGCTTTAAATTTTCAAGGAAACTATATGGGAAATAACCCTCCTAATGCAAGTAATAATTATAATTTTCAAGGATTAAATTTACAAAACAACCTTACAACTCCGTCGATGAACCAAAACACGCAGTTATCTAACAATCCTGCAACCTCATTTGGAAACTACAGTCCTTATGCAAATTATAACTCACCTTTAAATTATTAAACTATGGCTGTAAGAAAAATTGACGTATCAACAGGAGGCGTTCCTACGGGTTACGCAAGAGGTAAGGCTTTAGAGACTTTAGATTGGAGTGCTATAAGCACCCAATTAACTGAAACAATGGAGGCTGTTGATGCTGAAAAGCAAGCCAAGAGAGATGAAATAGAAAAAAATTCCAAAGAAATTGCAACTACCTTAAACAACGCCCCTTTGGGGAATCATAAAGGTAGAAATGACGCTTTACTAGAATATGCTTCTAACGCTCAACAAGCAATGTTAATGCTTGATAGAGAACTTAAAACGGGTAATATATCATTAAAAGACTATACCGTGGCTGTTCAAAACTTAAAAGATGGAACAACTCAAACGTTTGACATTATGGATGATTGGAATAAAGAGTATGATATAGCTATGGAGCGTATGCAAAATTGTGGTGGGGACACAGGAATTGATTGCTCTGCCGCTCAAGAGCAATGGCAAATGATGCAAGCTGAAGCTTTGGGTAAATTAGAAAATCACGCTTTATTTATTAACCCTACTAATTTTAGAGTTACTTTAGGTAAAAGAGAAGTGGATGCGAATGGTGATTATACAGGAGGTATAAGTAAAAATCAAAACGACTTTGCTGAGGTTCAACAATTACGAAACAGAGTTAAACAAAAAATAAATAAGTACGATTTAGAAGGTAATTTAGACCAAATAGAAAATCAATTATCTACTCTATGGACAGAGTTCTCAGGGAGTAACCCTGGAGTTACAATTGAAGACGCAAGGCAAAACCCTATGTTTGATGATGCTATTAAGAATTGGATAAATAGTAGAATGACTAATCCTGTAGACATAGGCAGTATGTTAATGGATTATTTAAAAATAAATCCACACACAGGAGAACCTTATAGATTTGAACAAGACCCTGAGATTGCGGCTAATGACCCTAATGCAATTCTAATGATTAACGACCCTGAAAGACCAAACAGCGGTTTACTAGTTCCTGATTTGTCTACTGAAAACGGAAAGCTACAAGAGAAAGCGGCTTACGACATGTTTATGACTCAAATAGAGGGACAGTTAGACCATATAGAAAAACCTGCAGGACAAGAACAAAAATGGAAAACAGACCGAGGGGATACTGATACATCAGCAAAAGACTTTATAACTAATGTATCTAAAATATGGACAGGTAATGATGAGGACGTTAATGCAACTCTAGCTAGTTTATCCGGTCTTAACCCGAATATAGTGAGTGCGTTTGTAGGAACGAACGACACAGTTTATATTGAAAAGGCGATAAGAGATAAGGATGGTAGGATAACGGGTACTACAACAGTAGAGATACCAAGAGGTCAGGACCCTACCAATTTCCTAGAAGCTCTTATTCCTCACGTAAGCGGCCCGGGTATGGAATTACAAGATTTACAAAAAGCTCTTTCTAATACAGGTATAACCGATGACATGGTAAAAGGTACGGGTGTGGGTGAGTTTGATGTAGATTATAAAGAGGCGGTAGAAGCGTATGATGTTGTTACGGGTGATGGAGAAGATGGGGAAGTATATAAACCTTCTGATGTAGAAATAGTATGGAAAAAAGGTGAAAAAACATCTTTAAGTGGGTGGAAAGGAAGAAACCACGCTGTTGCAATGGAAACTCAAGCTGACAAAATTCTTTCATTATTACCGGGACAGTTAACTAATGGTTCGTATCTACAACCAAATACTTCCGTAATAACTTACCAAAACAAAGATGGTCAGTATATTACTATAGATGGAGAATCCGGACAGTATGATAAAGGAGCTTCTATTACTATATTCTATCCTGAATTAATGACAGCACCTCTTACTATACCTTCTTATGCTAACGATGCCGAGACGGGAGAGAAAATGGTGGCTGTATACAACCAAATAGTTAAAGATATATATAGAGCAGGTGAAACCGGAAAAAAGATTAGACCTATTGATTATAAGCAGTTAATTGAAGATTATGCAGGTGGGTCAAGTGGTTACACCTATGATTTTGATGCTCTTAATAACGCAGATTTCTATATGCACTTAGGTATTATTGATGACCCTGCACAGTGGAGCGGTGGTGACGGAGTAGTACAACCTGATAGTTTTAGACCAAGTAAAAGTAACTCAAGTAATCCAGGAACAGGAGATAGTATGTCAGACTTTTAATTTATGCCTATGAATGAAGAAGCAGTAGATATAATGTATAAGGTAGCCATAGATGAAGGTTACCGTAAGAGTAAGTCTGATTTTCTAAAGTTAATGGGAGAAGATTTTGATGCGTTAAGAACTATGTTTGAAAACGCTAAAGATAATGGGTACACTAAGGAAATGGAAGACTTTGCTAAGTTAATGGGTGTTGAAACCTTACCTGAAAAAAAAAACCCAGACGTCAGCGTTACGGATTCTCCTTCGGAAGATGGTTCATCGGAATTTCAGCCGATTAGTCAGTCTGAATTTGTAGATAAACTAAAAGCACTACAAAACAAAGACTCGAACTCGAACCCTAACTTTACTTTTGAGGATGTTAAAAATCAATCACAGGACAATATAAACCCTGATGCCGCACCCATGGACGCGACTCAGAGAGGGACGGATGCACTAAATATGCCTGTAAAACGTTTTGATGATTTTCAAGAACAGCAAGAAAAACAACAAAAAAAACTAGAAGCGGCTGAAAAATGGAATACACCTGAAGAAAGAGCAAAAAGAGAGCAGGCGGATAAAATAGAGCTACAAAAACAACAACGTGTAGAGGCTGAAAAACTACAACGACAAAACGCTTATAATGATTTAATAAATAATAATATAGAATTTCAAGAGGATATAGTTACTATAGACCCTGAATTAACCAAACAAAAAGAAGATGATGTCGTTAATTACTTAACTGAAAAATTTTCAAAATACGGTTTTAGTTTTTCAACTATGGGGTGGGGCGATAAAGTACACGTAAGGACGTTAGATGGTTTACATTCTATTGAGATTGAGGTAGATGATAGTGACCCTGCTCTAAGTAAAAAGTTACAAGACTTTATTATTAAACATTCCACGTCACCCGAAACTAGAACAGAGAGACCTTCAGATTTTATCTCTCAATCCATTCAAGCACAACAAAGTAGAGAGATAGGAAGGCACAACGGAGATGGGAGTGTATCAACCCACCTAATGTCGTATGCTGAAGAAGATGGTAAATTTGTGGCTTTTCCTACCCTTTTCCCTACTAATCCTGATATACAGAGTGCATGGCCTGAAAGGTGGACTGAGTTTGGTTCAGACGAGTGGGAAGATGCTTTAGAGTTTGCTAGAACAAGAGGAGAGGTTTATTACTTTGACACAGAGGAAGAAGCGGAAAAATTTGCAAACGGGGCCTGGAAAAACGTTAGCTCCCCTGAAATCTTTGGTCAAGAATTCTACCGAGAACATGGTAAAGATTATTTTGCAGAACAAGAAATGTTTGAGAATTATGAAAAGGTAAAAGAGGACATAGCTTTTATAGAGGAGTATATGCCTAAATATGGTAAAAATACTAGAAATATACCTACTGATTTAGCTATAAAATTCCCTGAATATGTTAGGATAGGAACGGACGGTAAGAATAGTTTATACTCTGATTGGGAAGAAAAGCTAGAAGCATTAGAAGAACAATATAGTATTCTTCAGCAGTCGGCCATGAGTGATGAGGCCGAAGATTTAAGAGATGAGTTAGATTTAAAACTGCATCGTAACTTTGAGTATAAAGCGAAAGAGGCAGCAAAACTAAATGAACAAGCACTTCAATACGTAGACGAAATGAATGTTATGTCATTAAAAAACTTTGGCGTTCCTTTGACTGACTTAGAATATGTTGTTCCTAAAACCGAAAAAGAACAAAAACTTAAACAAGAACTTATTGCCTCAAGAGATGTGGGTGAATTAACTCAACAATTTGCTGCATATAAATATCAAAACTCTAAAACTTTTTATGATAGAAAGAATGATAAAAATATAACACAGGAATATGTAGAAGGGATGAAAGGTTGGACGATAGCTTTAAAGAACGCGTGGAATAGAGGACAGGCGGGTAAACTTATAATACAAATGGAGTTGGGAATGAAAGACCCTAATGATAAAGAATTACAAGCAAGGGTCGCTGAATATTTATCTAATGTAGACCCCCGTCAATCCAAACTTATGTATAGATTTCAGCGTGCCGAAGGGTGGGGTGAATCTAAAAAATATTTATTAGGAGAAAGCGGTATGAGGGTTGATTTGTTATTAGTTAATGGTTTAGGCTTAATGAGTGAGAGTCTTACCCAAATGCTCCCATATGGTTTGGTGATTATTCCTACCACTACCGCTGTAGGAGCGGGTACAGGGGCGGGTCTCGCTTTAGCAGCGGGACAAATGGGGCCTCAAGCCGGAACGCCTGAAGAAGCTGTAACTGTTCCTGCCGCAGCAATAACCGGAGGACTTTGGGGTTTTAGAACAGGATTTGCTTTAAGTGGTTTTGTTTTAGAATACACCAACTCAATAATGGAATCTATGGGTGAGGCGGGATATGATTTAACAAACCCTGATGACGTTGCCAAAGCTTTTGCAGACGAAGAAGTGTGGGCACAAGGTAGAGAAATGGGTCTAAAAAGAGGTATTCCAATAGCACTAGTAGACTTTTTCTCTGCAGGATTAGCAGGAAGGGTGTTTAAAGTGGGTAAAACAGCTAGTACGCCAACAAAAATGTTAGCTATGACCGGAGAAAGAATAATTTTTGACCCGGGAGCAGAAGGTTTTGGTGAGTATTTAGCTCAAGTAACAGCAGGACAAGAAATAAATAGTAAAGAAATATTATTAGAATCATGGGGAGGTTTGGGTAACAACACTTCTCATATGGCCGTAAATATGTTTATGGACAAAGTTAATAACAGTAATACTGATATTGCGAACAACTTATTAGATTTTAATTATATGGCTAATGAAAATGTTAGTGACTCAAGAATATCTCAATGGTCAACTAACATGAATAATCTAAATAAGATTAGTGATGAACAAAATCAACAAATTCAAGAAAACGTAGGAAACCGTAGAAACGCTAAAGAACTTTTAGGTAAAAATGCTTCTAACAAAAAAATAGCTAGAGCGATGGAGCTGTTAAGTGCTAAAAAAGATTTAAGTAGAACTCCAAACCTAAAACAAATAAACTCTAAAACTATTAGTGAGATAGACGCCGAGCTTTCTGAAATGGTCCGTACAGGTGAAATAGTTGAAGGTGGAATAAATGTGGATGCTTTAATCGACGTGAAAGCCCCTGGTATGAAAAAATCTTCCTATACTATAGATGGAAAAAAGTATAGTAAAAAATCCTTTATGAGAAGATTAGCTAGACTAAGTAGTGTAGAAGTAGAGGAGTTAGATATAAATGTAAGAAATGATGATAAAGTATTAACCCTTTTAAATGATAAAATAAATGCCATTCAAGAGTCAAAAACAAAGAGCCTGGATGTGGAAAAACAAACCGCAGATGGCGCAACAGTGGGAAAAGGAGACACCCAACAAGAAACTACCACTAAAAGCCAAACTACTCCGGTCCAAGAGGAAACGATTGGGGTAGAAACCGAGATACCTAGTATACCTACTCCTATCAAAGCCACACGTAATGATAAGATAAAATATACTAATAACGACCTAGACCAACAAAGATTAGATGGGTTGTTAGCTGAGGTTGCTTCTAAAAATATGAATAATAGAAAACTAACACCCTTTCAGCAGCAACTTTTTAAAGAGAATACGGAGCGTATAGCGGAAATTGAATCAGATATGCAGGGTGCAATAGATTTAGAGGCTACTTTAAAAGAGGACACTAAAAGTAAAGTAGACTTTAAAACCGAGGGGAAGATAGATAATGATATAGATTTTGTAAATTTCAAAAGCGCATCTAAAAATCAACAAAACAAAATTAAACGAGCTCCCGTGGAAGGTGGTATAACAAACGCTTTTGTTAATTTGGTTAACAAGATAGTAGATGGTGGAGGAAGGGGAGCAAGAGGCATGATGTTTACAGAAAGTATTTCTACAGTTAATGTGGATACTAGAGACCAAGGTAAGGGTATGTTTGAAATAGATGAGCAATTAATAACTCGAATAAAAAATGGAGACGTTGAGGTAAGTTACGCGGTGATAGATGGAAAGAATTTAACTCCAGAACAAAGGTCTTTTTTTCAAGTACCTGCCAATAAAGCGAGGGTGTTTTTGCACGCAGACGGTCAGTTATTAGGAAGGTTAGAAATGATAGCAGGTAGAGAGGGTGCTCAAATGGGTAAGGAAAATGGAACAGTTACTATTTCTGAAATACACCCCGCCTTACAAGGCTTAGGGTTGGGTCAACAACTTTATGAAAGCGCCAATGATTATGTTCAAGAAACTTATAATCAACCGTTGAAGTCAGATAAAAATTATACTTCTAAGAAAGCTGAAAGAGCATGGTCCGCTTTAGAAGAAAAAGGTAAAGCAAGTAGAAGAAAACCTACTGTTGCTAAAAAAGAAAGTACTATCTCAAGAGGAAGAAAGGTTATGGGTGAAACTCAGTTTAGTTTTAGAGATGAGAAAATGTTGGTGGATGCTTTAAATCAAGCTTTTGCGACTTATGGTGCTCTTACTCCATCTGAAATATCCCGAATTATAAGTGGTTTAGTAACAGAGGGAGACCCTATTAATAATAATACACAACTCTTGGCATTTATGAATAAGTCATTCCCAAGTGTTAATATAAGCTCTACCCAAGAAGCTTTTAATAATGTAATTAGTAGAGATGATGTAAGGCAATACACTAAAGATGGGCAGGTGTATTATGGTGTAACTGTAGATGGGGATATATGGATAAACCCTGAAGTTCACAATACTCAATCTCAACTTTTTGATACATCAATTCATGAGTTTGGTCATGTCTGGACTAATTATTTACAAACAACGGAAAAGGGTCAGCAAATTTATAGAAAAGGGGCAGAATTAGTTCAGCAAACAGCGCTTTATAAAAGACAATTAAAAAAGTTTAATGGTGACGCAACTAAGGCTGTTAATGAAACTATGGCTATTATGATAGCAAATAAAGGGGTGGATATAGCAGATGCTAGTTTACTTTCTAAATTTAAAAATTGGCTGCAGGGAATGTGGACGTACATTAAAACGCAGTTTAAAATGTCTAAAGATTTAACTACAAGTGAAATTGAAAACATGACGCTTGATAAGTTTTTAGGAACAGCACTAGCCGATATATTTTCTGGTAAAGAAATAAAACTTACCGACAAGCAGCTTATACAATTAAAGAATCCTGAGGTAATGTTTAGTTCTACAGATTCCATTATTGATATAGTAAACAAAGGAAGGCAACAAGGTATATCAGACGCATCTATTAAAAGTGTTTTACAATCAAGAGGATTTAAAGCTACAGATATAAATGAGGCTATGAGAATAAAGATGGATGAAAATGTTACACTACCAACGGAGTTTACTAACATAGAAGGGGGTGCCATTGAAGGTTTAAGGTTGTTTAGTAAAATTAAAAAGAAACTAAATGATTATGCTTACAGTACACCTGAGGGTAAAAAAAGAGCAAGACGAGTTAAAACTTATTCTGATGTTAGGGCAGAAGCTCAAAGATTATTAAAAGAGAGTGAGTTGTTCCAAAAACAAAATGTGGACACCCAAATGGCTATGCAAGTGGCTTTAGATAGGAGTTTAGAAATAAGAACAAACCCAACTATTCAAAAAGAAATAAGTGACATTAGAAACACTATAAAGAATAAAAAACTAGCAGTTAAGGATATAAAGAACTTGCAAAACCAATTAAGAGGTATTATAAGAAGAACCCTTCCGAAATCAAGCTCTTATTCTCAAACTCAAATCAACTCTTTATTAAAAAGAATTACTGACCTCACCGCTGAAAATTACATAGCTAAAACAGAGGAGGTTGTAAAAATTATAGATAAACAAAAAACAAAAATAAAAAACGAGCTAATTCAAAAGATTGAAAAATTAGTAAGAAAAAAAGCTGCCGCTACTGTAACCAAGGGTGGTAGGAAAGTTACTAAAGGTTTAGATGCGCTGGGGCGTGAGTTTTTTAAAGAAGTAAAAAAAGTTTTAAAGGTAGCTTTAATTCAAAATGATGACACCCGAAACGCGGAGATTCAAAAATTAAAAGAAGACATAAGCGCTGAGAATATATTAAAACAACTTCAAATAACCGAAGCGGAATTAATAACAAAAGCTCTTAATAACCCTGAAGCCCTTACTGATAATGAGCAATCTATGCTTAATAAACTAAAAGCTTTTGATACTGTGGGGGATGTTATGACCGCAAGTATGGAAGAAGTACAAGCTAAATTAAAAATACTAGAAGAAGCTAGAGCAGAGTCTATTGGAAGATTACAATTAAAACGATTAGAAAGAGCGGCTAAGCAGGAGAAATTAAGTGAACAAGCAACCAAACAAATCGAGGAAACATATCCTGAATTATTTACTACGGACAAAGATGGGAACAAAATTCCTAAAAATAAAAATCAACTACGTCAAGATAAGTTAAGTATTAGGGCTATGTTTAAAAAAGGTAAGCTGTTAAAGGGTTTAAAATCTTACGTTAAAAATTTAAAGTTTGATAGTATAATAGGTATACGTTCATTTTTTAAAGAACACTTATCTCACTTAGGAACATTGACTCAACTTCTAGACAGGGGGTTACAGAACAAAAACTTTTTTAACAACAATATATATAAACCCTTAAGAAGGATGCACCGAAATCAAATGTTGGGTATTGAAAAGGTAAATAAAAAGTTTAATGAAATAGCGAATTCTATTCCAGGTGTAACTAAAGGTTATAAACAAATACGAAAACAACTTTACATTGGTCTAGTTGATTTAAAAATAAAAGGTAAAACAGAAAGATATAGTGGAGACCAATTATTACGTATATATTCTTTAAGTAAGAACGAGACGCAAAGAGCAAAACTAGAAAAGCAAGGCTTTACGCCTGAGAAAATAGACGAGATTAAAAAAATATTAGGACCTCAACCTATAGAGTTTGCAGACAAAGTGGTTGAATACTTAAGCAATGAATACTTTCCAACAATTAACGAAGTTTATAAAGAATCTAATGATGTTAACTTAGATTATGTAGAAAACTACTTTCCAACACAAACAATTAGTAGGCAGAAAGCTACAGAAAAATTATTAATAGAGGGGAATTTTGGCAGTATATTTAGTGATGAAACACACTCTGCGTTAAAAGAAAGAGCGGATGTTACGGGTGATGTTAATTTAGACCCGGGCTTTTTAGATACACTAACTAATCATATAGATAGCATGGAACATTATAAGGCTTACGCTTTAGGTGTTAAAAATTTAACAGCGATTGTTAACACACCTTCGGTAAAAGTATTGTTAGAGGCCTCTGGTTTAGACCGTGCAGTAAAAAGAGCAATAAACTTTGCTGTTAACCCTGACTCTCTTAATGATTCTCAACAAGGGTTTATTGAAAAGATTATGACTAAATTTACCTCTTATGCTTTAGCTTTTAGGTTAATGCAAATTCCTAAGCAAGCTTCTTCTTTTATTAATGCGTTTGAAGATTATAAATTTATGAGAAGTAGAGCGCCTAAAGACCAACAAAGCCGTCTAACTAAAATTAAAGACGTTGCTGCTACCCCGGTAGAACTACTAGCCTTTATGGCTGATGTGGGTTATGTAATGCTTACACTACCTAAACAACTACAAAAAGCTTATAAATTAAGTCCGGTATTTAGAGACAGGGTTAAAAAAGGTTTAGAGGGGGATTTATATGGTTTAGTTTCTGGTAGTCCAACAGACCGAACTGTGAGTCAAAAAGAAACAAGGATGGGTAATTTCCTGAGAGCTTTTAAATTCGCCATGAGCTCACCTACAGTATTAGGAGATGTTATGGGGGTGATGGGTTATATGGCTAATTATAATGCAGATATTAGGGCAGGAGTAGACCCTGACGTGGCTTTAGAAAATTTTGAAAGTTACGAACTTACGCAACAAACAAGGGGAAGAACAGAAAAAATTCCCCTCCAAATGAGCACTGATTTTAAAAATAGATTCTTTACCATGTTTGGCAGTACTCTGTTTTTACAAATGAATAAAGTGTATATGGGTATGACTAACATAATGAGAGCAACATCTAAAGGAAGTGTGGATTCAGATGCTATAAGAGCGGTGGTTTTAAATTTAGGTGTGGCTAACGTTTTATTTATTGCAATGGCAAATATGTTTAAATATTTTAAAGGGGAAGATGAGGATAAAGAAGATGTATTAAAACAAATGAAAAGGTCAATGTATGGAATGAACCTTATTACCCAAGTACCATTCATAGGTGGTTCGTTAGAATACGCAATATTAAAAATGGCGGGAGAAAACCCGCGACAAATTGAAGAAGGGGTAAATCCTTTTAATAGAGTTACAACAGAAATGGTTAGGTACTTGGCGGATGAAGATTTATCTACTTTACAAAAAGGAGCTAAAACAATAGAAAGTTTAGCCGAGCTTTATGTAGGTTTCCAATTTGACCCATTCTTTGAATTAAGTGTAGAGGGTGATGGGGTAGGTATAGATGCTCCTATCAAGACGCTAATTGAGCAGGGGGATATTAGTGAAGAAGCTTTCTATGACGTGATAGGTGTTAGTCCATCTTACCGACCTAATTCAGTACGAAAAAATAAAAAATCGAAGAAAAAAAATACTACTAGAAAGAGGTCTCCAGGGCATCAAAGAAGGATTGATAATAGGAAGAAGTAATTAATATTTTAAATATTTAAAACACTTTTGGTTTTCGAAATACACCATAAGCTCTTGGTCATTTATAGCATCGTCCCTTAAATCCTTTCTACCACCCCATCTCATTTCTCCAATTAACTCAGGAACTTTGGCGTAAATAATACCATCATTACACGCCCACATAACTACAGGGTTTAATCTTTTGTCACAAAGCTTAACAAGTTTTCTTGCCGCCACATATAAAGGAAAGCCGTCTTTCAACCAACTACTTTTTCCCTTTACTTCAACATAGGCAATTATTTTTTTCTCTTTATCAAACACACGAAAATCTATATCATTCGGGCCAAGTTTTTTATAACTTCCTTTAAATAACCTAACAAACCTCTCTATAGCTTTAGTTTCTCTCACTAAATCTTCTTTTGTCTCAAACCTCATAATTCCATTAAACAATTTATAGCAGTGTGCCCACCTAAGATAACTCCACAACCAATAGCTTGTCTTTTGAAATGTTTAGCGTAAGCTGCGGCGTAAGACTTAGCGTCAATCCCACATCCCACTTGCATCCCAAAGACTCGGAAGTTTCTACCAACTAGCCACTCGGTGTAACATTGGGTATGTATATGGCCCTGCACAGTGGACATCATATCGTTCTTTGCTTTTGTACGTGCCGTCCCCCCTTCTCCATGAACGAATTGAACACCATCATAAACTATTCTTTCAGTCCAATTCCAATCAACACCTAAAACTTCGTTGTAACTTTTTATCCATTGTTTAGGAACGTCAGAATCTACGGCCTTCCTCATTATTATGCGGTCATGATTTCCGATTAGAACATCAGCAACGGGAAACGCTTGATACCATTCTTGCACTATTGTTATAGCGTGCTCAAGCTCTTGTCCCCCACCAAGACCGTTTGGGTCTGTCTGATGAAAAGAACTATAATGGTTATCCAAAATGTCTCCTATGAAAATTACTTGATTACAATTATGTTTAGCATAAGTTTCTTGACAAAACTCTAGGTATCCATCTAAAACAAAAGGGGCGTGAATATCCCCTATTACCAAGATTCTTCTTTCGTTTTTTGTAAAATACTCAAACGCTCTTTTTTTATTCCCCTTTAAACGGGGACGAAAATCGGAATTAAACTTCATCTTCTAAGGATTGAATTACGTCTTTAAGTCTTTTTATTAAAGTATAAGTAGCTTGTTTGGCCTGGGTATATTCTTTATCTACAAAGTGTTCGTAAACCTGAGACGTGGCAGAATTAACTTCCTCCATTAAGTGATTAATGTAGGTAAGCCTATTTCTTTCTACCGCATTAGGTTTTTTACTCATTATATTTTTATTACATTCGACTTTCTATGTATATAACTTTACTTTCTTCTAGTCGTTTCACCTTGTTTTCAAGTTTTCGGTTGCGTAAATATAGGTTTTTATTTTCAGTTTGTAATAAAAGTAGTTCTTTTTTTAACTCATACTCGTTCATTTGTGTATAAACTATAGAGGAATTTCTCATTTGTTCATAAAATTGTTCATAACTCTCGGCAAATTCTGAGTCAGTTTTATAAAACCATTTAAAGTTATTAAAGTAGTTTAATATGGTTGCGTGATTCATTTGCAACATTTTACTTATAGCATAACAACCATAACCCCGTTTAAATAATAGTTTAGAAAACATACACCTCGCTTTAATATAAGGGGCTGTTCGGCACTTAGTGTATAGTTTAAGGTTAAACCTTCTTTCTATCATGTCTTTTGCATTTTTTGCATCTGCTGTTAATTTCATTTTAAATATTGATTTAAGTTAATGTAATCTAAATAATCGTCGCAATTTATTTCTAATATATCTAAATAGATAGGGTCTTCACCCGTTGGTTTAATATATTCTAGTTCGTAAAAAAAAGGCGTCTTTCCTTTAATAACACCCCCCACTAATTGTGACCAATTATTTTTTTCTGGTAAAAGGTTAGAGTTTATTTTTACCGCGTCCATAATTCCTATAGCCGCCTCATAAGGTAACATGATAAGCTCGTCTATAAAGTAGTCGTCAAACCTACACTTTATATCTTTATCCTCTATATATTTCGGTTCTAATTCCATGTCTTTCTAGTTCTTTAATTCTATACTCTTGTAACTTTGAAAGTTTCCCTTCGGGTTTTTTAACCTCCACAAACAACACATTACTATCCTTAGGTATAGCAATAAGGTCGGGTATTCCATTTTTATTGGTAGTAGTAAGCTTGATTACATAATACCCCTTTTGTTCTAGTTCTTTGATTTTTTTAAATTGAATTTTTTGTTCACTCATTGTTACAAAGATAATAAATCCTTTTTGAAGTGGCGGACGGTATAGTCTTTCTTCTTCGTTACTGCTTTATATATATCATCTTCTATACCCCCTTCGGAGAAAATCCAATATATACTATTTTTTAATCTATTCTGGGTTGTCATTCTATCTCTACTTTGCCAATAACTCGTAGCACTAAAGTCAATATTATAATATATTATATGCTTAGCCTCTTTTAAAGATATTCCTTCCCTGCCACTCACGATTTGTAAGGCGATACTTTTAGGTGTATCTTTAAAGACACTCAGTTCCGTGGTTAAATTGTCCTCAAAAACACTTTTCAAAGCCTCCAACTCGGCTGTAAACTTATAAAATATAGCTATTTTTTGGTTAACAAACCTTTGTTTTATAAACTGAGCTTTACTATAATCTAACACCATTTTATTTCCGCTTTCAAATTTTATTGTTCCTGAATACAACTGATGTAGTTTCATCATTAATTTAACAGGCGTGTCTGCTAATATAACTTCTTCCTCTCCTTCTACTACCCTATTTTTCTTCAATTTACTTGCTACATCATAAGTTACTTCTTTCATGGGTACATGTAAAACATTTTCTTTAATCGTTGTTTTAAACCCTGCCTCTTTTTGGGAAAAGTTTATAGTGTATGGTTTCATTTTTTCAAGTATAGACTCTAGCCCATGCGAATAATCTCTAATAAACAAACCATTTATTTTTTTCTCTTTTATTTTAACGTACTTATGGGCAAACTTATAAAAGTTTACACACTCATAAAATGGGTTTTTTGTTATACCATATACTTGGTGATATATTTGGCTGTATGATTCTGGGGTAGGAGTTCCTGATAATAATATGACTTTGGCACGGGTTTTGAGTATAATATCTTTTACGGCTTTTGCTCTTTTATTAGGTTTAGGAAACGCCCCCATACTATGAGACTCGTCACAAATAACCATATCCCATTTTAAATTAGGTATCTTGTGAAGTGATTCATAGTTGATGACAATAAGCTTATATTTAGGTGAGAGTAATTTATAATCGCTTTCTATAGAGCTAATAGCTTTCTTTTTTGTTATAAATAATACGTTGTTCATAAACATACTTTGAGCTATTCCCAAACTTGTTAATGTCTTTCCCGTTCTAACCTCCATAGCTAGATAAACAAAGTTGTACTTTAGCAATACTCCTACGCTTTTGTCTATTATTTCTTTTTGATATTCCCTAAATTCCATTGTGTTTTTATAAAACTATTTATCTCTTGGCACTTTATATAATCTTCAATCTCCTCAAAGTATGTTAACACACCCTCCACGTCTTCTTTTTCTAAATCACTAGTGGGGTCGTGAGCAAAAAAACCCCCTCCTTTTGACATCATTAGGTAGGGGTCATACCCTCTAATGATTACATAATAAGAGTTGAGCATTGCTCTGTGTAAACTCCAATTCATTCTAAAAATCTATATTTGTTTGAACCTCTAATTCTTTTTTACTTCGTATCCTTATCCACCTACCGGCTGAATCCCTTCCTTCCTCTGGTTGTATACCCTCTTGGAACAAAGCATAAGATACTAACCATTTATAAAAACGAGTACGCGATATAGTCATTTTTGCTTTAGGGCCATAGTCGGGATATTCTTCAATAAACTCTAAATATAATTGATGTTTATAGTTTTTTAAATCAACAACTAGTTTAGGATTGGGTTGAGACCCTTTTATTAATCCACACCATTCTATAAAATCATGAGAGGTTTCTGCTGATAACTGCCTAACCTTAAGGTTAACAAATTTACTTTTATGTAAACCGGCTGTTAAATAGTTTTGTAAACAACTAATCATGTAGTTATCAAACTGACACCATTCCTCGTCCCCCCAATCTCCAAATAAAAGTTTTCCAAAATCATCTAAGGGTGAAAAAGATTTATTATAATGTTGATGTAACTCTAACTCCCACTTCCTTCTAGCAAATGAATTACCGGCCCCTTTTATGGCATAATTAGTTGTTATAGCTATTTTAGGAGACTTACTAAAAGGTATTTTAATTGCGTCCTTATTTTTCTTTTCCAACGTCAAACCTTCTGTAACCACGCTAAACAATCTTTCAAAATCAAAATGTTTTTTAACATCATCAAATACTAATATCTGTGTATCTGCTGATACTAACTGATAAGCAAAAGACCTTTCAAACGCAAAAGACTTTCCGTCTATTGTTACCACCTTTTTCATTTGTGCTAACGCGTTCATAAAGATTCCCTTACCCGTACCACCCTCTGGGTTGTCTGATATAACCTCATCATTTAATATAATAGCCGGGCAATAAGATAAATTTTTATGTCCGTGTAACATATAACCTATCGTACTTTCCATAGACAACGTTCTTTCAGGGTCTTCTCCACAAACGTTAAAAACAAATTTTTTATAATCACAATCATCTGAACTACATAGATTAAAGTTTCTATTAATTATATGGTCTTTCCAAACGTACCCACCCAAATCTAAATAGTCTATTGTTTTTATCTCATTCTTACTTATTTGTACGGCACAATTTTTATAATATAAATAAGCATAATCTTTAGTGTCTGCTATAAAATAAATATCTATAGTAGATAATAGGGTTAAAAATTCCTCTCTAAATAAACGCGTCTGGTCGGCAAAATAATTATATATAGAGCTGTCGTCTAGTTGAATAAGGTGGTCTAAAATAAAATCTTTTATTTCTTTTTCTGATGTATGGTCTATTAGATTATTAGTAACCCTAACAAAGACGTAGTTTTTACTACCTTCGGGGCAATACTTGTAAAACCCATTGTCTTCTAAAAAGTGTTTAAATAATATATGAACAATCTTTATAACACCTTTGTCGTTTTTAGTCCAAAACTGCTTTAATTTATTTTCTTCTTCTACCTTATTTAATACAGCATCAATAGTTTTGTCATCTAAACTTGTTTCCTCTAACTGACTTCTTATTTCTTTTTTAGTAACCCCCCTTCTTAATTTAGATTTTATAGTATTTAATCTTTCCTCATCCTCGTAATACTTAGTTCCAAAATTTTGAGAGTGTGAATAAGCACTATCAATAGTTCTTTGTATCTCGGATAAATTAAAATCTTGGGTTGCATAATTATTAAGTACATAAGACGCTAAAGATTTATTAATACCATAATCGTTAAAGGCCATAGCTAAGACATATACATTTTGATTTCTTTGCCCCTCTATCATTGGATATTTTTTTTGCCACCACTTAATAAGTATCTCTACAATTTTATTTTCATCTGTTATAGGTATAGTAGGAGGGTCTCTATGAACATTAACTTCCGTATATTCTATATCTTCTATAACATCCCAAATAGATGAATTTTCATTTACATATATTAAAGGGTCATAACTTTCGTAACACACTCTACTAAGGTTTTTGCAAGTCTTATCAAAGTATGGGGATTCAAAGTGTTTTTCTAAGGAGTTAAAATAATGAACGTGATTATCTGCATCTTGGGGTATCTTAATTAAAACTTTCAATCCGTTACCAGAAGGACTAATAAAAACAGAATACACATGTTTATTTTTACTTATCTGTTCTTTATCGGAAAGTAAATCTTTTTGTTTTTTATATCCGTCAAAATCTAAACATATTATCCCACTATGTTCTACTATTGAATCGTCATTTCTTTTGTTAAATTTTCCAGAAAAGCAAATAGCCGGTAGTTCTTTTTTAAGCTCATTCCTAGTTCCTTTATCTTTTTCTAGTCTTATTTTTTTTACAAGCTCTTTAGATGCCCCCTCTTGTATTCTTTCTAATACAACGGATGTTTCTCGGTAAAACGGAGTAGCTGTTTCTCTAATATTTTTAAAAATAGTGATATTTTGTGTCATGATGTGTCGATTTTAGTGTCGTTTTTTTTTATGTAAGTAGCTGATTATCAATGTTAGTGTCGATTATGTCGATTTTAAGTTCAATTTAAGTAAAATAAAATAAAATATAAAATAAAATTCTATAAATATATATTTACCAATGGGTTTATTGACATTTCGACACAAAAAAAGGGGAGGAATATGACAAACCTCCCCCCCATTCACACATCACATTTAGAAGGGTAAGTCTTCTTTAACCTCCTCTACCGGAGGGGTTGTAGTTGTGTTATTATTTTGTGTGGGTTTCCATGTATCAAGTTCGCAATAGTAATTACCACTACGGGCTTGGTTAATATTTAGGTTTACCCACCCATTATTCGAACGTTCTTTTAAAAACGCTAATGCGTCTTCTACTTTGATTGACATTCTCCCCACAACAAAGTCGGGTTGATTTTCTCTTTTTTTAAATGAAAATCCATCTGCGAAAATTTTTTCTTTTTCTGACATGTTTAATAAAATTTAGTTAATAATTAATTTAATTGTTCATTAATGTAATAGGTGTCAATATCCTCCTCAGCTTTATCACTAAAGAATTGATTGTATACTCCTATTGCTTTTTCTACTTTTCTTTCTCCCCTTTCTAAAAACTCTGGCGTTGGTTCAAACATTCCCAAGGATTGTGTTTGTTTATCTACCACCAAAAAGAACAAAGGTTTACCAAAAAGTTGTTCATATATATATGCTTGACTATCATAGTTGTAATCTCTTGCTGACCATTTAAATTTTGATATATCACTTGTAGTTTTTAAATCTACTAATATATGCTCGTTTACAATATCTGCTTTCCCTTTCCACATTACTCCTTTTATTTCTTTTATCATAGGCACTTCATATTGATTGTTTTTTTCTCTTATCATATCAAAGAAGTCTACATTACCTAACATAACTTTAGTGAGGTTTTTTATTTCATCTACCTCTTTTTTTAACAAAACAACCTTTCCATTACTATATTCTTTGTATGCTTTTGTGTTACGTGAATTAACATCAATACAAAACATATCCTTTGCTTTGTTGGGTTCTAAAATCAACTGATGAAACAATCTTCCTTTCATAAAATTCACGTTATCGGGTCTTTCTATTCCAAATTCTCTTGGGTTTTTTAATAACGTACCAATATCGGAGTTAGATAGATAATTTTTTCCCACCCCTTTATAATACTGCTCATCTTCTTTTAATAGTTCTAAAATTTCTTTTGACATTATTTTTTATTTTCTAAGGTTTCTATAATTATTTTAATTTTTCTTTTAAGTTTCTGTATATCGTAAATTTTTTTATAAGTGTTATCATAATGATATTCTATACCTATTGAGAAATCTTCCTGATATATATGTTTTGGGTCTCTATTTTTATTCATAATTATTAATTTAAAATAAGGGGGGTAAAACACAAAGTACCATTATGGCTAGGTTGTGGACATGACATTTTTAACAACCCTAAAAACCCCCCTTAATTATTTAGTCATTAAAAAAAGCCGTAGCACACCCTTGAGAGCAAAAGTTTTTGTCTGTATAAACATCTCCACAATGGGCACACAATTCTTTTTCATCCATATCTTCATATGGTTCTATTTCTAAATCAATCATTTTTTTTATTTATTTGATTATTTATCCAATCTCCAATTTGAGTGGTTATATATATACCCATAACCACACCCACCACAAATGTTAATCCTAGAATAAATAATATTGTTAATGTATTCTCCATTATTTTGGTTGAGGGGTGTTCATTTTAATAGTTTTCTCTATCTCTTTTTTAACAATATCTGTAATAGTATATTTTTTAGATAGCATAGCTATAAGTTTATTTACCCCTAAATGTTTATTAGCGACCACATAAGTTAAAGCCTTTCCCCAACTTTCACTTCCAATATCCAAACTTATATGAGTCATAACATTAGATTCATTTTGTTCTGAAGGTATATCTTCTCCCGTCCATAAGGTTAACCCTAACCCGTGCATAGCAATAGCCTTTGCTGTTGCTCGTTGAATAGCCTTATTAACATCCGTTGATGTAACTTTATCTACGGGTATTGATTTGTTTCTAAAGTCCATAACCGGCAGGTAGTCAACATGCTCAATATCGTTTACACTAATCCCCACTTTTACATAAGCACTTTTTCCGTCCGTAAAAAAGTTTAGTCCCGTATGCTCTGATTCATATACCTTTCTTTGTGCTTTCGGGTGTTCTTTTTTTAACATATCCCAAGCATTAGACCACGATAAATAATCTAACCCACCTTTTTTTTCTACCAATCTTTTAATAGGTAGTTCTGATAATTCTTTGTAATAATTTTTTGATTTACTCATCTTGAAATTCTTTTAATTTGTTTGACACTTCTTTAAAATTTTTTAGTATAGTTAATCTTCTATGTTTAGAAGTTTTTATACTTTTAGCATTTTTTCTACTATTTAACTCCTCTTTTATTCGTTCCTCAATCCTAACAAGCTTTCTACGATAGTTAGACAAACATATAACATAAACTCCAATTTTCCAACCATTTTCTAAAAAAAGTTTATATTGTTCTGGGGTTATTTCTTTATAAAAATCCCCACCTATTGTAGTATTAAATATCTCAACCTCTAAAGTTTCGTTGTCTCTTACTATTTTGATTCCACGTAACAATCTAGCTTGATATAGCCTGCTATTTAATAAAGCACTTTCTCTATCAACCAAAGCCTCATTAAACACTTGTTCTAAACTATACATTGTTCTATTTTCTTAATAAGACTTAAGTAATCTTTATCCTCATTTATTTTTCCTTCAATTTGAGAGATTCCATGTATAATGGATGAGTGATTAATTTTATAACCCCGTCCTTCCATGTATTTTTGAATATAAGTTATTCGCATAGGCCTATTTTTACATAAATAATATAACATGTGTCTCGCATCAACTTTGGTTCTTTCTTTGGTTTTAGTAAACATGTCGGATGCGTCCACTTCAAAAGCCTGAGCAACTTCTTTTACGTATTGATTAAATATCTCTTTTTTCATTTTCTTTTAATTTTAAGTTTTCGGTTTCCCAAATACAATTTTCAATATCCTTTAAGGAACTAAAACTACATTCATTCCATTTAAACGTCTCTCCGTATAAACAAACTACATACTCCCCTGCATAAAACATAACTTGATTTACTTCTTTAGGTATATTAAACTCAGGGTTGTTTCTGGCAAACGTTCTCGCGTTGTGATACTGACCGGAATTTACCCACTTTTCTTTCGTTGTATTACTGAGTAAATCGTGCAATCTTTCTAAATAAAAAGTAGAAGGGTTTTTTGTTTTTTGTAGTCTATTAATAGTTAATTTAATTTTCTCTTTCATTTGAATTGTATTTAATTTAAGTATAAAGATAGTGTAAAACTAGATGATTACCAAGTGATTGTGTGTTTATTTTTGAGCATAAAAAAAGGGGACAACACGTCCCCCTTTTTCTGTGAGTATCCTTAAAGAAATATTACAACTCTGCCGTAAAGTTACATTCTCCGTTTTCTTTAACGCAATCCCTTATCTCTTTGCCTAAGGACAAGTCTGCATACTCCTCTAATAAATGTTTAATATCTCCTTCTCCTATCGTTTTGCCCTTTTCTTTGTAGAACTCGGTTATCATTTGATTATTATACCCATTATTAAGGTTAAAGAACTCGTTTAATAATTTAAGGTTTTCTCCTAAATTTTTTTCTATTTCTAATAACTCATTATTAATATTCTCTAAATGACTCTCATCAAACCAATAATCTAAATAGTTTGGGGTTTGACCCGTTGAACCAAATCTATCAGCACAATTTGAACTTTGAATAGCGAACCAAAATTTTCCGTCTATGTCGCCTGAATAATACCTTCCCATAATTTTATATTTTTTTTAATTAAACTTAAATTTCTATTTATCTGTTAAAAGTGTCTCTAAACATATCTATCATCCCAATCCCAAACCAAATACCAACGCAACCTAATAAAAACAAAGGTATGTTCCAACCACATTTGTCTAGCATAATAGCTACGCAATATATCCCTCCTCCTAATGAACCTAGAGTCATAACTAATAACACTAATAATTTTAATCTATCGTAAGCACTTTTAAAAGCAATCTTAATCATTTTTTTTAATTCTTTCATTTTATTTAATTTTTTAAAGTTTCCGTTTCGTTCTACGTGAACTCATCAGTACGAGAAATAACTCGTAGACGGAGACTTATAGGTGTCCCCCATATTTTTCTCCCTCTATATCGTACCTCGTTTCACTTTCTTCATCTTTTTCATCCATGCCTTCCCCCAATCCAAACCCAAACTCATACTTTGATTCATGTAATCGTTGGTCTAAATCATCTGTGTATAAGTTTTCATTTTCAAATAACCAATCGGCCACATCCTCTTTTTTGATACGTTTGGGTATAGGTATAGTTACCTCTGCGTATTTATGATATACACTTCTATTTGATATTGTTACTAATCTTTCTTTTTCTAATTCGTTCTCATTTGGTTGAGAATTTGCGTATTCTAAATCGTTTCTTGTTTTCATAATTTTATTGAGTATAATTTGATTTATATAATTCGTAAGTATCATTTAATACTTGTTCCATATCTTCTGTATGTTCACTATTTAATAGTAAATCTATTAACCATTTTAATTCTCCGTGAGGGTCAGAGCAATCTACTCTATACCACTCTATATAATTGTCAATTTTCTTTTCCATAATTTTATTTATTTACTATTGTTTCTATTCTTTTAATTAATTCCCATACATCAATACCACCTAATTCAAATTCTTCTAATTGTTGTTTTATGTCTTCTTTTAAAACATATAAGATTAAATTTCTCTTTTCCATAATTTTATTTATTTTGGTTTAATTAAATTTTTTAATTTCCATATTGAATCTGTATCAAGTTCAATATCTATAATTTGTCTAACCTCATAACTACACGCAAACAATTCATGTATTATGTCTTTATTAGACAAACTCTTTATATAGTCCTCAAACTTATAGTCTTCTCCTAAGTAATTCCCTTCATCATCATTATACCACTCCCCCCATTCTTCCTCAGGTTTACTTAAAGCCCAATCTTGTAACAACATTGTCAAGTCAACATACTCGCCCGTCTCAAGATAATAAACTTTATCATTCCTTATAATGTAATCAATTTGTCCCCACCTTTGATGTAAGTCATTATCCCATATATAATATCTTGTTTCTTTTTCCATAATTTTATTATTTATTTTTTATTAAATTTTCTTTTCTCGTTAGCATATCCAATACAAACTCTATCTCTTGTCTTTCTTCCGTGCCTATTCTATCACTCCAATCTAACATAGACTTTAAACATTCTATTGCTATTTCTTTATTTACTTGATTTACTTTATTTTTCATAATTTTTTAATCTAATAATTCAACTTTATTTAACAAGTCTTGTGTTCTTCTTTTAAGTATTCTATTAAAATATCTATCTTTAAACATATTTCTTAACATATCTCTTATGTCCCTTATTTTAAATAATTTATCTTGATAAACTATTTTCTCTTTACTATATCTTTCCTTTTTATTTATTTGTAATAGATAAAAACTTTCGTGTTCTAAATTATATTCCTTATCATATTTATCAATGATGTCTAATATCTCTGTAATCATTTTAGTTACTTCTTGTGTTGATTTATTTTCTAAATGTTTATTTAATGTGTTTGTGTTCATAACTTATTGTTTTTATTAATTTTATTTTAATTTTTGGTTAAACTTCTCGTCTTTAATTTCTACCAACTCGTTTATAGAGTAGGTTAGTAAACTCACGTGATACTCAATACTGGTGTTTCCCTCTAAGGCCATTATCATATCTATTAAATAGGTTTTATAATTATTCATAATTTTTAATTTTTATTTCCGTTATATTTTAATTTACTTATATCCTTTTTTTTCTTTTTGCAATCGCACATGTTCTCCACTTCTGTTTTAGTCAACTTACCTTCAAGTTGCATAAGTACATAATGAGTCATATTGCGATAACAATACTTACATTCAAACCTCATACTAAATGGTGTCTTCATTATCCATACTCCCCTCCATAATTCTATCCACTGACCTCTCAACAAAGTGGTCTTGCAATATTTCAGATTCAGTAAACCAACTATCGCAACTACTACAATGATAGTTAGAAAAGCCGTCAAACTTTAAATCGTTGTAGCAACCTACACAAAAGGGTTTTGTTTCCACAACCTCATCCTCTCGTAAAATTTCATCCTCACGGAACGTGTCAATGGCCGTGTCATTATCAAACCTTAACCAATTATTTCTCCAATTTGATGTATAACCTAAATACGACTGAGTATATGTTTTGTGAAACGTGGTGTTTTTGTTTATAGCTTTATCGTTGAAATATACCCAACAATTAACAACCTTACCACTTTTTAATTTAATAGGTATGATTTCTCTTTTGTACCAACGTGGATGTCCCTCTAGTTTATCTAGGTCTGCTAATTTGGTGTTAGAAACTTTAAACACATCCACAACTACATTATGACCTACTCCTTTTTTGTTTACCACAAACGGCAGGCTTTCTATTAATAAAGGGTATCGGTCTTGTGTTTCTCCACTACCTACATATTTAGAACTACGTAAATAGTGATTATAGTTTGAGTAATTTTTCTTTAATGTTCCATACACTGCAACCAAATTGTCTTGTATAACATTGTCTTTACTAAACCAAACTCCGTTTTTCTTTGTCCACAATTCTCTATTATACATTTGAAAGGTACGTGTTCTAGTATTAATTGTAGTGAATCTACAATCATACTCGGATAGTTGTTTTTTCCACGTATGACGTGAAGTCTTACCTAAATTCTGTGCAAGAACTTTAGTATCACACGTTTTAGAATTTCCTAATCCATATATACTACCATTCATCATTAATAATTCATCAGAATTATCGCCACATATAAAAGGATGAGTATTAGCTCTATTTACTTTACCTATTGTTGCATAACGAAAATGAGCAATATAAGGTCTAGTTGTGTCAAGAATTTTATACTCTTTTGATTTGTGATAAGATACTTCAAATGTATCTAACCATACAACCCCCAATCCGTGAGGGTTAATTCTGCTTGATGTTTTTAATATCTCTTTGGATACTTTTTTCTCTTTTTGTTGTTTAACTATTATAACACACATAAGTTTAAAATTTTATGAGTAGAACATATGTTTTGATGTTCAGAACTCGGTTAATAATAAACAAATATAAGACAAAATTTAGACAATACCAAATAAAGAGGGGAGAAATAAAAAAAGGGACTTCGCTTTGTTGTTTCCCCCATTTGTCTAACAACTTGACGATTTCCCTTTTTTCGCTATGAATAATTCAAATTCTTTGCTAAGATAATATATATATATGTAACTACCAAATTTATTTTTCTTAGGCCGGTGTATTTTTTTCGTTTACGCAAATGGCTTGCGTAAGTGTGCCGGTGGTCGTCAGCATGTGGGGGATGTGCAGGTTTCCTCTTTATTTTTGCATTTAACAGAGGTGGCGTGGTCTATGAAGGTCTCCGTTAGCTTAAAAATTTCTTCAAAAATTCGTGTTTTGACTAGCTGAAACACAAAAAAAATAAATCGGTCTTCTAATAATTCGTTTTTTGACTGACTGAAAAACAAATAATTGAAAGTGTCTCTTTAAAGATACATTGTTTGTTTTGTGGGTTGGTGTTTTGTGGGTTGGTGTTGTTTGGGTTGGTGTTGTGTGGGTTGGTGTGGTGTCTCTTTAAAGATACATTAGGACATAAAAAAAGGGGACTAGTGTCCCCTTTAATTATTGTCAACTTAACTCTGTCAACTCGCTATCCTAGAAAGTTCTTGTTGAGTCCTTATGTACTCTTTTCGACTTTCGTGGCGTTCTGGTGTGTTGCACTCAATAAAAGTGTCTGTTAAGTCGCACGTGTACTCCCCATGAGTGTCAATAAATTTCTGAAACTTTTTACTATCTCTTATAATCATTTCCACCTTTTCCGGTTGATTTGGGTACATACTATTTAAAATAGGTCTCACTCTATTTAAAAATGACCCGTTGGAGACTTCATTTATAGCACAATCAATTAATTCATAAAATAAATCGTAACGTTTCATTAATTGCTTAACTCCGGTAACTCGTGGAGGTACTCGAAACTCTATTGTTCCATTATCTCCTATTTTACAAAAACAATATTTTTGATGTGTGTAGCTATCTCTTGACCCACTATGAGTGTGCTGGCCGTTGACCCACGTTCCACTACTTCTAGTGTCTCTCATTGTCATATTGTACTTAACAAAGGGGTTTATCAACCTCAGTCTATATAGAGACATTATTAGACCGGAGTACTTTCTAACTTTATTAAATAAATCGGTTGAATTTACTCCAAAAGCTGACAAAGTTATATGACCTCCACAATCTGCGTTAGAGGGGCTAAATTCGTCCTCTATTATGTGCTTGGCCTGATGAAACATGTTAAATACTTTGTTTCTCCATAGGCCTTTTGGTAATAGTGGCAAAATATGTGTAATTGCTTCAACTCCACAGCTAGAATCGGTCTCAAATCCCTTAAATAAGGCTAATTCTCCCACTCTATCTCCGGTGTG
>Ga0209232_1000070_pt1 | contig 60124 bp, 77 predicted proteins | sample ETNvirenome_2_60_FD_184066 | JGI IMG/M metagenome (GOLD analysis project Ga0209232, IMG submission 184066) | Marine viral communities from the Pacific Ocean - ETNP_2_60 (SPAdes) (version 2) | ecosystem: Environmental > Aquatic > Marine > Oceanic | place: Pacific Ocean | collected 2013-06-22 | reverse complement strand
TATGTTTTTGTTAGGGTTACTAATAACCTTATAGACCACACAAGCGAGAAAGAAATAAAAGATTTTATTCTGGAGCATCTTAAACCACAAGAGGATTTGTCTGTATACAATTACTTTGCAGACCAGACTCGCTTTTTTAGAGAAGAGTTTCTTACTCTTTTAGGTACTATAGACATTCTATTTATAGAAGACACCAAAGACACAAGCTATCTATACTATAACAATTGTGCGGTCAGGATTACCAAGGATGAGGTAAAGACAATTGATTATCTTGACCTTGGAGGCTATGTATGGAAAGACCATGTGATTGACAGAAACTTTAATAATGAAGAACTAAAAGAATGTGACTATAGCAAGTTTATAACAAACATATGCAATAAAGAAGAGACTCGTGTTGTATCAATGCGTTCTACTATAGGATTTTTAATGCATGGTCATAAGAATTTGTCTTACTGCCCTGCCGTTATACTGAATGATGAAGTAATATCAGACAATCCAGAGGGTGGAACGGGAAAAGGCATATTCAAAAACGCATTGTCAAAGATGAAGAAGTTGGTTACAATTGATGGAAAGTCTTTTACGTTTGAAAAGTCATTTGCATATCAATTAGTTTCAGCCGACACACAGATACTTTGTTTTGATGATGTAAAAAAATATTTTGATTTTGAGAGATTGTTTAGTGTTGTCACAGAGGGGTTGACATTGGAAAAGAAAAATAAAGATGCCATACTCATTCCATTCTCTAAGTCTCCTAAGATAGTTATAACAACAAACTATGCCCTAAAGGGTGCAGGAAACTCTTTTGCAAGAAGGAAGTGGGAGTTAGAACTATTTCAACATTATAAAAAGAACTGGACACCACAAGATGAATTTGGAAAGCTATTGTTTGATGATTGGGATACAGAGGAGTGGAGTAGCTTTGACAACTACATGATATCTTGCCTACAACTATTCTTAAAAAATGGGTTGGTTGAAAGTACATTTGTAAACCTAAAGATAAGACAGTTGTCTGCGGAAACTTGTCATGACTTTATAGAGTGGTGTGGACTTATAAAAGACACACTACCTAATAGACATTTAAACGAAGAGGGTAAGATATATAAACAAGAACTGTATCAAGACTTTGTGCACGAGTACCCAGACTATTCTCCAAGGGCACGATACTCTGTATCTCGGACAAGGTTTTACAAGTGGCTAGTGGCATATTGTTTGTTTAAACACAACGTTGCTCCCGAGGAAGGTAGAGATAGTGCAGGAAGGTGGATGATTATAAAAAGACCCGTTGTTCAGGAAGAGATGCCCTTTTGAAATTAAATGTAAACATAGCTATGGAAAACTCCTATAAGTTAATTATAGACAAGCTTTCATTGGATGATTTCAATGATATAAAGGGTTGTTATTTCATTCATAACCCATATAGGGAAGTGCAAGAGTCTACTCTTAATGAAATGCTACTATTTTACAAAGAAAAAAGAAAGTGGAACAAGTGCTTGAAAATTTATACACTTAAATCTAAATTAAAATTTAATCATGAACTACAGAGACTATCAAAAAAGTATTATAAATAAATCTTTAGATGTTTTAAAACAACATGGGTTTGTTTATCTCGCTATGGAGGTGAGGACTGGCAAAACGCTTACTGCTTTAGGTATTGCCAGTATGTTCTCAGAGACAAAAAATGTTTTGTTTGTTACAAAAAAGAAAGCGATTTCATCTATTGACAGAGACTACGCTTTATTAAAACCATCTTACTACCTGCACACCATAAACTATGAGAGTCTGCATAAGATACCCTCAGAACTTAAATGGGACTTTATAGTGCTCGATGAGGCTCATTCGTTAGGGGCTTTCCCTAAGCCCAGTAAGAGGGCTAAGGAGGCAAGGATGCTTATAATTAAAAACAAAGCAAAGGTTATTCTTTTGTCTGGGACACCAACGCCTGAGTCATACAGTCAAATGTATCATCAAGTTTATGGCATACCTAACAATCCTTTTAAGGAGTATAAGTCTTTCTATAGGTTTTGTGATAAGTATGTAGATGTTAAAGAACGAATTATAAATTCGCTTCGCATTAGGGACTACTCCAAAGGAAGCAAAGCCATTTTAGAGCAGATGAAACCATACACTATTAGCTATTCTCAAAAGGAAGCGGGGTTTAAAGTGGATACAGTTGAGAAGGTTTTGTATGTAAAGATGTTGAAGCAAACATATAGAATAGCAACAGACCTTAAAAGCAATCTTGTAGTAGAGGGAAAAGATGAAGTCATCCTTGCAGATACTCCAGTAAAGCTTATGAGTAAGCTACACCAAATATATTCTGGCACAGTAAAATTTGAGGGTGGTGGGTCTGCGGTAATTGATTCTTCAAAAGCGGAGTTTATACGCCGCCAATTTAAAAATATGAAGGTGGGTATCTTTTATAAGTTTAAAGAGGAACTGAAGGCTTTAAAATCGATTTACGGGGATGACCTAACTACTGAGTTAAGTGTCTTTGACGACACAAATAAAAGTATTGCTCTTCAGATAGTAAGTGGAAGAGAAGGAATAAGTTTAAAAAAAGCGGAGTGCTTGATATATTATAACATAGACTTTAGTGCTACAAGTTACTGGCAAAGCAGAGATAGAATGACAACAAAAGATTCTGTTCAAAACGATGTGTACTGGATATTCTCTAAAGGAGGAATAGAAGATAAGATTTATCAAGCGGTCACCAAAAAGAAAGACTATACCCTATCTCATTTTAAAAAAGACTTATTAAGCCTATAGATGGGACTGATAAAAAATAGTAATAAAGCCAAGCAAGGGGTAGACTTTACTGGAGTCAAGTGGGGGAAGATTCACCCATCTGATGTTGATTTTGTCTTAGAGTTTAACAATAAAGTATTAATTTTAGGGGAGGTAAAATATAAGGGTAGCGAACTTACAATTGGCCAGAGGCTTATGTTGGAGAGAATAGCTGACAGTTGGCACACGGGTTTTAGTTTTGTTATCTTTGTACACCATACTCATGACGATGATACCACAGACATCCCGCTTGAAAAATGCGAGGTTTATAAGATATACCACAATAAGGAGTGGCATTCGTTAGGAGGGATGTTGATAGATAAAATTAATCAAATTAGAAAAGTATTTAATCTTGATGACAGAACAACAAATACAATCTAAAAGAATAAAAGAATTAGAGTCTGAAGGCTACTATGTAATCAAATTAATTAAAACAAACAAGAATGGTATTCCAGATTTAATAGCGATACCACCCAACTCGAATGTAATATTTAGTGAGATTAAAACAAAAAAAGGAAAAACATCTGCTCTTCAAGAGTACAGATTAAAAGAATTAAAAAACTATGGATTTATTACAGAAGTATTCAGCGGCTGAGTTATTTTATGAACTTGATGAAACATTTATAATACAGATAGAGGAATCATTAACTGTTAAACAGTCGGGGGACTTAATTGTAGACATAGAACTGTTAGTGCCTAAACTAAAAAAAGTAAATCACAAGTCACAATTGTTGGCGGGTGTTCTACAGACTGGAGGCGAACCAATATACTATGCTATTCGATTTATTAACGAAGAAAGACATAGCCCATATTTTTTTCAATTCATAATTATAGATACAGACCAATACTTAGATTTTTACAACCAAAAAAAAGCAATAAAAAATGGATATAGAGACGATAAAAGAAACTCTTAAGAAGCACGACAACTATGATATTGATGACCCCGCTAAGAACTTATCTCAAAAGAGGGAGAATGTAGAAAGCAGGTTTATGTATTTTAAAATGTGCCAGGATTTAAAAAAAATGGGGCTCACTGCTATAGGAAACAGTCTATCACCTAAAAAAAACCACGCTACCGTTCTTCATGGTATAAGAACCATGAATGACTTGATAAAAATTGATAAGAGTTATAGGGCACGATATAAAGGACTAAAGGCTAGAGCAAAATATTATGAAGAAGTTAGGGAAAGAAATAAGGCTCTTTCTTTCGATGAATGTCTTGTAAGAATAGCAGACTTGGAGACTAAGTTAAAAGAAATAGAAAAAGAAAATATTTATTTTATTGATGAAATATCTGACCTTAGAGACCACAATGAAATCGTAAAGGAACACTTGTTGTATCACAAAAGAAAGCTACATGCAAAAGGGTTTGACACTAACCACATGAAAGTATTTAATCTACTAAAGTACAGATAGTTAAAAAAAATTCATAACTTAGTATAAAATATCTTATATGAATTATGAAATAAAAGATATAGATAAGATAGTTGAGTACAAGACTTGGACTACTAAAAAAAAGGTTGACACGCTGTTAGAGATTGATGCCAACATGTACTGTGAGTTAGGACTTGGAACTCCTCTGTCTGAAAAAAGAAATGTAAAAAGAAACTCTAGAAAAATCTATTACGCCATCAAAAAAGTAGATTCTGAACTAGGCTCTAAGCTTATTCAGTCTATGGATTAAAAGGCGATGAAAAAAATAGAAACCAAGAGAGTTCAGAATGTCAACTTTATTATGGATGACATTCACAATTCTTCCAACAACATCTATGAACACCTCATAGATGAGGACTACCCCTCCCTAAAAACTGAATTAGTTACTCTAATAAAAAAGCTGAAAGGCTTAATAGATTCCCTTCAGGATGAGTTATAACACTATAAGGCCAAGACTACACGGAAACAAGCGGGTAGCCTTTGAACATCTTACGTCTGTAGAAAAAAGAATACTGGTAGTTGGAGACCTCCACGAACCTTTCACGCACCCAGACTATTTAGATTTTTGTAAAGAAGTATACGCTAAGTACCTGCTAAACAAGGTGGTATTCATAGGAGACATCATAGACTCCCACGGGTGGAGCTACCACGAGTCAGACCCCGATGGCCTTTCTCCTGGTGATGAGCTTAGCTTGGCAGTTAAGAAGGTGTCTAAGTGGTATAAAGCCTTTCCAAAGGCTGATGTGTGCATTGGAAACCACGACAGACTTGCTTCTAGAAAAATATTTTCAGCTGGAGTTCCGCGTAAATGGCTTCGTTCATACAACGAAATACTACACACCCCTAAGTGGAAGTGGGTAGAGAACGTTACTTATGATGATGTTCTATACGAACACGGTGAAGGAGGACAGGCGCAGGCCAAGGCAAAGAACAACATGATGTCAAGTGTTTGTGGACACACGCATACCGAAGCTTACGTCAAGTGGTTTGTAGGTAAACGATTCAGATGCTTTGCAATGCAAACGGGTTGCGGGATAGACATCAAGTCCTATGCTGCGGCATATGCTAAAAACTTTAAGCGTCAGGCTCTCGGCTGCGGTGTAGTTTTAGGAGGCCACACGGCTTTTAATTGTATGATGGATTTATAAAAAAAGCCAACAGAATCGGCTTGGAGCTTTCAACTATTGGCGGTATTAGAGAACCATAAATATATAAAAATGTTTGAAGTAGACCAACAACTGTCTAAAAAAAAATGGGCAATAGACCTATACCTTAATATAAGAGGAGGGGACAAGTACCAGAAGCTTGGGCACAACGATGTGGACTTTAGAATAAAAGATGAAAACAATAATGTTATATCTTACGCTCAAGTAAAAGTGATAGACGCTCCACTAGCCAAGGCTTACCCGCTAACTGTGGATGCAAGAAAGATAATTAAACTCAGAGACAAAAGGATAAAAGGTGTAATCATCTGGGCGTGTATAGATGGTATTATATATTCAACCATAGAGGAGCTCCAAGGAGAAACGATGTGGGACAAGTCAAGCGGTGAGTTAATCTTGTCTTTTAACAACAAAAAAAAATTTAAATATGTTAGAGCCTAAACAAGAGTTTGGATTAGTCATTTTGCTCAACACCATAATTATTTATATGATAATTAAGCTATTGTTTTAGCTTCTTAAACTCCTGCTGAAGCTTATAGTAGTCAGAGTCTTTACCATACATCTGCTCATACAGCTCTGGTAACAATAATTTCATCTGAGTTTTACTCATTGGTTTGTCAGGCTTAGGCCTATAAGAAGAACTAATTCCAAACAAGTCTAACAAGTCATCTTCTTCCAGCTCTCCTTTTTCTATTAAATTATACAAACCTATTGCTGGGTCTATTTTTGTTCCTAATAATATTTCAACGACTGGTTTGCCGCCTTTTATGCCTTCTCCTTTTTCAAATTCACGAATAGTTTCTTTTACTATTGACATAAATGGGTTGACTATACTCGTTTCTCTACCTCTTTCTCCTCTACTCCTTGCTAAAGCTAGTTCAAGCGCTGCCCCAGCAAGAGGAACTTGATATAATAGATTTAATCCCACAAGCGCATCTCGAGACCTTTTGGCCACCTCTTCTTTATCTTCCTCATCACCCATCATATACTTAGCCATGTTAGCTACAAATACAAATAAAAAGTTTGCCACACCTACATTTATGGCTACCGCCCTTGCTTCTTTGCTAATAAAGGCTTTATTAAAATCTCCTTCAGCTATTCTTTTCATGATAGCGCTTAGGCCAGTTGCAACTTTGTTTAACTGCAAGAATCCTGTGCTTCCAAACATAGTGACCGCTCTGGTAAACACATCTCTGTTTCGCTGTAGTTTAATTTTATCTGTGCCTCTTCTACTTTGCTGAGTAGCGTTGTAGTTATTAAAAGCCACTAATGCTTCTTCTGGGCTCATTCCATTTTTAATGTTACGCCTATAGTTGGCCATGTATCCCATAACTCCTAATACATCTCCCAATACAGTCGGTGCGCCCTTGGCTTTTCTAAATTGTTTTCTATACTCACTTGCTTTTTTTACTGATAGTAGTTTTAGGGGGCCTCCAGTTTCTAATCCATGCAAGTCGCCCTCTAAGCCTTTTTCAATTCTGTCTGTAAATGAAGCAGAAATGTCTTTAGCTTTTTTAATTTCTGTCCTTATGTTAGCCAACGTATATAAAGAGTCGAGCATAAACATTATATGGTCTAGTCCAGGTGTTTTTCGGTCAGGAAAATATTGATACTCTTCTAAAGCGTTAACAAAAGATGTGGCCTGCTTGGGTATTTGAATAGCTTTAAAACTTAAAGCGTAGCCCGTAAACGCATTGAACACCTTGTTTAAAAATCCACCTGTCATTTGGTCTAATCCATAAGTTGGATTTATAACAGAATTTAATGTTTCAAAGACAACCTTATCTAAACCTGTTTCTTTAAATAGAACATCTACAGCATCGTTTGTAACAATAGCATTTAAATCTTTTACTCCTTGAGCAAAAGCTTTATACTTTTCCATGTTGTCAATGTGCTCGTTCATCACATCAGTAAAGCCATACCTCAAGCTCAAGTCAATATCTTTTGATGTGTCTGTCCTGTCTCTAAACGCGGGAGAAGTTTCAGCATCAAATATTTTAACAAACTGTCCGTTATCTAACCAGGACTGGTTTATGGATTTACCTTCGCTCCTGGTAGGAAAATAATTATCGACATACCCTAAATTTATATTGTTTACTGAAGAGAAAACATCATTAACACTTTCATAGTATGCCCCACTAAAATACTCTACGACCTTATCTGCAAACTCTATAAGGTCATCATCAAGTATATTTTTAATTTCATCAATAACCTTGCTGTCAAAACCTTTTTTTCTTAAACGCTCTGCCTGAACATCGTTTAAACTCAAAGCATATATCCTTAGCAGGTTGTCGTCAGAATAGAATTGTTTTTTTCCTTTAACAGTTATTTCTATTGAGGCGTTTTTAAACTTTGACAGTATCTCTGTAAAGCCATTTGTTATGCCATCAATACTGTTGGCTATATCGTTTATTATACCTCTTTGAATTTGTTGACCCCTCAAAGAGTTTTCATCCATGATGTTAACCTTGTCATAGAGTTGTTCTTTGAAAAATCCTTTATCCTTATATCGGTCTAGTATTTCTGTAACAGAACCTAAATGCGCAAAGTAATTCCTTATAAATTTTAATGGACTATTAAGAAGGCTTGCTCCATATGTTTTGGCATACAGTTGTACTCCTTTAAATATATTGGCTTTTCTAAACTCTTGAAAAATTTGCTCGCGCTGTTGTTCTACCTCAGACTGACTTTTTATTGTACCGTCTTCGTTAAATAAGAAAGGATAGTCCTCTTTCATTTGCAGCATGGCTTTGTCAGTAAGCTGCTTTTGACGCTGCTTTTGTAAGGCTTTTTCAGCATTAAGACGCTGAACAGAGTCTTTTGCCCCCGCTCTTAAATCATCAAACAAGGCTTGAGTTTCTTCAACACCGAGCTGGTCTATTTGACCAAAGAGCTCATAGGCTAGAGCTCTATCTAACAACGAGCTTTCTTTTCTTAATAATTTTTCGCCCCGCGCCTCCTTCTCTTCAGCTGTTGCTATCTCTTGCTGTGCTTCTTGAATAAGCGTGGCTTCTGCCTCTAGCTGCTCGGGACTTGCTTTTAAAATATTTTTTACAGCAGTAAAAAAGTCTTTGCCCTGAGCGTCTAAACCACCTGCTCTAGACCTGTTTGACCTGGTCTTTCTTCCTTTTGCTTTGGTAATAACAAAACTCAACAAGTCTTTTACTAATAATTTCTTTTGTTTCGTTCTCAACCTTTCTACTGTACGAAGAACTTTTTCAGATGCCGCAGCTAAGTCTGCCTTTGACTTAATATTTGTAATAGTTGCAAGCGCACTTTTAACATCTGTAGCAGAATATATCGTGGTAGGCAACACACTTCTTACAAAGTTTTTTAATTCAATCTGTGCGGCCCTTAAATCTTTGACTCCTCTCTTGTATCCAGCTATTGAGGCTTTTATTTTACCTATGGTTTTTTGAACCAACTGATTGGCTCTTGTGCCTACAGACCTATCTAATGCTAAGACCATCTCATCTCTGGTAATTTGAGGTGAGTTTTTATATATGTCCGTCTCTTGCAATAGCTCTAAAGCCTTTGCTCTTATCTCTGCTTTAGTTCTTTCTGCCTGCTCGGTAAATGTTTTAAGTTTGGATTGGAGGTCTCTAAACAGCCTTAAACCCTCCTGAGCGCCCTGCTCTATGTTTTGAAAAGCAGAAGGCAACACCTCATCTTTAAGAAGCGCCAGCTCCATAGCTGGGTTTATCTCTGCTGCTGTGAATCCTCTGCCTCTAAGAACTGAACGTATAGCTGGGTCACTAAAGCCCTGGTCTCTACCAGCTCTTATGATTCCCTCTATACTTAGGTCTTGTCCTTCTATTGTGGATATTCTTCTTCTTGTAGTTGTTTTAAAAGGATTAAACTTTCTGCCGTTACGAGTTAAAAACAATCCCCCGCCTCTTCCAAACTGGTCAGTCCTTGCTCTTTGAGCTCCTAAACCAAATGGCTCTACCGCCCTGCGTAGCTGTGAAAGGTTAGCTGTCTTTGGAATAAAGCCTTGGTTATCCATGTTGTACTGCTGAGCCACCTGTTCTACTGTTGCTTTTCTTTGTCTGGGGGCTGCTGCTATTTCTCTTATACCTGAACCATAAGGCGCTACAGCTTGAGATTTTTCAGAAGCTCCAAGTTCTTTCTGATATTTATCTACCATTTCTTGTGGCATAATATCAAAAGCATTTACTTTTTGGTCTGGAACTCCTATTACTTCACCTAAAACTTCGTTTGCGTATGTGGAGTGTTGAGACCCCTCTCGAGCTGACGTTGGTTTTATAACCACCATAACGTCATTAAGACCAAAGTTATTGTCTTTATAAAAGCTATCTCTAAGTTCGTTTACATCTACAAAGCCATTTAAAGACTTAACCAACTTATGGAACTCAGTGTTTGGCGTACCTTCTTGCTGTCTTAATGCTATTAAAAACTTTTTTCTGTCAGGACTGTTACGCATTTCTTCCCAGCTATTAAACTTATTTAGCGCATCTTTAATTCCTTTAGTTGGGTTTGTTGCTAAAGCATCAGCTTTGAATGTAACATAGTCTCCAAGTCTTTGAGTAAATACGTCATATACTTTTTTATTAAAAAGTAAACTGACTTGTGGCGAACCGCTTATTATAAATAAATAATCAGCTGCATCTATGTTTTTTTGTATTGACTTTACTGACTTAGAGCTTGCCCATACAGCATCACCTTCAAATGCAAAACTTGGGCCTGCATCTAACTGCACTCCTTCAAACTCTCCTAGACCTAATTGGTCAGCAACCCAAAACCAAACCTTCTCTCCTTTAGAATTTATATCCTTAATTAAGGAAAGGATGTCTACGCTTTTATCTGGGGTTACCAAAGACAGGCCATAGGAATCGTTAAATTTAACTTTCCTTTGCCTGGGCTTAGGAACTCTTATTTCTGTAGGATTGCCTACGGGATTTGTTCCGTCTTCTAATATCTCTACGTCTACTTCTGTTATTTCTTCACCCGTCTTTACTTTCTTGGCTAAAGTCTGAAGTAATTTTACTACATCATTTTCAGAATTAAAGCTGCTCTCAATGGTGCTATCATATACACCAAATTGCCTAAGTATTGTTCTCAAGAATGTTTTGATAAAGTTTTGTGCAGGCTGTTCTAAGTTTGTATAATCTCTTGCCAATATACCCATGAGCTCAGCAAGGCGCTCTTCATTTTGAACTTCAGGAGCTCCTTCATACTTAGCAACAAAAGTTTCTATCTCCTGCTGTACTTTTTGAGGCACATTACCATTTAGTTTTTTAACCAATAAGTCTGCTTGTCGAGTGGCTTTCTTGTCCGTCTTAACTTTGTTCAGAAACACCGCATGGAATACTTCGTGTGGTACAGTTATTTCTGTGGCCTTGGATAAGTCTACATGGATTACGTTTTCAGTTGGATTAAACTCTGCTTCAGCTTGAGCGTCACTAACAAAGTTTTGAAAGTCTGTAGCGGAATCGTGTAGCACTATCCTGGTATTAGGCAAAAGCTTAGAAATAGCTTTAGCCGCTGTAGTTGCTATACCAAGGACAGATTGTTCTCTGTTAAGCTGCTCAGTAGTCTTGTCTGTCACCGCTTCTTTTCTGTTAACCACTAAGTTGTCTGATACTTTTTCTGTGGTCTCCTCTATAGTTTCACCAAAGAACCTATCAATTGTTCCAGGGACTTCTTCTGTAACTTGTTCTTCTGTGACTTGTTCTTGTGTGACTTGTTCCGCTATTGGGCTTTTTATTAATTTAGATAATTCTGCTTTAGCATCATCAACCTCTCTTCTCGCTTTATCTAAAACTATAGCACTTGGACTACCTGGCCCATCTGGGTTTATTTGTGCTTCTAAATCTCTAAGAGCTTTTTGTTTTTCTCTTAAATTTTTTAAAGCTTGTTCTTTGGTAACCTGTTCTTCTGTAACCTGTTCTGTCTCTGGTATACCTAACGAATACTGAAGGTCTTTGACTTCTTCTACGTCAACTTCTTCCTCAATCTCTGTGTCCTCAACACTGACTTCTTCTTCTTGGGGTGTAGTCTCTCGGGCAGCTTGGTCGGTGACGATGTCTCCTGCTCCCACATCTTCGCCATCTCTGGCTTGTTCCTGTACATCCACCTCCTCTGGGCTTGGCTCCTGAACGGCATATTTTTCTGTTATTTCTTTTATACGTTTATTAATTTCTTTTAGCTGCTCTTTTGCTGCGGGACTTGGATTGTTTTCCTTGGCTAGCTTTTCATTTGTCAGTCCCACCATTTCAGTCAAGTCTTGCTCTGATATGTTTGGAATTGCTTTTTTGGTATTTATGGACTCTTGAGCGTCTCTCTTGGCCAGCTCTAATTTTGTTTTAAGCTTGTCATTGTTTTTTATTTCTATCTCCGTATCTACCAGCTCCTGTGGAGTAGCAGTATCAATAACCTTATTTACCTCAACCTCGTTTACCCTTGTATCTCCTATGGTGTATTTGGGTATCTTATATAAGGCTGTGCCAACGGTAAGTGGCGCTGTTGCAGTACCCGCAGTAGCTTCAAATAAAATTTCAGCAGTATCCATCTCTTGGTCAGCAAAATATCTAGCAGTAGCCTCTCCAACACCTCCACCAACAGCCTCTATTGTTCCTCCTACTGTAGCTCCAGCTAATTTAGGCAGCACCCTTGCAGTTTGTGCCACGGTACTGGTAACTCCTTTAGCTACACCTGCTGTAATTGCATCAATGGCTGCTATGGCTACACCTCTTGTTGCTGCTCTTTTTCTTATTCTACTTAAAGCCGCAGGGTTTTCTAAAACCGCCCTGATGTTTTCTTCTGTAAACTCTGCGCCTTTCATTTCTTCTTTTAGAAACTCTGTAAATGCTAGCGCTGTCTCTAATGACCCAGATAAGCCTGCCACAAAACCAGGTAACGCTCCAAGACCTCCAGTAGCGGCCCCTGCTGCTGCTCCTAATGCCACACCAGCGCCTACAGACGCAGGCTGAATCATAGAGGCTACAGAGGATGTAAAAATTTGAGGAAGTACACTTGGATTTTCATATATACCCGCCATGAATCCCATCAGTCCACCGCCCTTACTTTGGTATATCTCTTGGAAAGAACGCATCTCGTCAGAGGCAGGCATACTTTCCATGCCCTGAACAGCTTTTATATAGTCTTCAATGTCTTGAGAGTCAGCTTCTTTTCCTTGAGAGAATATTTTTAGAGCATCGTCAACTGTAGCCCCCTGGGCAACTCCCTGTACGCCTGAACGATAGAGGTCTCCAAAGAAATCAGTAACCTCATTTTTACCAAAAGTTTCCTCAAGTAAGGTGTCCTTCTCGCCACTTGGCAACACCGATAAACCACTGACCGATTCTGAAACCATATCGGTCTCTTCTTTTTTTTTTAAGCCAGTGTTGGTCGCCCAAGAATCAAAGTCGTTTTGAGTTAGACCTTGCTCGAATAAATAATTATGAATATTTTGTTGTACTTCAGGGCTAGATTGTATGTTTACTGACCAATCCTCAAAAGAAGACTGAGTAAGACCATCTGATGTCAATTGATTCCAAATATTATTTAATATTTCTTCGTTCATTATCCGAAAGGATTATCTGTTGTGACTCTTTGATTTGAAGTTTCCTCTGGTGGAGCTGAGGCCCTTGTCGAACCAAAAGGCTGTTGGCTCTGTCTCTTTTCGGTTGCTTCTTTTACTATGTCTCCGAAAGATTGAGTAGAATCAAAATATATTTTTATAGGCTCATCTAAATATTGAGAGGTAATTGTAACAAAATCTCTGTCCACCATTCTTTCGACAGGAACGTTTCCTCTTCCTCGAGTTGTGTATTTTTTCTCTTCTGAATCTTCAACTACTAAAACATCATCAAAACCTTGTTTCTCAAATACAGTTTTTAATACCTTAGGGAATTGATTTTTGTCATATACCTGGTTTTCAACATTAGAAATTAAATCATCCATCATAATAGATGTTGGCTGTAATCCAGAAGAAGTTGGGTCTGTTAGAACGTTTAACCTATCATCAACGTCTAATATTTTTACTGCTTGAGTTGGTTTGTAAGTGGATTCTAAAGAAGATATTTTTTTACCCTCAAAAGAGTCAAGAGCATTCATTATTTCTTCAACATCAACTTCTGCTCCTAATAATCTTTTTAGTGTTCTTTCTACAGAAGTTTTTACATCATCTTTTGTAAAGTCAACAGGAACATTTTCAAAATCCTTAATGTCACTCCTATATATTTGAAAAATAAAACCATCTTGTGTTTTTTTAAGAGCAGTAATTCTTCCTTTGGGAAAGTCAAAATCGCTTTGAAGCACTCCTAAATCCGCGTCAAGGTCGCTTTGGTTTTCTGCTGTGATTATTCGTACAATAGTATTGCCTAAATCGGTGTTTACTTTTAGAGATTTAGCAGCTTTTGTGGCAGAAGCTGATGGAGTTTTTGGTAAAGCGGCTTCCTCACTCCTAGGTATCATTGATTCTAGCAATCTATCAAATCTTAATTTGGCTTCTGTTTTTTGTTTTTCGTCATACTCAAACGTACCATCGGGGTTCTCTAAAATTAATTTGTCGTTTTTATCAGCTTCATCTTTATTGGTGGTGGTGTCATAGTCTCCTGAGTCAACCAGGAAAGATGCCATATTGCTGCCCATAAGAGCAACATCAATAGCCTCCTCTCTAGCAGATTTAAGTTGCGCTTTAGCTGCCTCCCCTGCGCTGTCTAAAGCCAGGTATGCACCTTTTGTTGTTTTGCCTAAACCATCTCTTATTAATCGTTGACCAAGGGAGTCTACTATTCCTTTAGCAGTAGTTTGTGCATTAAAGTATTTAACGTCAGCGGTAGATAAAAAATCAACTACTGAAGAGTTTACAATATCGTTAGGGTCAGAGCTTGGGGCTCCGTTTGCATCTCTCTTTACAATGTTTGGTTCGCCTGTAGTTGGATTAACAACAAAAGCATGAGTTCGCATATCAAAAAGCTTTTCAACCTGAGCTTTTCTGTTAAGTGTAATCCTACTTAGAGTCTTGTCTTCTACGCCTTTTACAATCCTATCATAGTCTGCGTTGTAGGTTTTAAAGCTATTAATAAGAGACGCTGTGCCTGTAGTTCTATTATTGTTATTTCTTAAAAAATCTTTTGTAGATAGGATACCATTCTCCCACAGCCTTTTATCCATTAAAGATGTTTCCGTAAGCTGTTCCCTTGCGTCCATTACAAACTCATTAACCTGGGCATCCTTACCCATCTCCACATTACGAAGGACATCTACTTCCTCTCGTGTCTTGGTGTCGACATTTTTTCGCGCTTTTTCTCTCCTTTCTTCAAGAGCATTCAGTCCATCTATCACAGAAGTAGTTACAACCGACCAGTCTACTCCTGGAGTTGCAAGACTTGGGTCAAATCCTATTTTTGTAGCCATATTTATTTATCTAAAGAACCTACCTCCGCCTTTTTTTCTTCCCCGCTTAAACAAAGCTCTAGCATCTGTTCTGTCCATTCCCGTAAAATAATCTAAAAGATTCCCTTCAAATTCAGGCTCCCCAAATTGGTCTATATACTGCTGGAGGCTTTCACCTTCTAATCCAAGTTTACTCTGGTCGGAAGGGATTTCTAAAAATTCAGCTAAGGTAGTTCCGTCAGCAACCTCTCCTCTTTTTATTGCTCTTTCAAGTTGTTCAGTGGCTCTCTCTACATTCTTTGCTGCGTCACTTTTAGGGTTGTCGGGCTGCATGGCTAGAACCTGCCCTCCTATAGAGGTCAAGCCTTTTATTCCTTGCTCTAACGAAGCTGTTCTTTGAGCTTCCGCTACTTGCGCTGCTTGAGTTTGCGCCTTCGTTTCTGCTAAAGCTAAACTAGCCAATTGGCTTGCACCTCGAGACTCTTCTTCAGCTGCCAACAAAGCTAAATCTTGCAATTCTTTTCCCATGTCTCCAGCTATCTGGCGTTGTCCAGCTATCTGGCTCTGAGCAACTCTTCCAGTTATAGCAGCTAATAGCCTAGGGTCAGCCTCTGCACCCGCTCCAACAAGCTGAGCGCCCGTGGATGTTAACGCCTCTCTAGCTCTTTCATAGACTTCTTTTTGAATAGGTAGCCCTTTATAGAATCTTTTTTCAAGCTGTTTTTTAGCTTCTTGACTGGCCTCTTCTGCATCTCTTTCCGCCTTATCTCTTTGCTTAGCTGCTGTCGCTGACTGAATGAAACTTCCTGTTGTGCTGGCTATTGTTAGCCCTAAGCCAATTGCTGTCGCTGCTCCCATACTATAATTTTTTTATCATTTCTTTTGTATACTGGTCTCCTGCTATATACCCCTCCTGCTCGTACACCCCTATTAGACCTTTGTGTTTTAGCAGTGCGTAAGCAAAAACATTACCTGCATTTTTAGCTATCTGTGTGAGTGTATGAATCAATAAAGATATGGCCTGTTGCCTGTTAGGTTTTTTCTTATAATCTTTATTAGATATAATCCAGTCTATCCAGGCTACTTTTGAATTTGTCATATATATAAATCCTGCGCATACAGGGGTTTTATCATCATATATTATTAAACCACCCTTGCCGTTGTCTGGAAGAAAATCTTTCAATGGAGGAACCCATTCCCAATCTTTCCACCAACCAACTAAAACCTCATCGTAATGAGACTCATCAAGTGGGATTATATTAAAATTCATTTAATTACAAAGATAGTAATTTTAGGGATAGCTTTTCATTACTTCCGACTCAACAGCCAGTAGTTCAGTAGCCGTGGTGTCTGTATTGGTAAGAGTAAACAAACAATAATGCCCCAACATCCCGTGAGATTCCGCTTGCTGGTTTTTAATATATGCAATATAAGCGTCTTGAGCAGAAATTGTTACCGCATTTTGAATGTTGTTTTGAATCACAAGAGTGTTTAATGCTTGGCTTAAATCAACATTTATAGCTGTTAGTTGACCCGCTAACTGAAGAGTGCTATATGGAGGCAAGGAAAAATATATCATGTCTCCAATACTTATGTCGTTTCCAATAACTACTTGAGGAGATGTGCTGAATCCAATTTGAGTGTTTGTTCCGTCTACAGCGTTAAAACTAGATTTTCCTATTCCATTTACAGACCGCATAGGATATTCTGAAGCGTCAGCTGGACTAGCTCCAGTTGCTCTAACATAAGCAAACCACGCGCCTTCTTTTTTCTCAAACCAAGTGCTATCTATACTGCCTCCGCTTTGTATATCTGTAGATAGTGATGCGCTCCAAGAGCTATCGCTTTCTAAGTTAATTGTTTTAAATATTTTATTCTCTAACGCGCTGTCGTTAAAGACTGAGGATATTTGCGAGTTGTACTGTACATTATAATAATTGTTCCTAAGTGGGTTAGTGTTATGGCTATACAGTTGACCTCTTTTAAAAGAATAAAAATAGTTGTTCATTCCAATCATCATGTCGGGATAATAAGAATAGAACGAAGGCCACCCCTGGACTCCAGCGCTATAACTTAATGTATATTGCGTTGTGGGGTCTTGTACTGGAGGGATTATTGGAGGGCCTATTGGGGGACAAACTTGGGCATTATAGACAAAATTGTTCTGCCCTCCCATATATCCATGATAATAACACTCATAACTTATTGTACCAAAATCCGCGCTTACTGCCACGGTTACATCTCCATAAAAATATTCATAAGTATTTCCGTCTAATCCAGTCTTTGTGCCAATACTGTATTGTCCCGTGTAAGATATTAAACTTGTTTTGCCGTTGTTTTGAAAAGCAATGGGATGTGTTGCGGGAATAGCATTAAAAATAAAAGTTCCTGTTGATGAACCGTACACCCCATAGTTGCCATTAAAAATATAAGAATTAACTCCAGTTATTTCTTGAAAACTAACACTGTTGGTAGAAGAAAAACAATAATCAGGTATAGTTACGGGCGTAGGTGAGGGAACGGGTGCGGGAGAGCCAGAAGTTAATAGGTCATAGGTAACTCCGCTTGTAAGGGTTAACCCATTTAAGGTTACAGTTCCTACCGATAATGGCTCGTAAGAACTACCAAAGCCATTATCATCAAAAAATGGAGATGTTTGTTTGGCATAACTTACGCTCCAAGTTCCAGAAGAGCCGTCATCTCCAGTAATAGTTCCAGAAACTGTTCCAGTTCCAGGATTGGTTTGAGATGAAGTAATCATAAAAGCGGCAGTCGTAACTCCAGTAGATGGTGTATAGTAAAATCTTGCCAAGGAAAGATTTGATGCTGTACCGCTTCCGTTTAAAGCAAAGCCAATAGTAGTGGCTGCGCCTCCGCTACCTTCAATAGAATTATAGCATCCAAAACCTGGGAGATTAGTTGTCAAGGTAGTTGGTGTAAACCCTGCTCCCATACTTGCAGAACTTGGGCAGTCTGTTAAAGCCCCTTTGTTATATCCTACAGCTGGAACGCCAACTATGCTTGCTGCTCCTGCCGTAAATTTCCAGCCGTTCATATAATTCTATTTATTGCAAATTTACAAATTAATATGTTATATCTTTTTTTGCTGCGTATAGCCAAGCCATTTTTTAGCTTGATTATAAAATAAATTATTAGGGAATAATGAAGCATCTAAATTGCTAATTTTATGTTTATCGAATAAAGGGTCGCAACTATAATGCGCAATGTAATGGCTATCTTTTAATTCATTTATTCCAGGGTAATAACAGTTTTGAATATCTATCATTTTTATTTTATGATTATGACAAGCAATATTTAAACCGTACATAGCACACCACCAAGAATGTTGATTCCCTTTTTCTTTTTCAGTTACACTACAAGAATAAATTATAATGTCATCTATAATTCTTTTAATAGTTTTTACCCTAGCTATAACATTAAATCCTCCATTTATGTACCCCTCTTCATCGTGAGTTAAATATTGATTTATAACCTTTCTATTTATAGATTCAGGTTTAGAAATATGCATATGCCAGTCTTCATACGTTGCGTCTACTAAAACTACATCATAGTCTAAATGGTCATATACTTTTGGGTATGGTTTTAAATGAACTAAGTCGGAGTCAATTATTTCTACAACCTGCTCGTCTTTAAATAAATCAAGCAATTGTTTGGCTGCTATAAATACGTTTATAGGTATATGCCACTGCTTGTCACTTTTAACGTAGTCATATACAGAGCCCACCATTTTATATGGTAAAGACATATCCCACTCTACATCAAACTTAGAAGCCTCATTAAAGTGATTATATCTAATTATGGGTATGTAGGCTTTACTAATAGCCTCTTCTCCATAAACTTCTTTGTGTTGGTATTGAAAAAAAGATATTTGTTTTTCAAAAAAAGGTATAGCAACAGCAACAGGAATAGTTATCATGCAAGCTGATAGTGAACATAAAAGTTCCTAAAGTATGTCCCTTGAAAAGAATCTACCCTTCCGTGAGCACACCTGGCAGATTCATATAGTATCATCTCTCCGACATTAGCATAAACTTTATTCCAATTACCGTTATGGTCTTGTATGTCTAATGCCCAGTCATCTCCAAACTCTTTGTGTTGACACCCACACCTTAAATCTTTATCCACTATTATAATTGAAGACACATGATGTGTGGCAACTCTATCGGTATGTGTAGCTAAAGTTGAGCCTCTTTTGTATGACCTAATGCCATATATAAAAGAAGGAGATATTTGTTGTCTAGCAAAGTCTTCGTGTATAGGTTGAAGTTGAGTGTGTATTAAAGACCTTATATATGGAAGGTGGTCGAAAGAAAAAAGTTCTGTGTCGCCTGTAGGAATAAATTGTTCTTTTCCTTGAAATTCTTCTGGTTGAGATTTTTCTTTTAGTAAAGTGTAAGCGTCTTGAATCAATGCCCAAGTTGCAGGGGGGCATTTTACTACTTTATACCCGTTTGGAGTTAGTTTTGGTAAATCATTAATGTCGTTGTATTCTTTTGGCTTGTTAAAAAACATGTTTTGGTCTTTAACATTGTCCCAAGAGTTTTCTCTCCACCAAGAAGTAATGATGTATTTCTTTCCTTTTATTATAGGCATTCCTTCATGCATGGAATCATTTTGCATCTCTCCATTCACCATGTTTTTCCAACTCAAAGCCATGCCCTCCTTTGGATGTACTATTTTGTTTTGATTGACAAAATTTGTACCGCCTCCCTCAAAGTCATCATTGAGATATATCATTAAAGTGTCTGTTCTGTTACCAGAATGCAAGCAATGTTTCTTAATTGCTGGGCCTGAAAAAAAATCTTGATGTGGTTTAAAATACTGTCCTTCTTCGTAAAGCTGTCCTTGTAAGTGTTCTCCTTTAGCAAGCTCAATACCTAAAAAATCAGCTATCTTTTTTTGAAGTTGTTGAACCTTTTCATCTCTATGATTAAGGTTGCAGGTACTAGAGGTTCGGGTATCCGAAATAGTGCTTAATTCTTTTCCTCCTTCAACTACTGAAGAGGGGGCATGATTCTTGTCAATCATGTCAATAAAATAAGCGCACTCTTCTTTTGTTAAAAAGTTTAGAGTTTCTTTCATTAGATTAAATTTTTATAAAGATAAATATATTTCAGTTAGGAAGCTAAACATTCAGCGCAATCACCGAACTCATCATAAGAACTAAAGTTTCCTGTGTAAGATGTATAATAATCTACAGTATAACAAACTCCCGCGTATTTAATTACCATTCCTGTAGAAATATTGCCATCATCTACAACTCTTAAATTAGCTCCTCCTCCAGTACACAAAAATAAATCATATGAACCAGGTGCTGAAGGAACTGGTGTTGGAGTTGTAGGCACAGGCACAGGCACAGGCACAGGCACGGGCGTAGGAGCTGTAGGAGTAGGTGTAGGCGCTGTAGGTGCTGGAGTTGGCGCAGCAGGCACGGGTGTGGGAGCAGTTGGAGTCGGAGGACTAGGAGCTGTAGGTGTGGGCGTAGGAACAGGCGTGGGGGTTGGTGCAGCAGGCACGGGGGTAGGCGTGGGGGTTGGTGCAGCACAAGATTGTCCTGCAAACAAAACTCCAGATATTTGTTCCCTAACTATAGTTTGGTCTGAATACCATCCATTAGCAGCAATGTTGGTTAAATCTTGGTCTGTATATACAGTTGTTGCATTAGCAAAACTTGCTGCATCAAAATAATATGTTCCTGTCGTTGCCATTTTTTAATATTTTATGGACATGTGTTACAATTAGCGTGAAAGCTCGAAGGTGAAATTTGTTGACCACCGCTTGCAATTGCGTTTACTGTCCAACATTGGTTATTCCAAACTAAAGCCTGTCCTATATTTAAAGACTGAGTAATTTCTACATCAGTTAAACTGCCTGTTGTACACTGTCTTAATTCATAATAATACACCCCAGGAATACATTCCGTACAATCCGTATATTCTGTATAGATACTAAAAGGCTGCCCAGATATGCTTGTTGTTTTAGTTAATACAGTATAACAATTTCCATTGTATCCTATTACCATCCCAGTGTTTAGTAGGCCATCGTCATATACTTGTAAATTTGCTGCACCTCCACTGCACAACTGTAAATCCCAAACTTCAGTTCCAGCAGGAGTTGGGGAAGTATTACACACCCCTGTTAAGTCTATATTAGAAACCGTACCCTGGTTTGTCATTCTAAATATTCCTGAAGACAATCCTGTTCCACTATTTGCATTTCTTACACCGAAGTACCTGTCATTGCCTTGGAACGGAACTTGAAGAAGTTGGTCAGAATAAAATACTGTACTATTTGCAAACACATCTGAATAGTTTGCAACTGCCGCATACACATAAGTTCCCGTCAATGGACAAGAAGCAGGGCTCGTGATTGAACCATTATTTTCTATAGGCCAAGCATAAAACGTTGGGCTTGGGGTTGGCGCTACTGGAGTAGGCGTTGGGATTGGTGTACATCCAGTGCAAGCATCGGCTAAACCTGTATTAGAATAACACAAACTAGCTGATGAAGATTCTCTGTAGTCCCAAATTAAATATAAATTCTGTCCAGAAGCAGGCATAGAAAACTCTGCATAAAACTGCTCAGGATTAGATTGAGAAATAATAGGAGTAGCATCATTTGCTTGTAATAACAATGAGTCAATCGAGGCACTGTTATTTTCAAAAAGAGTGTCTGTTCTTAAATACTTTAACTTATTTCCGTTTATATTAAAATTAAAGTTATCAAAGCTCTCTTTTCTACTTATAATAGATACTGTGGCATTTGACCCTGGAATAACCCCTCCTCCTTCTTTACCCGCAATAAGAGTGTATTGAGAAACCACAGGATTTATCGTGCTTGTAGAAAATTCTACTCTTTCAGAATGTAAGGGAGATACATAATTTCCTGCACTCCATCTATATTCGTTAGTTATGTATTTTTCTGCATCAGAGTTGCTAGTTACGGCTACATTATAAATGTTTATGACTTCAGATTGAGGACATTCAACATCAACTTGAATGGTGTCAGAAGTAAGTGAATCAGTAGTAATTGTGATGTCTACAGTGGTGGCAGAAACAGAGTTTTTGCTAAAAGTCAATACTCCGCTTTGATATACTGTTCCCGTAGAATAAGTTGCACCATCATAAACAGCGGTAATTACATACCCCGTTCCACTTAATGCACTTTCACTAACCTGTTGGTTTGAGTTTAATTCAGTTATAACAAGGTCGCTTGATTCAGAAAGAATGTCGTCAGTTCCTTCAAATGGTATTGTATACTTTATTTCTGTCTGGCCTAAAAATTCAGTAAGCTCTACGCAATAGTTAAAAGCCACACCAGGCTCTAAAGTAATAAACTTGTTGATTCCACAGTTTACACAATCAGCTAGTAAAGTGTCAGTAGAAAGAGTTGTTGCTAAAACATACTCATTCATATACGGGTCATAACCCCCTAGTTTTTCTGTATCAAAAGCTTCTATGAATAAATCTCTAAACCAACTCCTCATCCCATATTGAGATACAATCTCCAGCTGTTCGTTTTGAGCGCTTGAGCCTATAAGGTTTAACACCACTCCCCTTTTAGCGTCAGTAAAATATTTGTTCTTGCCCCATGCAGCAAAACTTTCTGGGTTTTTACTTATGCCATACTCTTCTATTCTGGTTATCTGAGTTCCCAACACCTCTGGCACAGACGTAAGCGCTCCTCCACCAGAAGCATCGCTAAGAAGGTTTTTGCCTGCTAAAACATAAGATATTTTATCTTCTTGTAAAACTAAAACATCTGACTTTCTAGAATGTAGCTTTTGAATAGAACCAAAGATTTCTTCTAAACTTTTAAAGTTTGCTAACCCTAAATTAAATTCATTTAGTTTGTTTACGTTTGTTTCGTCATTATATACACCACTATAAGTAATGTCAGCTGTTCTGTGAGCTTCTTTGTATTCTTGAGTCGAGGTAGAGGTTGTTCTTTCTCCATAGTTTAATGTCTTGCCAACTATAGAATCTAAAATCTTGTAACTTTCAACTCCATTTCCAAAAGAATATACATTGGCAAATTCTGCATCTACAATAGCAGAGACAGTGTCTGTTTGATTTTGAATGTTGCCTTGGTGATGTCCATCCTCGTCTATAGGAAAAGACAGGTGGTTTTCATACCAAATATTTGGAGCAGCGTCTTGAGGAATTGTTTCAAAAGTTACAACTGATTCTGCTCTGTAAACTTGTATTTCTGCTGTTACACTAGACCTTCTCTTGTCTCGAGAAGCAACTCCACCGCACCTTTGAGTCCCTGTAATTAAAAGATATAATCTATTTTGATTTGTTCCAGATGAAGATGTATCTCTGTAAAATCTGTAATAGTTTGTGTTAACTCCTGTTGAAATGTCTTGAGTGCCAGATTGAGAATCTAAATTAGGCGCAGATGATTGAGCTAAATAAGGCTCATCCGTGTTTACAATAGGAGCTCCATCTCCCCCCACATCTGTAATCGCATCGTTAAATACTGTAGCTACATTATCTCCATAAAACCAATCTGACATATTATTGTAATCTGCCGAAGCCACCAGGTTTACATCTATCTGGTTTATTCTTCTTTCACATGCACCATTTCCTTTTCCAGGCCCTAATCTTTCTTGTCTTATATTAATGGTAATTCTAGTTCCCGCAGGCACATCATAGTCTATGTATTCCCCTGGATTAGCAGGGTCTTCAACGTTCATAGGATACGCCAATATTGGGTAAGCCCCGCTTGCATTTCTAGCGGTATATTCTGTACCTGGAGCTACAATTGAATTGTCTGTTTTTTTTGTAGAAAAATTACTGGGGTTTAGTTTCATGTAAGTCCCCGCAACAGCTTTTACCTCATTGCCTCCATCATCCACTAAATCAGGCAGAAAATCTAAAGCTTGGGCTGTTTTTTCTAAAACAGATGTTTCTACACATCTTAATACTGGCCCTTGGCTGTCTGACTTTACAATAAGTCTATCTCCCTCTTGTATTTTGTTTGCACTTTCTCCTTCTAATAAAAACCACACAAAGTTAGTCCCTGTTTGTTTGTAGTATATATTAGAATAAATAGTGTCATAAGTGTCTTCAGAGGGCTTTATTACAAACTTATACCTTGTAGCCCAACTAGGAGCTAATTGCTGTATAGGTATTGTAGCCTGTATTTTATTTTGATTGATTGAGTTTGCACAAGGAATTTGTACTGTGTTGCTTGGGCTCACCAAAGCTGTAGATGACCGACCATACTCATCCATGTATACCATGCCGATTTCATACCCCCTGTTACTGTGTAAGCTTAAAGTGTTGCTTGTCCCTTGGTATACTGCTGAGCTAAAACTAACATTATAATACTCATAAGCCGTATTAGAACTATCAACGTATTTCATTGCTATCATAACAAGCCCTATAGTGTTACTTCCAGGAGTAGACACTATACTAATAGGCTGTCCGTCTGCTGTGATACCACTTGCCGTCTTTGTGTATGACCCCAAGGTAGATGGAAGGGCACAGTTTAATTGGTCGGTTAATGTTGTGCCATTACAAGCATTAGGAACGGTTTGTATGTTTGTAGCTGTTCCTATTTTTTCTATAAAGTCAGTGCTAGTTGCTAAAGAATATACATTAGCAAAATCAGATGGCAATGTGTATTCAAATATTAACTCTGTTTGGCTAGTGGTAGCACCAGGTGTATTTCCTGAAAAAGCCTCATGCTCAATTCTAAAGTCTAAACTTATAACCGCTCCTTTTTTTAATACTACAGTAGATAAGTCTAAAAATACAACAGGATTGTTTACAACAACAGTTCCATTAATAGTGTAAGAATATGGCCCTACAGTAGAATTTACATCTTCTACGTCTATTATCTCTGAATTTAAATTAGCAATGTATTCTAATTTAATAGGGTCATTAAACTTGTCTTTTAAGTCGTATCCGTCTTTGTAGTTTCCGTACATAAGCCTATTGCCCATAACGGTTTGAGACTGCGCTACTTTAGGAACGTTGTCATAAAGCCTTAGTATTTCAGACTCAGGTAAAAGCGTAAATATTTTACTGTCATCAAAAGTAAAAGTATAATTGTTAAAGTCAGCATACCCTAAATTACTTTTATTAAAGGTCTCTATTACTTTTATATTAGATGTAGTCGACTCCTTAAATAGTAGCTGAATATCCTGCACTAAAGGCCCCCCAGCGTTAAATGTTATTATAACAGCGTTCTTGCTGTTTTTCATCCCTTCGTTTAAAAAACTATTGAAGCTAAAATTAAAAGTTCCAGGGTCAAACGCATACTTGCTAAACTGAGATGTTGCAGAGTATTCTCCATTAGAATACCTGTATCGATAAGCAAATGAAATAAATCTTTCCTCCAAAAAATTGTCTTGTTGTCCAGGTACATTTAAAAGCCGTATAGTAGGCGCTTCAACTGGAGGTCTTTTTATAACTAAAAGTTCTTCTGCTGTTATTTGGTCTATGTTGTTTACAGGTACATCATAGTTTTTGTTGATGTTTATAACCCTTGGAGGATTTAAGTTGTCTGTAAAAAACAACAAGTCATCTACCAAATTAATTCCCGTTATTAAACTATCAGAACTAAAATTAAGAGTGGTTTTAGTGTCACTGCCATCGTTAATACTTATAACATGATAAGTTAGATTGCTAGTGTGAATATTGTAAGAAACTATTAAATCCAACTTTTGAGGTAGCCCTAAAGTAAAAGCAGGGTCATGCACAAACCAATATATTCTTTGGTTAGCTCCATCTTCAAAAGCACCAATACACCTTGCAGATAAGCTAGTGTCTGCTCCAGAATAAGAAAGCTGTGTTAATACAGTATTTCCTTTGGAGTTTTCTACAGAACCTATCTCAGTATCCTCTGTAGAACCCAGTCTTACGTTTAGCGCATCTATGTATTCGCCATTAGGAAGAAGCCTTTCATCAAGGCTCTTATTCATTCTTCCTTTAATAAAATTTCTCTGAAGGTTTGCCATTCTATTTAATCCACTTATTCTCTCCTCGCATGTCCATTAATAATCTGCCAGGATGAATATTGCTTAATCTAATTTTTGCATTTCTCAATAAAGAAGACTTATCTTTTCTTGCTCTATTAATAACATATTCTTGTACGTTAAATTTACTGTTTAATATAGCATACTTTATGTAAGCATATAAATATTCTTCAAACAGCTTGTTTACTGAAACTTTAGAATCATCTCCGTTTTCCATCCCGTCTGAAATATACTCTAAAACGCAATTTTCATTAAGCATTGTGGAATCAAAATTTATAACACCAGCCTGCTTATCTATCCTAAAGGTTGGGTTTATATTTGCTGTTTCGGTATTTAAACCATAACGCGCCCCGATAGTATAATCAGCATACCAGTTTGCTTCAGTATCTGGGGGGACTTGTTCGTCACTATTCTCTTTGTTTAAATATATACTTTTTTGTTGGCCATTTAACCTTTCAGTGTCTAAGGTAGAGGTGTCTGTTACAACAGTGCCATCGGAGTTAAAAGTGAGAGTCCCGCCAGTTCCTTGCAAATAAGATTGAGCAGAGTTAACTTGAATGTTTTCGTTGAGTGGTCTAAGCCACCCGTCTTTATACAATGATAGTCTAATCCAGTTTACATAATCACTGGGAAGGGTAAATATTAAATTATCATAAACAGTAAGTTCTAAAGCTTTTACTTCTTTAAAAGCATCATAGTTTAATTCTTGGATGCCTCTTTTTGCGTGAAACAATATCTTATACCTTTCTTCGTTATTTATCAAAGAGTGGTTTCCTTGATACATAAGCTCAAAATTGTTTACAATATCCTCCAAAGAAACATATTGATATGACCCCCAATTAGTGTTTGTGGGAGCTACACCTGCATTATCATAGTATTGGTATTGAGATAAATATGCCATCTTATTGTTCTTGTGTTTCTTGTTGTTCTAATCCTTGGCCAAACTGAACTGTACTTATTTCTCTTATAGATAAACCAGCGTATTGTAATATTCTGGCCACTAAATTATTTACATCATCTTCAGGCAATTCAAAATCTTGAAAATCAGATTGTGACTGGTCAAATAATGGCTCTCCTCCCGACAGACTTATGTAAGTCCATTTAGGGTCTTTAGGGTATCTTATGTATTGGGATACCACCCTGCCTACTTTGTTTATTTCATTGGGATACAACGTTAATGAGCTGCCCTCTAAAGTATATGCTGGAAAAGTTACGTTAGGTGTTGTTAACATAGACTTATTTAGCATAGTTATCTTACTATGAGTGACGGGCTCTGCTTCGTTTTTTAAGTCTGATGGTCTGTATATTGCATATGTAAGAGGAGATGTATTTAAGAGCGCTGGAGAAACCTCTAATTGAGTATTGCTTGTTATGTTGGTTACTGTCAAGTTAGATACATTAGCTGCGTTAATTATTACTGAGACAATATCTCCTACCGCAACGCCATCTGTTTGAAAAGTACCAGATGAATCTATTAACGCATTTGCTCCGCTTATTCCAGTGGTAGTGCCTGATGAAATAACTTTACTGTATATTAATATTTTATTTAAAAGATAATAATCTGAGCCAGTAGTGGCAGAAGTGGGTACAGTATATATATTAGTGCTTGCGTTAGCTAAAGTTCCTGTTACAGAAAACGTATCTATAACCTCTTCATACCCTTTTTTAATATCAGCATATCCAGTTCCTGAAACCCTGGCATTTTCTTTATTAATTTGACTATTATATGAAATAAAATATTCGTCAAAAATATCTAATTGTGCTTGTTTAGCAAAAAGATTAAAATCAGCTGGAGATATATACCCGTAATTATTCTTATTCAGTATCGCTAAAACTGTATTTCTAACAGCATTTATCATCACTTACTTTTTGTACAAAGATAAGCAAAAAAAAAGAGGTCATTAAATTTGACCTCTCTTCAAAACCTACTAAAAGATAGTTTAGATAGTAGCTACAGCTACGCTTGTAAACACTAATCCTCCATCTTTGGATACTGGGGTAGTAACCTCAGTCCATTTAGATTGATTTGCAGTTACTATAGCAGCGTTAACATTTTCTCCAAAACCTGAAGTTAAGCTTGTTCCAGTAACAGTAAATTTGTGGCTTCCGCCTTTTAGAAAAATTGTTCCAGCAGTTGAACTTGTAGTTTCTGCATAAAGAATGTCATCAACAGCAAGATGGACATTTCCGTCATTAGCCGTATCGAATGTAATATATTTTGCCATGTTAAAAAAATTATGGGTTAAACAAAGTACAAAGGTAATAATTATTTAGTAGTCATTTTCTAGCACTGCCTCTAGCATTTTTAAATGCTCCAGTCCATCATCGCTCTGGAGATATGACGAAACAATATAAAGAGGGTCTTCACCGTAAGGAACGGTTAGCATCTTTTTCTTGTTGTTTGTGGTATTAAACCACACCTCTTTTCTTTTGTTTCTAAAACTTAATAATGACTTATCAAAAAACAGTTTTACTTTTGATTGAAGTTTTAGCATAGGGTCGTTCACCATCTTCATAAAACCAGAAGGGTCTCTTTTAACGTATATTAAAATATCTCTACGAAGCTCTGCTGTAGTAACTCTTGAAGTGTCAATACCCAACAAAACTCTTCCAATATTTTCTACTTGAGATATAGTAAGCTTTCGCGCTTCAATAAGCGCATCAACTTCTATGTTAAATTGATTTACCTCTTCAGCTGCATCTTTTTCTTCGTTTACCTCAATAAATTTTTTCCCATTTAAAGGGTGGTAGTGCAAAAACTCTTGTAAAACTGGGTTGTTTTTAGGCACTCTTAAAAATCCGTCTTCAAAAATAACGGGCTCCATAACAACGTTTCCGTCTTGTTCATCTTCAAAAGGTGACTTTTGATTACGAGCGTACCTAAGAGTTCTGTTTGTTCCTTGGGACTCATCAAAATATAAAAGGGGAAATCTTCTAGAGTGTCTAGTTGGCAGCATAAAAGATAAAGGTGCTGCGTTTCTGGTAAGCTTGTAGACTTTGTCTACGAATGTTTTATTTTTCATTATGTAAAATTAAATTAGATTTAAAAAAAAGGGAGGCTGTTACACCTCCCTAATGTAATACTACTCTTGGAATAAGAAGAAGTTGTTTGCACCTAAAGTACATACAGCTCTCTCAGACAAGAAGTTGACCTCCATAGCATCTAAGCTTGAAGTAGCAGCTCCGCCAGCAGAACCTGTAATCCAGGTTTTGTAACGTCTGTCTTCAGTTTCAGAAGCTCTGTAACGAACATGAAGGAATGGTCTCTTAGCGTTTTTACCAAGGATTTGGTCATAAACAGTAGTTGAACCAGCAGGCACTAATAGTCCGTTTACACGGCCTGAGTTAGCTCCAGTTGGTAGACCACCTCTCATTGTTGGGTCGTTTAGATATTTCCAGTCAGACTTGTAAAAGTCATAACCTCTTCTAAATCCTGTAAATCCAAGGTTTAGAGCCATATCTTTATCGTTGTCAAATAGTCCATATGAAGTACCACCAGCTCCGTAAGAGTTTTGGGCGGCCAACATATCATCTATGTCAAAGCTAAAGTCTCTGTCAACAAAAATTACATTTTCCTCGATAGAACCTTGCTTGTCTAGTCTTGAAATGATAGCATCAAAATCAGCTAATGTGGTTGGATTTCCTCCACCCCATACATTTCCTCTATTTTCTACTACATAGAAAATACCTTCAGAACCTTTGTTTCCTACATCTCCTGTAGCAGCAATTGCTCCTGAGCCAGTTTCAGCAGGAACTGCTTCAATCATTGCAGTTTCTAGATAGTCGTCAAAACGCAATCTAGTTTCATGCTCAGACTTTAAATACCATAGGTATCCAGTAGCTCCATTTTCTGTAGTAACTTCTACCCATCCAATCTGGGCCATATCCGAACCGCTAACAGCATATTTATCTTTAATGATAATAGGAGAGTTAGAGAAGATAGTGTCATCAGCCTCTAAAGAGCCTGACATTCCCACTGTTCCTTTCTTAAACTCAGAACCATAAATAAATACTGTTCTTGTTAGTCCAGTTCCACCAACTTGTCCGCCACCTTCGTAGTAAGCAACATCAAAAGTTCCGTTAGTAGTACTAACAGCGGTAACGATACCTTTGTTCATTCCTGAACCAGCATTGTCAGAAATAACAACTGTTTGTCCTACTCTTACTGCAATGCTTCCAGTACCTGGTACAAGAGTATCACTAACTGTAATAGTTGCAGTGTCAGAAGCAGCTGCTGCTCCCGATGCACAATTGGTGTATTTAGTGTGTAATCTTCCTTGCTCAGCCCATTTGATAAGGTCAGAGTTAGAAGGCATTTCGGCCCCTACCATTCTTAGAAATCCAGAAATAGTACGATTGCCATATCTTTCAAATTCTTTTTCATAAGTATCAGGTAGATACTGATTCAAGAAATCAAAAGTAGTGATGTAATTTGAAGCCAAGGGGACTTGTTCCGCACTTGGTTGTAAAGCAAACCCTGGGGTTGCTTGAACTGCTCCAGCCATAATGTTAAATTTATTTTTTTGTTATACTTCTTATTTTTAGGCCTCTGCCCGAATCAGAGCCGACTGACCTTATTTTCATCCCCCCTTTATTAGTAGCCTCTGGAGCTCTACGCTCACTCATGTTTATGTTTTTAGTTTTGCGTAAAACATCTTCAGTGGCTTCTGATTTGCCTTGTTCGTAAAAAAACTTAGCAAATTTATCAGGGTTCATTGCAATTGCTAAAGCTCGGTGATATCCAGGCGCATCTTTTACAAAACCTTTTTCATCCAAATACTTTGTTATAAAGTTCATGGGTGTTTCTTGATTTTTTTTGATTGCCTCTCTATCTCCAGGTGAGAACGTTATTGTTTTATCGTCAAGCACGAAATCAAAACCTTTGAAATCATTTGAAAACACTTCGTTAGTCTTTTTCAAAAACCAACTGCGTTTAAGTTCGCTCTCCTTTTCTTGAGACTTAGCAGATTCTAAGTATTGCCTATATTCAATTAATTCTTCATTAGCTTGAGAATCAACAGCCGAACTTGACTCAAGGGGCTGCTTATACAATTCTTTTTGCTCGTTAAAGAATTTCTTTGCTTTAGCAATAGTTCTTTTCTTTGCAAGTTTTACTTTTTTAATAACCGATTCTTCATCTATTTCTTCATCATAAGAATAATCATCCATTAATGAATCAATATCTTCAGGGTCTAAACCCTCTCCCTCGGTTACTGTTAAGTATTCTCTTAGCAAAGAGTCAGGATTCATAGAGTTAAAGTCTTTTTGCAAACGCACATAGTCTTCAATTCCTCTTCCTGTTTCTTTTTTATACTTAAAGTAAGCGGCAACATCTTCGGGCAACTCGTCTGTAGTTTCCCGTTCAGTCATTAATTCATCAAAAGAATTAATTTGCTTACCGTATCTTTCTCCAATATATGTAAGAACTTGGTCTTCCGAAAGCTCAGGTGTTGTCTCCTCAACTTCTTCTGTTTTTACTTCCTCTTCTTGTACTTCAGGAGTGTCGTTAACAACACTCTCTTCTGGTGTGTCTAAATCTAAAGCGGTCTGTGTTGACTCGGTTTTTTCTTCAGATACATCCTCATATTTTTGTTCGTGCTTTTCTAAAAGCTCTTGCTCAACTTCTTGAACAGATTTTTGTTCAGGCGTGTCTAACGCTCTTACTTTCAATTCCATTAGATATAATTTAGATTACAAAGTTATTAAAAATATAAATGCAGTTTTTTGCATTACCTGGGCTCAAATTCAGCTAAATCAAAGCCATCTAGACTATCTTCATTTGACTCAAACCTTTGAGGTGGAAGATTGTTTTTCCGCTGAGATATTAATTTTGATTGTTCTGAGTTTTGCTGACTTATTCTATCGCTTTTAGCTTGCTCTCTAGCCCCTTCTCTCAAAGCTAAAGATTGTTCACTAATATCTCTAAGTTGAAGATTATAGTTAAACTCTTGTTGCATCAATTGAGCTTTAAGCGCTGCTTCATTTTTATTCTTCTCGATTTCAAAAGCAACTTCAGCTTGTTTGACTTTCATTTTAGATTCGCCCTCAAGCTGTATTTTTTGAAGAGTTAACTGCGCAGCCATCTCTTGAGCTTTTAATTGCTGTTGCGCTGTCATGGCTTGTTTTTGCATAGCCATCTTTTCATCTCGTTCTTGCTTAGCAATTCTTTTTACTTTTAAAAGTTGGTTGGCAAGCTTTAAGTTTTTAATCTCTCTTATGTCTATAGCATCTTCTAGATTAATATCTCCTTTTGATAAAGCCATCTGAATGTTTTGTTCAAGCATAGCTTTTTGTTCTTCGTCAGGAGACAGCTCAATAAACACCCCAAAGTCATAAATATACAAGTCAGATATTTCCCCTAGTATACTTACATTGTATTTACCTATCTTGTTTATAAAGTCATCTTTAAAATCGGCATACTCTAGTATATCTGCAATTCTATATGTTAAAGCTTCTGCTAAAGTTCTATAGATATAAAGACTTCCATCTAAAATATGTCTAGTAGCGGTATTAGAGTTCAACGCTGCAAGCTTTTGAACACCAACTAAAGCGTTAGGGTCGGGTGTACTACCGTCTCTCGCTTCATTTAAGCCTGTTACAGAGCGTATCATGTCTAAGTAGTGGTTATAGTTACCTATAAGCATTTGCGTCTTAGAAGCGCCTGAATTGCTTGTGAGTTGCTGTATAGGCACTTTACCTTGATTATACTCTCCTTCTTGAGTGTAACTTCTTCCCACGACACTACCAGTTTGAAAATACAAACGCAAAGCGTCTGAAGGGTCATAGGCCGCTCCAGTGCCTAGGTCTACCTCATTTAACCCATCTGCATCTATATATACCCCGTCAGGAACTGTTCTTGCAATTACCTGTTGCAGTTTTAAATGGGTTATTTGTATAAGGTCAGCAAAAGGTATCATTCTTCTTACTAAAGACTCAATAACTCCTTTATACATTCTAGGAGCTACAGCTACATAGTTTGGTAAAGCATGCTGAGAAGAAGACTTAGGTCTAACCATATTCTTGGCTAGCTCCCATTTTAAAAGTATATTGGTTCCCATAACCATTATCCCTTCATACCAAACATCAATTGTTTTTTCTATCTTTTCAAACTTACCTTCTTCCAGCATTTCATCTGGTGGATTAAAGGTGTCATCCTTTTCAATCATTTTAGAACCGCCACCTTCAAGAATCCTTTTCTTATAAACCATCTTTTGAGTGGTCTTATAATTAAAGTACATCAAAGTACATGTGTCTCTATAAAAAATATCATTTTCATAAAACTGAGCTACATTATAATAATCAAACCAACTCTGAGAATATTTAGATATTTCATCTAAATCATCACGAGTTAAGCTTGGGTCTATTTTTAACAGTTCAGTAATAGGCAGTGTTTTTATTTCTCCCCAGTAAAAACAATCTTTAAAGTGTGGGTCTTCCGTATAACTATAAACCACATTGGCTGGGTCTACATATGATATTTGTACACCAGCGCCTGGAAGAAACTCATGCTTAGCAACCGACATTCCAACAACAGTAGAGTCATAATCTAACTGCTTTCTAATATCATCATAATGATTCTCCGCAAACATTGTGTCTATAGCCTCTTCTTCTGCAATCTCTATAGCTGGCTTATAGTTTAAATTCATGTATAAACTCATCTCTTCATCTGAAGAGGGCAAGTCATCTGGATTCATAGTAAAAGTTTGAATCCCTGTTTCTTCTTGCATCATTGTCAAAACATCTTTGGCGGCCATTTGACCTTCTATCATGTCTTGATACTTGCTACGCTTAGCTTGTGAAAGTGCGTCTTGAGCGTATGCTTTAACCTTGAACTCTCGGTCTTGCATGCCGTTGACCACAATGTCTACAAATTTAGGAAGGATAGGAACAGGAGTCCAGTCCAAGTTTAGATAAGATAGGTCTCCGTCTACCGCTAATTCGTTTTTGTATTTTGCTATGGATTGCTCTCCTCTAGCATAAAGACGAAGTCTGTGAAAATCTCGCCATTGATTATAATATCTACATTGATTCCCGTCTTTCTTAAACCACTCGTATTGTATTGCCTGGCCTATCTGAAGGCCAAACTCATCTGTTGCTTTTTCAGCGTCAGAAACAAACTGGCTAGGAAAATATGTAGATGATATGTTTATAGTAACATCTTTCATCTATGTAATTAATTCACTTATTGTTCCTTTATTTGTATACCTTGCAAAGTTAAGGTTTATTTTTGATTGTTTTTTCTCTGGGAGGTACATGTGCTTTTGGTTTGCCATGATTGCTAAGCCTGAACTAATAGATGCGTCAAACCGAGTTCTATTGTTAATATCAAACTTTGCCCAATCCTCTAAAGTTCTTGTAAACATCATGCTCCCCATCTCATCACTATCCCTAAAGCTACCCTCAAAATCTAAGCCCACATATTTTTCTATGTAGGATTCTATAGCAGCGGCATGAGACTGCTTTACGTCTTCAGAGCTATTAGGGATTCCTCCTAACTCTTTTTCGGTTTTTGATAGCTTAGAGTAATGTTTGTCTGGTCTGTTCATGCAAAAGTGTCTATACCCTCTGTTTTTGAAATGATACAGCAGTCTAGGCTTGTTGTTTTCTATAAGTATTGGCATTCCATATAATACGCAGGCCATTAATACTTCTTCAAAAAATATCTCAGCGGTTTGAGGCCTGGCTATGTACTCTAGAAAAAACTCATTTGATGGAGCCTCCTCCATGCTAAATTTTGTCAAACCATGAAGCGCTCCATTAGAACCTCCACCGCCTACAGTTCCAGATATATCATAGCTATCACATCCAAAAGCTCCCATATGTTCGTTGCCTGGATACTTATATCCGTTTCTTTCTAAAACTCTGTTTTGAACACCTTTTGCTGGAACCCAGCTTATTAAAAATCTACCACGAGTATCTGGTTTAAACACTACCTTGGTGTCTTTAATACCATTAAGCCATGACATATTACCCCTGGTTAGATGATGTTCTCTTATTAATGAATCATTAAAATCAATCTGCTGATATATTTTAGTTAAGTTAAATATAGACGCTTTGCTCTCATCTCTAAAAGCGTGTGACTCTGTTCTTGGAAACTGCCTATAGTATTCATTAAGGGCATCTGCGTCAGACTTCAAAGATTCTACTTCTGCCTCCCAATAATCAATAGCGCCATTTTCTATCCACTCGCCATCTACACCCTTTACTTTGTCTGCGCTCTTACGCAATACAGGGTGACCATATAAATCTATAAAGCCTTCCATGTTATATTCCATTGGAATAAACAACGAGTATAATCCGCTTTTAGTTTGACCGTTGGCATTTCTTTTAGATATGTTTGAGTCTTCGTAAAGCTTTTTAAAATTTTTACCCCCCTTATCCAAAGAGTTGGATGTTGAACCCATTAAACATTTTCCTATTATCTTACTTCCCAACCTTAAACAAGTCTTAGTTACCCTCCAGTTGTTTAATATGTTGTTTGGTTTAATCCATTTTCCACTTTCATCATGAACCAATAACAATAGCTTTTCACCATCATACGAGTTGTCATCTGTATTTTTCCAGTCAATGGTGGTGTCGAGCCCAGACAATTCCTCGTTAACTGCCTCATACATATTCTTCTTGGTTATCTTGGATGCTGGAATCCTAAATGCTAGTTCGGTTTTAGGTTTATCCATACCATCTTGAATAGGCTTAAAAAAGAATGGAAGTCTGTTAGATATTGGTACAACCTTGTCTGTAAACATTTTTTTAGAATCCGAGCCCGTTTTTGAGAGTATTCCTACTCTAGCATCCTTAGCAAGAGTTCCTGTGTTTACACACTCTGAAGAACCCATGAAAGAAAATCCAGAACGCCTTATTTTTAAATATATCATCCCAAAGCTTCTTTTGTCCGCCCTGGAAGCCTCCCAAAAAATAAAAAATAGTCTATTGGCTTCTCTAAAATCTGGATATCCTACATCTATAGTAGACCACTGAAGATACATATAATGAGAACCAGTTATGTATGTAGGAACACCGTTGTTCATAAACCAATGCCCTTCTTCTCTTTTGTCAAACTCCGCTTCTATATAGTCAACCCATTTACTTTTAAAGCCAGCAGGCATTTCATTCCATTGAAATATAGAGTATACTTTAGAAAGCTCTTTGGGATATTCTTTTCGTTCCCAATACTGCTCAGTTTTAGATTTAGAGCGAGAGCTAATTTTTGCTGGCTGTTTCGGAAGGCCAACACGAAGTCCTGATATTTCAATAACCTCCCCGACCTGACCAGTCTTGGAAATAACTATAAAGTCATACTTTTCATTATATCCATATTCCCAGCTTTTGGCTCTGTTCTTGTTAAGCCTTACTGCGTTTGGAATATATTTATCTAAAACTTTATACATTTATTTAGACCTTCTTTCTGCAAATCCTTGTTTTGTTTCTACCTTAGAGCCTCCTTGTTTTGAAAGCTGCAATGTCTCCTCTTCTCCGTCAATTCTGTTTAATATATCAAACGCGTCAAATATAGCTAGCTTTTTTGTTGCTGCTGCATTCTTTAGCCTATCAGCCGCAAGCTCATCTTCAGGGTCAGGTTTTATAATATCCTCTTTGGCCACTTTAATAAGTTGCTCTACTGCCCTTCGGCCAGCGTGTATGATTTTTTCTTTTAACAAATCTGATTTCATGCCTTGGTTTTCATAAAAATTACTTGCACCAATCTAGAATATTCCCCTTCTCCAAAGTTTTCAAATATATTTCTTGAGTGAGGAATTTTAGCATCAAACATAACCATTCTATTATACTCCGCATACAAAGTACACATAGGCACATAATTATCTAAAAATTTATTGTATTTATATAGAGTTGTGCCATCTTCTAGAGGGTGATAGGAATTTAAATACAACAACACTATTTTGTCTCCCATCATTTCGTCTGTGTGTATAAAATTAGGTTCTTCTTGATTAAGAGGAGACTGTCTCATAAAATTAAACACCACTTCTTCTTCTGGGAAAAGTTCTTCAATTTTATATTGAAATTCATCCATCCCCCGTTTTTGTATTCCTTTAAATGTTACATCTCCATAAAGAACATCTTCAAAAGTTCCCTTTAATGCATCAACAACATAATTATTAGGATTGTCTAAAAAGTTATCAAAAATCATATTTATCATAAAGCAACAGTAATATGATGGTCAAACATTCGGTACAATTTCTCACCATCTACTTCGAACTCATACTCTGTGTCGGGCTGAAATGTAACCAAATCTCCCTGGTTAATCCCGTAAGATTTTAACCTGGTATTAATATACCTAATTTTCCCCATTAGGGGTTCTTCTGCAAAAGGCTTAAATATATATGACTCGCTTGCAGGGATAGGTTTTACAAAACAATACCTGTCATGACAATACCACTGATTATCTTTTTTGTACATAAAGTATTGAGTGTCGTCAATAAAGAAAAGGTCATCTTTAAAATAACTCTTTCCACTTTTTTGCCTACCCTTCATGTCATTGTAAAACTTAAACACATTGTGGTGTACTAAAAGAATATCTCCTGGAGATATGTCCCCAGTATAGTCTATAGGAGTAGAAACAACAACAGCCTCTCTATTGGAAGCCATGTGGTTTTCTTCAGATGTGCTGGTTAAAAAGTCAATTCCTCCTATTTCTTTAGAGTTATTGTATCTTTTGCCCTTAGTGGGTTTTACTATAAAACAAAATGGAGACTTCACTATTAAAAATTAATATTATATTCAATTGAAATTGGCATTGTAGCGTTAAACTCTTTCCAAAGGTATACCTCTTCTTCTTTTTCTATCCAAATAAGAATAGAGTTTTTTTCTTGGTTATGTTTTATTAAGTGTATTTTATGGCTTCCGCCTAATATTTCTTGTCCTACAATATAGTGCATAGCTCCCGACTTGTAGTCTGGGCCTACTGATATTTTTCTAATATCCATTATTTCTTCATTAAATCCGTTTTCTGTTTACTGCCCATAGAGCTACCAAAGTAGTATCCTATAACCTGGGTAAATGCAGCAACTACTGCTCCAAATCCCATATCAAATAATCGTTGAGATTCTTCTGGTATTTTCCAAATTCCTATTGCCCCAGCTATAACGGCCACAAAACTAAGAGTGATTCCCCAGCCTACAGTTTTAAACAGTATGTCATTTGAGCCAGAGGCCACCGCAGCCATCTCTCTTTGTCTTGCACTAGCCCTATCTGCAACTTCAGCTTCATAGGCTTCGAGTATCATTTCTTGTGCGCGAATCTTATCTTCTAAAGGAGCTTCAGCATTTTTTATAGAAGCTATAACTTGCTCAACCGACATCTCGCCTTGTATAAGATTTCCTAAAGTAGGATTAATCAAGCCAACAGCACCTTTTAGTAATTTGCCAACAGTTGTTTGTCCGAACTTTTTTTTTGGCTTTCTCATATTTGAATGTATGTAGTTCTTCCATTTTTAGAAACAGCCTTATATATATTGCCTCTATTTGAATCAGGGCTGTCGTAACTAACATGAACCCACGCGGGGTTGTCATCATCCCCAAACTCCCATATCATTTTGTCAAAGCTTAGATTTTCTTTTATGTAGTTAAACATCTCAGCATTTGTTTTATGACCAAAAGTATCATCCAGGTCAATTGCTCGACCTTGACAGTGCTGGCTCCTAGAACTTCCACCAATAGCTTTGTTTAATTTTTCACTTCTGTAAAAAGATGTGATTTTTATTGGGCCACCCACCCACTCTCTTAGCGGCTCAAATAGTTGACGCGCAAGATTTTCCATATTGGAAAGGTGATAGTCGTCTGGTGTATTATCTATATTAAGTCGTAGAGCAGTATTTGACCTAATCCCTTCGTGGTAATAAATATGTTTACTTATTCTTTCCATACATCAATATCCATTTATGAATAGTATATCCAATAGATACTGAAAGTAAAATAATTTTTAAAATAACATCAATGTCAGCCATAGATAAAGCTAATGCAACTGCGTTTAAAGAGTATAATTTCATATCTGCAAAGCTCATGCCTGTTTAGTTTTGACAATAGTATAAGTTATTTCAATATCCATTAAAGTCGAATTGTTTTGTGTGTATTCCATATTATTTAAATGCCATATATAAATAATTTCTGCCGCTAAAATTAACTGCACCGCCTGCACCTTGTAATTCAAAACCATCAGACAAAAAGTTCAATTCATACGCAGTTCCGTGGTCTGTATCTTGATTAGCTGTATCAGCTTCAAGTTGTAAATCAGCAGGATTTGTTGGATTTCTTTTATTGTCATATATAAACCAATTACCACCTGCAACATCATATAATTTAATCATTACCCAACTTGGTGCAAAATCTAATGTAATTTTATTAGTAGAGCTATTGCCTGCATAAGTACCTATCTTGCTATATCCTGCAACTGAATGCCAGCAGTATGCAATGTAGTCGTTGCCTGATGTATTCCTATATGAGTTTTTAAAAGTTGTATTATCTACATTATATATATTTGCACCAGAAGTAGCAATTGCAGCAGTAGTATTTAATTTTAAAAATCTTTGTTGTGGTGTTGTCCATAAATTATTAGTAATAACCATCCAATCGCTGGAGCTACTATCAAGGTCTTTTATAAATACAAGCATATTTTCACTATTTACAGTCAGTCCGTGTCCTACACTTGACGAAGAATTGCTATCACCTGCCCATTTCACAATACTAAACCCTGCGGCAGTATTAGCACTAACTTGACTTGTTATATTAGTCCCTTGAGTGTTTTGGACTGCCTCTCCGCCAGCTTTCCAATTCCAAGATACATAGTTGTAATTTGTATTATTAAAATATTGAGAGCCTGAATTATAATCAACAGTAAAACCATTTTTATCAAAAGAAGAAAATTCTAAATAATTTTGTGCTGCTAATGTTTCATTAGAAAATATTTGACTTGCAGTTCCCCTAACTGAATCTGTAAGTAAATGCCTAATTCCTTGATTCCTATCTTTTACCCAAACTAAATCTGGTTGAAACCCAACATTAGATATATAATTATTTCCTCCATTACCCTCATACAATACAGCCTTAAAGTTAGATGTATCAGCACAAGGCTTTTCGTTGTAAAGTTCAGTTATTTGGCTACCAGAAAGTGCGCTAGAAAAGATGCGCATTTGGTCTATTGAGCCAATAAAATAATCTTGCGAAGAAACACCAGTTCCTTGTAAAGCTCCAATATTTACCGCTTCATTGCTTATGTATCCTACTGTACCAACAGTTTGAGTTGCATAGGTAGCCTCTGAACCATTTATATATAGTTTTCCTGTTGTATTAGCAGAAAAAACTACCGCAACATGAGTCCAAGTGTTTACTGGAATCGATTCGTTTGACGTTAAAACAGTTGATGCAGGGTCTCCATTATAACCATCAAATTGTAATTTACCCGATATTAATCTAAATAACCATCCTTTACTGCTACCCGAATATCCGTATGTTTCAATAATTGTTCTTGTTGAACTGGTATTGCTTACATTAATCCAAGCACTAACAGAAAGGATTGTGTTTTGAAAACTTCCACTTGGCAATGATATTCTACTACTACTCCCATTAAACACCGCAGCTTGATTAAATCGTCCGAATGCATAGAGGACATCCGTAGAAGCCCCATCATAAACTCCAGTCTCGTCATCAGCGGAGTTATCTAATTTGTAGTATGCAAGGTTGGTAGTGTCAGGATAGTTTACAGTGTCCGTTGTACAGGTGTAATTACAAGCGGTTTCTGCGTTAAGGGTTTGTATTTGAGAAGTATTTAACGCAGTCTGTAAAAACCTTATTTGGTCTATTGAACCATCAAAATTATATGTGCCTACATATCCCGTGTAATACCCTACTTGAAGTGGATTTGCAGTTTTTGTTCCTGAGCCTAAAGATTGACTTATTACAGGTGTAGTGTTTCCATCAATATAAAGCTTTTGTGTATTATCCGAAGTGTTATTGACTAATACGAGATTATGCCAGTTGCCATCATTTATAGCCGCTGTGCCAGCCGTAGTGTAAACAAGGCCGCCTGTATAATAGTTAGCTATGGAAAGTTTACCAGCCCCACCAGATGCAGAAGATTCCATTTGAATATAAAAACCATAATTAGTCCCAAAATCACTTATTATAGCTGATTGGTTTGAGGCTGTGGTCTTAATCCATAAAGACACGCTAAATGAAACTCTTGCTGTCCCATTAGCACCTATTCCGCCATCTGTTATAGTTATAAGACTACTACTCCCATTAAGCCTTGCACCATAGTTTATCTTGCCTTCTACTCCAAAGGTTACATCGGTAGGGGCCCCATCATACAGCCCTCCCGCATCACTAGCATCATAATCCAAAGTATAAAGAGCGGTGGCCGCACCTTCGTTAAAAAGGTTTGTGTTTGAGGTGGTAGCGTTTGTTTCGTTGTAAAGGATTTCTGCTTCAGAAGAGGTAATTTTCTTATTAAAAACTCGAGCTTGGTCCATTAAACCAATCATCCCCCTACTAGAGTTGTATGGTGCTGGATTTCCTAAACATAATGCTACAGTATTTCCGTTTAAAGAGTTGCTAACAGACTGGGTTGTTTGATTACCATTTAAATAGACACTTATTTCGTTTTGGTCGTCAACTGAAAAAGCAATAAAATTCCATTGATTAAGAGTAATTGTTCCTCCAGAAAAACTTACACTCCCTGAAGTCAAATTGCTAAAAAATGTTAATGCACCTCCATCCGTCATATAAAAAATCCAAGACTGAGGTTGTCCTGCACCTGCCCCTCCAGAACCTGCTGCGTAAGCCCCTGCTATTCCATAGTAATCACCGCTTCCTGGATTTGATGTAAAATAAACCCAAGCCGAAAAAGAAAATGAATTGCCTAAAATACTAGGAGTAATTCCTGTATTTACAAACTGATAGTCATTGTTAAAAGAAATAGCTTGACCAAATTTTCCCGTAACATAAGTTGGACTTCCTGTCCCACTTTCAGTCCCATCATAAGTTCCTGTTGTATCAGTTGCATTACCGTTAAACTCATATACTGCTATGTTACTAGAATATGTTCCGTCAGCGCCAAATACTTGTACTGAGTCTGTCAAGCATTCGGCTACTCCTCCTGTTGCAAGTAATTGTCCATTAAAACTCATGTTTATTCTGGTGATTCAGAGGGTGGAAAAAAAGTTTTATTATATTGTAACACTTCAGCATATGTTGTTAAAGCAGATACTTCAGCTTCTTTTCTATCACACTCGGTTAATATTTTAGCTCGTTCTGTTGCAGTAGCTGTGCTTATTTCTGTTCCTCGCTCTGCTTTTCTTATAACTTCCCAGTCTGTTGGCTGCAAAAGAACCCCTGCCGTACCTTTTAACCCTTTTATTGTCGTAGCCTTTAAAGCATCGACATCATATACAGGTAAAGTGTTTCCTGTTAACTCGCCATCCTCATCACGCTCCTCATAGGTAGCGTCAAAATCTTTGTCAGTAATTGGAAAAGTAAATATTTTATTTTCTTCATCCCATTGTAACCCTCCTCTATCTTGCGTAAGTTGATTATAACCTGGTTTTACTAAATCATAAAACCCTTCGGCCTCTAGCTCTGCTGTATCAGATGTGTGAAAATTAAGAACAACACTTCCGTCAGACTTAGTGTATGTCTTAGGCAAGTGCTTGTAAGTTATAATATTTCCGTCTATTAGTTTTGCCTTCATATTAACCTGGTGTTGTATCGCTTTGATATGTTGCTACTGAGTAGTGATATACTTTTGCCCCCGTGGAGTCGTCTGTACAAATAATCTGTAGTATGTTGTTTGTAGTTCCATCATACTCTACCGAGCCTACTCTATTAAAAGTACTTCCAGTCTCAGCAAAAGTAATGGTAAAGTTTCCGCTTAGTATTAAATCCACAACCTGCCCCTGAACGGCATTGCTAAAGTTAAAGGTTGCTGCTCCGCTTGCCGTAGCAGTAAATGTTGTTGCTGCGGAAAAATCAAGTGCAAAAGTAGTTCCACTTCCCAGTGCGGAAAGAACTGTGTATCTGTTTTCTAGTTTAGCAAAAGTTACATCATTGTCAGCCAACTTTGCTGTAGTAACGCCTAAATCATTTAATGATAATGTAATTGCTCCCGTAGATGCAGTTGCATTAATCGGTGCAGTTGCGGTTATTGAACTTACCCCTGCCGCGGTTGCCGCAATAGTAAATCCATTTCCAGCTCCGTCATCTGTAAGGGTAATGTTGCTTCCCGCTGTAAGGGTAATACTGTCAGTAGAAGAATCAGAACCTGTAAGGGTAATGGTTTCATTTGAACCTGCTTGAGCTGTAGCAATACTGTATGTAGTATTTGCTGTAACTAGCCCAATTGGTATTTGCACATTAGCAGTAGACTTATATCCTACTACATAATCAATGTCTGATACTTGTGAGCCTACTGTAAATTGTGAAAATTTTACTGCCATTTTTTATTATTTAAGGGGCTTCTGTTATTAAATCTTGTAAGTTAGCCTCACTAACCATTTGTATGTTTAATTCTGTTAATATTTCCTCACTGCCAATTGGTGGCCGTTGAGAGTTTAAGTCAATCGATATTAAATTGCCTACACCGAGTACAAACATATTACTATTCCTATTACCATAATGCTAGTATGTTTGTGGCAGACGTTCCTGTAGAGAATACTCTAAGAACCTGAATAGGCATAAAAGTACCAGAATTTATTCCGTTAAAAGTGACATCGTCACCTCCAGCGGTTCTTACTTTTATGTTTCCCGCTCCACCAACAAACAATACGGCTCCATTGTTTTTTCCAGCCCCTGGGTCAGTTGATATACTAGGTATATCTACAGTATCACTTGGAGTAACTGCTGCTGCTCTATAAGCTTGTAATTTTTGATATGCCATAATTTTTATTGATAAGGTATTATTCTATTTAAGGTGTCACGCCTTTTGTCGCACCCACAGTCGGTGTTTGTTGCTTCGGCTACTTTATCCACTACAGCCTTTATTCCTGTGTATTTTGTAATAGCGTGAACGGTGTCTCCAAAACCCCTTTGTTTCATTTTACTTTTTTAAGATTAGGATTTTTACGTTTTGCTGCTGCCGATGCACCACGAGTAGAAGATGCTAGTATAGCACTAGCTTCTTTTATAGATATGCCTCTTTCTCTCGCTATTTTTCTAGCATTAGCTTTAAATCCTGTTAGCTTTGTCATTTTACTTTAAGTGATGGTGTGTTTTCCAGCTTGGGCTATATCTATAGCTCATATTTGAATCAGCTCCGTAAGCGTGACCATACATTTTTTTAGACATTGCTTTGCTTTCGTCTCTTCGGTCTTTCATAGACTGAGATTTTTTTCCATCTCTTGCTCCGATTGATTCATCAAGCCTGTCATTATATCCTTGTGCCATGGTAGTGTTTTTAATTAAACATATTTTCTACAAATATACTAATATTTTTTGTCTGTCTTTTTGAGTTTGTTTATTACAAACAAAATATCATCGTAACGAGATTTAACTGGTCGTAAATCATATATTTCAATATAGTCTTTAAATTCATCAGGAGTCTTTAATCTTAATTCTTCTAACCAACTTTCTTCTTGAACATCTTCAATAACTAAAATTCCATCCTCTTTTAAAATTGGAAGATACAAGTTTAAAAATTTTTTCATTGAATCTAGGGAATGTTCTCCATCATCAATTATAACATCAGCTTTTATGTTTTTATGATAAAAGTTTTTTACTACAAAATTTAAATCATAAGCATTAGATAGACAATGAAGGGAAACTTTAGAATCATTAATTAATTCATCAATAACTCTGTTTTCAGGTAAAATGTCAATGCCGTGTATTTGAGCATTAGAAAAATAATCTTTCCAAAGCTTTATGCTGCCTCCGTTTTTATCAAAGAAACATCCAATTCCAACTTCAATGATATCAGTGGCAGTATTTTTTTTGCTTTGAAATAAAGCTTCGTAAACTCCTAAGTAAGTATGTTGAGTTCCCTTGTCCGTTAAGGAGTTATCAGCTAATTGTATTAACGAAGACATCTAATATTTTCCTTGTCTACTTTGGGGAGAACTCTTGGTAGAACCTCCTGGGCCTGACCATAATTTTTTACATGCCCAGTATCGCGCTGTAAACTTAGAACTTGCGCTATCGCACTTATGTCGAGCTCGAAAAGATTTACGAGCGGCAGCTGAATAATTATGCCCATAGCCTTTTGCGCCAAAATGAATAAGCTTCTCCTTCCCCCCTTCGCAGGCTTTTACCATTTTCTTTTTTCCAGCCCTGTCGCTTCTCATTACGACATTGCATTTCATTTTAGATTTATCTGCCATTATGCGTTTCTTACAGTTGAAGTATTTCTTACAAATTGTTGTCTGCCGCCAGAAGCTTTTTTCTTTTTAGCGGTAGCAGCCAATTGTTTTTTACTAAGCCTTCTTGCTTTAGCTAAAGGTAAACACCTGTCGGGGTTTTTTTTATTTTTACTTGTTCCGCATGGGCCTTTTATTTTTCCATCAGTGCCAATGCGTACCCATTTTTGTTCTCGCCATTTTTTAAGCTCGCCCATTATTTTTTCATTTTAGACATGCTCTTTAGCATTCGGTCAATTTTTAAAGCTTGGCCTTTGTGCATGGCTGAAGCTTTTTTGAGCTCTGAAGATATTTGTTTTAATTTTTTAGAATCCATTATTTTTTCATTTTTGCCCCAGCTATCTTATCAGCATAAGTAACTTTAGGATTATTATCTATTCCTGCTTTTACACTAAGCATTCCAAATTTATCAACATCTTTGTTTTTAAAGCCTATTCCGTTGTAGTCTACTTTATTTTTTTTTGCCATAGTTAGGGTCTTTACAATATTTACTTGCCGCCATGTTTGCATAAGCAGAAGGGTACTTGTCAAAAGTACGCTTTGCCCAGGCAATCCCAGCGGGACAAATTTTATTTCCTTTCTTTTTAGTTCTGCCAGCCATTAGTATCCTGACTTAGTTTTTTTCTCCATCCCGTAACTAGGGTTGTAAGAAATTTTTCCTTTCATCATTTTAGAGAAAGAATCGGCTTGGGCTTTTCCAACGGCATTGTATGGAAAAACTCTTTTCATGTTTTTTACTTTTACTGTAGGCATATCATTTATTATTAAAAATTTGTAAATATAAATTTTGTGCTAGCCTCACCTCATGTGGATTCTCAACACAAATGTCTTTAGTCATTTTTTTAAATACGCTAATCTTGTTCTGATAGCTTGTCTGTTTGGCAGGCGCACATGCCGTCATCACCAGCATTGCACTTGCAATTATTATTTTTTTCATATTGTAGGTGTGTTTGTGCGATAGATAACTCTATAAGCGCGTTTGTCAAGGCATCAATACTTTTTCTAATGCCTTTTAATTCATTTCGAAGTCCATTGGACTTTATGCTGATTGATTCTTTACTCATTTTTCTTTTTGTTTTTAAGCTCAAAGTATACTCCAGCAATTGATAGTTTGTCTACAATCTCCTTCTGCATTTCTATAAGCATGCCTTCGAGTTCATCTTTCTGCTGTATTAACTGATGGACTTGACCTTCTAATTTTTCATTAGCATTTTTTAATTCTTGAACCTCGTTGGGGTTTCTTCCAATGATAGTAAAAAGAATTACAGATAAAGAACCAGATATAACACCCACTATAGAAACAAATAAATCTTTGTTTTCTGTGGGTATTTGATTAAAGGATAAAAAGAATAGTAGTCCAATTACGACTATAAATATTCCTAAAGCTCCTGCATAATTTCTAATATCTTTAGCGATGTCTTTTTGCATAGGTGTAATTATAAATATCTTTGTACAAATTTAATAAATATAATTCAATGAAATCTGACTACCTAAAATATTGGAGAGTCATTCGGTACTTTGTGAAAGCAAAATATAAGCTTACTACGGGAGATTTAGATATGTTGTTGTTTTTATATTCAGAATCCTACTTTAGTAAAGAAAAGTTTGATGAGTTTGACAACCTGCTAAGCTGGGATGAAAATAGATTTGATAGGCTGCTAAGAGATGGGTGGATAGAAGTGTTTCGCAAAAGAAACAAAAAATTTAAAACGCTATATGACCTGTCTTACAAAACAAAAAGGGTAATAGCCTCTATATATAACAAGCTAGAAGGAGAAGAAATTCCTTCGTCTCCATCAAAGAACCCTATGTTTCTAAGAAACGTTTCCTACTCAGATAAAGTATACCGCAATATGATAATAGAAATGAACGAGTTTATAAGACAACAACGATATCGTTCTGAGAAATGATTGTGTAAGGCTCGTTATCAATGAGCATAGTATATCCTGCTCTCTTATCATAATATATTTCATCTCCCTGTTTTATAACCGAAACATCTGTCCCTGGTTTTACCACTGTTCCTTTTTTGTATCTTAGCTGGTTAGCGTCTTCTGAAGACAACAATAGCCCTGAAGATGTTTTTATTTCTTCCTCTATTGTTTTTATAACTACATTATTTCCTATTGGTTTCATTTATTTATATTTTTCCATAGCCCATACATTACATACTTTATACATTCCCATGCAATGACTACGGCTATAATTTGTTGAAGACTATCCATAATTACAATAAAAAAAAGTTTAAAAAGAACAGAATAATAATCATATATATTATTTAGATTCATAACTTCTGGCCATAGTAACTATAGCGTTTGTTGACAATATAGTCACCGCAACCGATACTGCATTTTGCAGTGCGCTTATGGTAACCTTAGTTGGGTCTATAATACCCATCTTAATCATATCCCCTTCCTCTCCTGTTTTTACATCCATTCCCATTTTTTGAGTTGGCATCCAGTCTGTAACGCCTGCGTTTTCTAAAATTTGCAATAAAGGAGCTGGAAGTGCCTTAATCATTATTCTATCAACAATACCGTTTGTAGGGTCTAAAATATTTAACGCTGCTTGCCGTAATGCCATCCCTCCTCCTGGAAGTATACCCTCTAATAAAGCCGAGCGCACCGCACAGACAGCATCATCAACTCTGTCATAAAGCTCTTTCTGCTCTAGGTCAGTGTTACCGCCAACATATATAACACCTATTCCGCCTGTAAGCGATGCTATTCTCGACAATATAAATTCTTTATCAGCCTTTTTTGTAGTAATCTTATGCGCATCCCAAAGCTGGTCTACCCTTTCTTTTACCTTATCATCCTCTTCTACATCCTGCTTTAGTACAATAGTAGAGTCCTTACCAACAATAACCTTAGAGGCAAAGCCCAGGTCAGAGAAGTTTATAATGCTTAAATCATCCCCTGTCTTTTCAGAAAAATAAGTAGCACCAACCGACACGGCTATATCCTGCATCAGTTCATGTTGTTTGTAACCAAAGGAAGGTGGAGGTATATTACAAATCTTCAGGTTGTTCTTCATAACATTTGCCGCCAACGTATTGATGACATTATTAGAACAAGGCGCTACTATTAATAGTTTTTTGTTTTCAGAGATAATAGGCTTGAGTACATTCTCAATGGTAAGAAGGTTGGATATCTCTGCATCGCTTACCAGGATATGCACATCCTCTAAAACACATTCGTCTTTCTTATGATTATTAATAAACAGGTGTGAAGAGTATCCTCTGTCTATCTTTAGTCCATCGGTGGTCTCACTATATGTCTCTGCTGTCTGAGACTTTTCAACTGTAACTATCCCGTTTCTTCCAACGCTATTATATGTGTCCGCTATTATCTTTCCAATCTTTTCATCGTTGTTGGCGGAAATAGTAGCCACATCATATATTGTCTTCTTTGTAACTGGTTTACTTATTTTTTTTAAGTAAGTAATTATCTCTTCTGTTTTAGAAACAAGTTTTCTTAAAATGTCTGTTCTATATTTATTATCCTTAATCTGTTCTATACCGCTTTTTACAAGTGCCTCTGTAAGTACAATTGCGGTAGTTGTTCCATCCCCAGCTAGAGATGCGGTTCGGTCAGCTGCTTCTTTCATCATGTTTACCGCCAAGTTCTCTACTGGGTCTTGAAGTGCAATTGATTTGGCTACAGTAACACCATCTTTAGTGACTGTAATGCCGTGCGTGTGATTTGGTGATTCAATAAGAACAGTATTCCCCATTGGGCCTAGGGTGCTCTTTACAGCTGATGAAATTTTTTCTATACCACTTATAAGCTTAGACTGCCCATCGTCTCCAAAGTATAGTTCTTTTGGTGTGTATCCTCCTTGTTCCATAATTAGATTTAATTTGAATCAAATGTATAAATTTTTATTATTACAGAAAACCGATTTTAAAAATCCCTATATATATATATATATATATATATATTACTCTATTAATTATAATATATATTTTAAATTAAATATTGACATTATCGACACTAAGACTGATAATCAATTAGTTACGCGACACAAAATCGACACCTCTATGACGAAAAACGACACAAGAGATATGTTACTATAAGTATGATACAAAATATGATGTATAAATTGTATGGTAAATTGGAACCCTGACTCATTTGTAATGTGCTTCCTACAGTATCTGAAATAGAAAAGGTGGCCGAAACCACCTTATCATTAACCAACATAAAACAATATATTTAGAGAAGACCCTAAATTCCTTTTCGGCTTTCTGCTAAGTCAATTGCAGCAGCCATCATTTCTATCTTACTAGCTCTCTTCATTCCCTTTTTTAATCTGGCGGCCTGTTCGATGCCCATCATGCCGTCAGGGCGAGAGTTAATTAATCTTCCGTTTTTTACATAAAGCCCATCGACATAATTATCTGTAGTGGGTACTCTTGGTGTCTTACTTAAATCCATGTTATCTTTAAACTTATGAGTCCTATATAAATTGTTACCTCGGAGTAGTTGTGCTCGTCATCCTTCTTGTAATATGACCAGCCTAATGCAAAGCCAACTCTTAAACGATTGTGAACCTCTAGTTCCATATACAAAGGTAAACATTTTTTTTAGATATATGTAGTGTTTGGGTTCCCCCCCGCCACGCGCATGCCACCCCCCTCCAGAGAATCCACATTTTTGGGATTTTTTGATTTGATTTTGTCGCTATTGTGCTGATTTTTTGCCGTTTTACCTGCACAACTGCCCCGCATCCCATTAGCCCTGCGTAACTGCCGTTATTCATGCTATTGCGAGGATATGAAGACGTAGAAAGATGCGTCTTAATATCACCCCAGTTAAACAAATCCCCAAACAAAACTATAGGAATGTGCAATTGGCAATCCCTTTGGCTATAGTCATTTACCGAATGGTGAAGTAGAAATGCACAAATACCACAAAAAACCTTGCATACAATAGGATAAAAGACTATTTTAGCAACAAATAATGCACAAAGCATTATCATTAAATAACCAAAAAACAGTATTTATGAGAAATTTATTAGAAATTGAGACAGGGTTTTTGTCTCTGGATGCAGTCCAGACTGGATTGCGAATGACTGAAATCAAAGCTATCCAAAGGTCGCTGAATCAAAGCGACAGAAGAATCTTTGATAAGCAGATGCAATTATGTAAATTGTATTCTAATGCGACAAACTGGTTTGATAAGCCCGAGACCAAGCAGTTATTGCTAAGGGAGGGAATAGCTTGGACTAAGAGCGATTTTCCAAAGAAAGCCTTTGATATCAGCTATTCAAGATTTACTAGAATGGTCAAGGCTTGGAACATATCAGCAGATGTGAAAGAATCCTTTGTCAATCAAGCTAAGCAATTGCAAAACCAAGGATATGCATTTCATACTAGCATTGATAATCTAAACAAGTACAACAAGTTTTTAGAAATCAATCCTACTGGAACATTACTAGATATGCTGAATCAATCCGAGGAATCTGTCGCGCGCGACACATCCGATACAGATGACACTTCTACAGATGACACTGCTACAGATGATACTACTACAGAGGATACTACCAGTGATACCATTTTTACCATGGTCTTTAAAGATGAATGGGGTGATAATGTTAGTGTAAGGTATGCTATCAGCGAGGGATTAGTTACTACCAATACTCCTGCTGAAATACGCAATGCAATTAGCTTTTTACAAGAACAATTAAACAACATTTAATCATGGCAAAAGGAATCAAATACGATATCGAAAACAATCCAAATAGGGCTCGTGTATATGGGTGGCATTCCCCCCAAGCCCCAAGAGTGAAGGATTTAAGCGTAGGAGCAGAGGATGTAGATGTTAAAAAAATCACATCCAAAGTTACCTACGATTCATGGTCAAAAAAATACGATTCAAAGTATAAGATTGGGTTTGAAATTGAGAAAAATAGCATTGGCGATTACTATCGTAGAGAATATGCATTGGTGAAAGGATACGAAAGGGATATATCATGTGGTGTAGAGCGAGGAGTGAATGGTCATGAAGCCATTACTAACATACTTCCGCTTGTTCCTAATTCATTATGGCGAATGAAAGTATACGATTTGATATTCAAAGCTAAGGGGATTATGAATGATTCATCAAGCCCAAGTAACTACAGATGTGGTGGTCACATTACAGTATCTGTAAAGGGATTAGATGCCGATGAATTGCTACAGAAGGTTAGATTGAATGCATCTATTCTTATGGCAATCTTTACCAAAAGATTAAAGAATAACTACTGTAAGTATAATTTGCGAATGCAGGATGGCTTTGACCATGGGGTTGATTACTTCAATGGATGGGACAACAAGTATCAGTTAGCTTTGGTTAAAAGGGGTGGACTATTGGAATTTAGACTTCCTAATAGGGTATCGAGTCACAAATCTTTATTCCGTAGATATGAGATGATGTATGAAATTATTGACTTCTCTATAGAAAAGCCCAATGGCAACTTCAACACACTACTCAATAAGGTCAAGCCTATTATGTTAGCCATGTACGATGGTGATGTTGATAAGGTAAGTGAACGATTGAAATGGGCTAAGCATTTTAGAAAATTTGTTTTGAATGGGACTATTCACCAAAGCATTCGCAACTTCATAGAATAGCATAATCATAGGGTGGCGCTCTTGCGCCATCCTTGTCCACAGATGTGTGTCTGTGCTGATGAGACCAAAAGGTCGAAACAGAAACCTTAAAATTATTTATTTATGAAAGTAATTGATTTAACTTCAAGACTCGAGAGGAAAAAGTACTCGGTCTATTCAACTACCAACATTCACTTGAATGGTAGTTACTTGGGGTTTGTGTCCAAGATGGGCATAGGATTCCTTAAACGCACTCGTAAGGGGGTTAGAATGACTTCCAATGGCAGAGTAAGATGGTATCACACCAATGTAACAGATTTGCAGTCAGCATTAACTTCTGTTCGTTCCAACTATGGTATCTCTATTCCAAGCCAAGGATGGGACAAGGTAAAGGTCAAGCATTATAACTTGACTGATGTAGAACAGCTAATTGAATTGCTATGAATTGGACAGATGAATCAGTAGAGATGTTTACTCGGGTTTATAGTGGAAACTTTAACCAGTATACACCGAGCATCTTTGAATCGAAAAACTACCAAAGGCTAAGCCTTACTGAGAAGATTCAGAGATTCAAAAAAGATTGGACTAACTATAAAAAACAATAAAATGAAAGACTTAAAAACAAAATGGCAAAACGAAACCCGCAAAAAACTTGTGGGTAAAACAATCAAACATGTAAGGTACATGAGCGATGGCGAGATGGAAGATTTCATGTGGTATAGAAATCCAGTAGTGATAACTTTTACCGATGGGACAATCCTCGTACCACAATCAGATGATGAGGGGAATGATGGGGGGTCAATGATGTACATCAAAAACAATAAAGCGGACATCATACCAACTCTGTAGGTCAGAAATGGAGAATGGGCTTGGCACTTGTCAAGCCTAAACTCCTACCTACCAATCTATTAACTTAAATATAATTTTAATTAACTTGCACAACTTTATGAGCCAACAACCGAAATGCGATATCATACGCACAGACAAAGGTTACGATGTGACAATGCGTTACATCGGACTACGAACAGAGGTAAGATGTGATACTCTTGCCGAAGCTACAGAAACAGTAGAAGAATACCTTAAAACTTTTGATGTTCAGAATGCCAAGTACAAATCGCAAGATGAATATCTTTCAAATCCCTATGGTGCTTGGGGAAGACAAGGCACTTAATCAAAACCATAATATGGAAACAGATTTTTTAGACCAACAAATTCAAAACAGAGAACTGCGAGAACTCCTGCGTAAATCGAGAACTCGCAACTCTGTAACTCCAGTACACTACAATGGAAAAACCTATTGGTACTTGGAGCAACTCACCGAGGAGGAATACAAGCGAGGTGAAGCAGAGGCAACAAGTTTTCTGTTAAAATGTTTAGGCATAGGTAGTTTTTTAGCTATTGCACTAATGTATGTAGTGGCATCAGCCATCATGCCTACGCCATAAATGTGTCGTGCACGACACATTGGAATCAGGGGGTGCTTTGCATCCCCTTTTTTTATGCCCTTATCACAATGATTTGAGCCAACGCAAGGGTAGACTCATACTCCTTAGCATAATCAAAGACATCCTTTCCATCTTTACACAAGGGGTCAACTCTCATTGCGCCATACTCAGCCAAAAGCAACACCATCTCTGGCTTGTTGTGAATGACTGCGTGAATGATTAAAGGTTTGCCATAGACCATCGAGGTCGGGCTTACTTGTTTACTTTTGAGAACAGATTCAACGAACTCATAGTCTTCCGAAGCAATAGCATCTACCATCTTCTCCTCCAGAGAAGCGAATAACATAAATAAAAATAGTATAATCATGGGTTTAAATTTTGTGCAAAGGTACTTCTCATACACGAATTTTCACACCTGAACCAGCCTATTTTTCAGGTCAACTGAACGATTTGTCAACTCCATAAAAATAGAAACTCAGACATGCCATTTTAACAAAAACTCCATACAAAAAATACGAAAAAGAGAAAGGGGGATAGGGGGGATAGGTAGGGGTATACCCTATGGTAATAGCATGGTGATAGTATGGTGATAGTAGGGACAAAAAAAAGAATACAATAATCATAACTATCTGACTATCAACACATTACACTATATGGACTGTTGACTATTTAAAAAAGAAAAGTAAAATAGATTTGGCTATGTGCATAAAATGTGCTATCTTTGTGCATTAACCAGAGGTCTGGGCTTTACATGGCACTCCTCACAACATAAAACATATGTGCATTATTATTATCAAACAGAAACGCAACACCATTCCGATGGACATCCTCAAGAACTCAGCGAGGATTAACCCACATGGTCTTGGTATTGTATGGTTGGACACCTACGAGGTTTCCTACCACACATCAAGAGAATACAGACTCTTGAAGACCACTCGCCCATTCATTGCTCACTTTAGATATGCTACAGTAGGCAAGGTTGGTAGAGAAAACACCCACCCCTTTGTATGTGGGAACAACACAGATGAACTTCTGATGATGAACGGAACTATCAAAGGACTCGGCAACTCACAGATGTGCGACAGTAAGGTGCTTGCCAACGCACTCGGCAAGGTATCAAGACCAACTTGGAAAGAGGAACTCTCAAAGTATGACTGTAGGTTTGTATCAATCAACAAACGCAATAGGTCATTCCAAATCTACAACAAGCATCTCTACACCAAAAGGGATGGGGTTTGGTATTCCAAGGAGAATGTGCTACAAGACAACTTGGTTGCAGTCTACGGAACTCTCAAGCGAGGGTACTCCAACTACCACCACCATCTAAGGTCATCAAACTTTATTAGCAAGGGTAACACCTGCGACAACTACCCACTCGTTATTAACGGACTGCCATATCTCATCGAGGAGCGAGGCAAAGGGTACAAGGTAGAGGTAGATATCTTTAGCGTATCTGATTCCACCTTGAGGTCTTTAGATAGCCTTGAGGGACATCCTACGTTCTATCAGAGAAAGCAAATCAATGTGGTTGCTAAGGGAGGCAAGAGATATCTATGTTGGGTATACTTTAATAGGACAACACCGATAGACAACACCACTCTGTTGCACTCCACCTATGAGCAACGCAAACTCAACACTTGGTTGGATGAAACCTACACCACCCCACCATGCACTCAGTTATCTTTTGATGACATGAGGATAGAGGATGAATCACCAATCTGCCCCGATTGTTTTAATGATGTTACCTACGATGGGTTTGTTTACCAATGCCAAGGATGTGGAGGTAAGCTAACCAAGGAAGAAACAATAACCTTTAATAATTATTAAAATGAAAGACAATAAACTTATAGCAGAATTTATGGGGTTTCCCCAACAAACAGATATAGTAGATGACAGAACAACTGCATACTATATTGGAGATGTGATAAAAGCAAACAATGCAAAGAATCAAAACCCAGATGATGTGTTTCATCCTGATGATATGTTATTTAATTCCTCATGGGATTGGCTGATGCCAGTAGTAGAAAAATGTTTTGATAGGCTTATGGAAGATGATAATTCGGATGATTTAAGTTTCTGTTTAAATGATGCATTGCTTACTACCAACATAGATGAAGTATATAAAGCAGTAGTTAACTTTATAAAAAACCATGATTTAATATGAAATTCAAGAACTTAAGTTTTATCGACCACCCCGCCACAGATGGGGTAATTGCTCAAGTCATTGATGATTCGGGCAAAAAAATATCTGTTGTTGCAGGCAAAGGTCTGTATAGCGATTCCAAACATGGACACCGAGAATCTGTTTCTCACCCTAACGATGCAATCTCTTTTGAGGTACTGGTAGAAGGAGAAGATGATGTAAGACCATATCAAAGCAGAGAAGACATTGATAAAATATTGTCACAATATTTTTATGAAACTGAAGATAGAATGACTCCAAGAGAATTGGCATATAATTTACACGAAGATATGGAGATGATTTCTGCAAATCTTTCAAGGGAACTATATCCAGATATTGTAGGATATTCAAGCTTAAAAGAAGATGAGCAAATTGAAGTATTGGAAACTTTATTCAAGCAAAAAACAATTACTTGGAAATTTAATTTTATTTAAAAAAAACACTATGCCTAATCATGTATACTGTCACATATCGACAGACAAAAAACAAACATTAACGACACTACATAAATTATCCAAAGAACTCAACGGAGGCTTGGCTAATTTAATTATACCACGCCCTGCTGACCAAGAAGATAATTGGTATGCTTGGAACTGTAACAACTGGGGAAATAAATGGGGATTCTATGACCAAACTCTTGCAGAGGGTCAGCTTGATTTTACCACCGCTTGGGAACAACCAAGCAACAACTTGTTGGATAAGATTGCTTTGCACTTACCCGACATGCATTTTACTTATGAAGAAGAACAAGGATGGGGAGGAGAGATTCAGTATGAGAACGGAGAGGCGATTTCACACGACACTTATGGGATTCCTCCGTTTAATGCTGAGGGATGGGACATAGAGGAAAGCCGATATGAAAGACTCGCTGAAGACTATACTCGTTGGGGAGTAACCCACAAAAAAGGATGGTACTTTGAGGGGGAATTAAATGTATCTACCACCCCCGATGTTGCATCATCAGAAATAGTAAGGATGCAAGAATATTAATTTTTTCTTGCTCATATTAAAATCATTTACTATATTGTATTTTCATAAATAAGAATTTGGTTATATTAATTGGGAAAAGGGTAGCAGAAATGTTACCCTTTTTTGTTGCTTATGTGTAAAACATGTGCTATCTTTGTTACAACATAAAACATAAAACAACATGGAAAATTATCTCGAAGAGGAACTCTTCAATCGTTTTGCAGATGATGACTACCAAGCAAAACAGTTTCTAATTCAAACACAACGCAAGTATGAACGCAAGCCCAACCCAAGGGATGTGTTTTATATTGAATTTCACAACAACTTAAATAAATTATTTGGACTATGAACAATCATATCTTCAGGTCATACGTTGATAATATTACTCAACACTATGGCATAACAGAAAAACAAATGTTTTCTGAGGGCAAAAGTCAAAAGAACGTAGAACCAAGGCATCTATTTTTTTACCTATGCAGTTTAAAAGAGATATCCATTGTAAACATTCAAACGTTCTTGGGTGAGCAAGGATATTCTTTTCATCATGTAACTATTCGCAAGGGCATGGATAAAATAAATAGAAGAGTAGAAGAGCATCCAGAGTATGATGTTCTTGTTTCTAAAATGCAAAAGATTAGTGCTAAGGTATTACGCAACAATGTATAGCGAACTCAATGAAGTTTTTGATACTGCATTGGAGGACAGAAAAACCATCAATGCCAACTCTGATGGTTATCAAGCAAGAATAGGTTACGGAGTAAAGATTGTTAATGAAAAAGGATTAATAACAATTTACAACACCGCCAATGGTGGTGACTTTTACAGAGAGATAACCGATGATGAGTATGAAGTCTTTCTTCAAGAGGGATGGTACTCTGGAGTATACAAAATATGTATTCAAAAGTACAAAGGTATATTGCAAGAGATAGAAAGAAAAACAAAGAAAGAAATCAACGGCAGAAAAAACCTAAAGTATTTAGACTACCTAAAAAAACACAAAGAAACAATTCTAAAAAAGTATTACAACATAACACAAAAACTAAGTAAACTATGAAACCACTTAAAACTATTAAGGTACAAGGAGGCAAAGAATATGTCGAGGTACACACAAGAGTGAACTATTTCCGTTCAGCAGAAGAATACAAAGGATGGGGAGAGAACTGCGATATCATAGAAAAGACAGACAAGTCTATACTGATGAAAGCAACCATAACAAATCCCGATGGACATGTTGTTGCAACTGGACATGCATATGAAGACAAGGATGCAAGCAGAATAAACCAACGTAACCATGTGGAGAACTGCGAAACATCAGCAGTAGGTAGAGCCTTGGGATTCTTGGGTATTGGTAGCGATGGAAGGATAGCATCTTATGAAGAAGTAGTTAATGCTAAGGCAAACGAAAAAGAAGATGAGATAAAAGAAGTTTTAACTGATGAGCCCAAGGAATATTATCTTGAATTAGATAGTGATGACTGGGAAAGGGTGCTTTCGTATATAGCAAACAACAAAGACAAGATGTCTTTAGAGCAACTGATTGAGAAGTTTAAAACCAAGTACAATGTAACCAAGGTAAAGAAAGAACTCAAGGAGGCATATGAAGGAAAGTAAACTCATAGAACTAAAAAACAAAGTAGACTCTTTTACCCGAGTGATGCAGGAGGTAATAAACAAGATTGCATTGCTTGAAAACCTGCTGATAAATTTAACTACAGTAATCAAGAGATTAAAAGAGTACGAAGAAATAGCTAACCAACTTAAAAAAGAATCAGATGACCGACAAAAAGATAATAGAAAAGCTAAAGGATGACAAGCATTATTACGGGGACTTTGGAAAACAATTTTTATCCAACTCCGATATTCAGAACTTAGTATTAGAACCAAGGCAGTTTCACGCACCACAACCTGACAACAAAAACTTTGTTGATGGCAGATACTTTCATCAACTTATATTAGAACCAGAGAAGGTAAAAGATTTTAAGGTTTGTGATGTCTCCTCCAGAAACTCCAAAGCATACAAAGAATTTTTGATTGACAACAACTTAGAGTATGCCATGTTAGAAAGAGAGACACATAATCTAAAGAACATGAGGGATTATATGTTAGGTAATCTTCAATTCTCGGACTTTATTAACGACCCATCAGCAGAGTATGAAGTGCCTGCAACAAAAGAAATAATGGGGGTAGCATGGAAAGGAAAGGCAGACATTGTTACAGACACACATGTGTTTGATATCAAAACATCTTCAGATGTATTTAAGTTTCCAAGGAACTCCATTAATTATTTCTACCATACACAAGCATACATATACCAAGAACTTTTTCAAAAGCCAATGGTCTTTCTTGTGGTAGGTAAAACCAAGAAGAGAGATAGAAACAATAAAGAGTACTATGACCTTGGTGTATTTCCTATGAAGGAAGATACTATGGGATTAGCAGAACAAACAATCGAGAGGGCAATCAATACATATAAGATGTGGTTTGCTCCCGATTCTAAAGAGAATATAGAGAACTATATTATAAACACAAGTATTTAATTTAAAAACTATTTATTATGTCACAAGACACCACAGAAGAAATCCAATTTATTGATGGCTTAATTGCTAAGAGAAGTGAAAACGCTAAAGATTTTCAAATTGTAAAACTATCATTTAAGGTAGAAGAATTTCAAAAGTTTCTAACCAACAATAATAAAAAGGGTTGGATGAACGTAGATGTAAAGAGAAGTAAGGCAGGGAAAATATATGCCAGTCTTGACACTTGGGAACCTAATAGTGATTTTTAATATTACTGTTAGCCTTTATAGAGGGGAGATAGCTACTCCCCTTTTTTTGGCTAAAGTGCTATGACAAAGTTTAATTCTCCTTATATATATATATATTTTTTTATTTATTATTTATTATTCTTTATATATAAGAAATAAAACGACATTTTCGACAAGCCCCTATAAACACTAAAAATTATCGACATAAAATCGACATGAAACAAGAGATAACTATATTTAAAAACATCAAAGATACGGACACGCCTTTCTATAGGAAGGTGTATACTGTATTAGAACGAATAAAAGATGGAAAGTCAAAAGACCTTATAACGTCTATCCGCAGGGAAAAAAACAAAGCAGAAAGAAACGAACTCAAAAAGCAACTACCATCTATTTGTTTTAGTGGTAAGTTTTCAAAGAGAGAAGACAATAGCCTTATCCACCATAGTGGACTAATATGTCTTGACTTTGATGGGTATTCAAAGCAGAAGGATTTAATTCAACATAAAGAAAAGTTAATAAAAGACAAGTATACATTTTGTGTTTTTATATCTCCATCTGGAAATGGGCTAAAGGTATTAGTAAGAATACCTAACGATGCAGAGAACCATGTAAACTACTTTAAATCTTTAGAGAACTATTACAACTCCCCAAACTTTGACAAGACATGTAAAAACATAAGCAGGGTTTGTTATGAATCATTTGACCCATTAATTTACATCAACGAGAACTCTGAACTGTGGGAAAAAATTGAAGAGCCCGAGTACAGAGAGGTAACTGTAAACATGGACTCGCCAACAATACCGATTACAGATGAGAACAAGGTTGTAGACATATTAGTAAAATGGTGGACAAAAAAGTATCCGATGCTTGAAGGTCAAAGAAACCACAACGTATACGTTTTAGCAATGGCATTCAATGACTATGGTATAAACAAAAACTTGGCACAGTACATATGCAATCAGTATGCGACCCGTGATTTTAATGAGCAAGAGATTACAACTACAATTAATTCTGCATATCAAAACACATCAAAGTTTAATACAAAGTATTACGAAGATGAGGAGGC
>Ga0209232_1000069_pt1 | contig 60287 bp, 76 predicted proteins | sample ETNvirenome_2_60_FD_184066 | JGI IMG/M metagenome (GOLD analysis project Ga0209232, IMG submission 184066) | Marine viral communities from the Pacific Ocean - ETNP_2_60 (SPAdes) (version 2) | ecosystem: Environmental > Aquatic > Marine > Oceanic | place: Pacific Ocean | collected 2013-06-22 | reverse complement strand
TCCCCTATGTGCATACTGGGTGCGTACGCGCGACCTGTGTGAGAGAGATAGGAGAGAGAGATATTACGTTAAGTAAGGAACAGTCTTTCCTACGGCGTCTTTGGAGAGAGCATCTGAAGAAGAAATGGGGGACCTGCTGCGGCAGGCCCCCCGGCGGCGGCGGCGGGAGGTGTCCCCCTCACATCTCGCCACGCCTCCATGCCTCGGCCTTGGGGGACTTGTCGTCAACGTGGGGGGTGTTCCACATCGCCGACTTCTGGCCGTCTTGGAAGGTGGACTTCTCGCTGAAGGGGACGCGGCGGGTTGGGTCGTCGTTCTCGGTCACGCGGTACTCGTGGGTGGTGTCCTCGCCGGTTCGCTCGGTGGTCCACATGCGGCCCTTGGGCTTGAACAGGGACCAGAAGGCCCACACATCCCGACCCGGCATCGAAGCGTCCCACAGGTCGGCGAACCAACCGTCTGCAAGGGTGCCGGTGAACTCACGGCTTCGGATGGTCGTCCACCGTCCGCGCTGCATCTTGCCGATGGTCACCCGGAGGTTGGACCCGGACCCGGTGCGGGTGTGATAGTTCTTCGGTGCGCCGTGCTTGTGGTGGCGGCGTTCGACGGTGGTGCTGAAGGTGGGCTGATAGTCGAACTTGACGACGAAGCGGGCCTTCTTGGTGCTGAAGGTCAGTTCGCCCTTCTTCCGCATGGGCTTGCCCTTGTCGTTGGTTTCGGGCGTGATGGTGGTCTTGGTCATAGGCAGGGGCTTGTTGGGGTCGCGGCGGCGGCTCATGCTCCTCCGACGGTGTGGTCCTATATCAACCCACGGCCGGGCTGATGCTCCCCTTCTATGGGGTGCTCGGCTACCCCTCGGCTCGGCGGGGAGGGGTAGGTGTGCGCCCCCATATGGGAGAGAGATTTCATACGTTAAGTAAGGAACAGTCTTCCTAACGGCACCTCGGGAGAGGTACCGAAAGGAGAGAGGAGGGGATTCCCTCCGGGCGGTGCCCCTCACTCCTCGGCGACCTCCGGGGTCAGCCACACCGCACCCATCCAGTCCTTGAACCGGTACGGGGTGGTTCGGGTGTCGTCGTGGTTCTCCATGTGCTTCGTTGGGTGCGAGGTGTCGGTGCCCCACGACCGGCGACCGTAGGCACCGGAGCGGCGACCGATGACGGGCCACAGGGCGGCGTGTGGGACGGCGTTGGACCGGTAAGCGTTGAGGTGGGCTGCGAGGTTGTCGGCGTTGGCCCCGATGACCTTCGTGGTGCCGCGCTTCTGGCCTCCACGGCGGAGGCTGAGGGTGAGGACGGAACCGCTGCCGGTGACGTTGCTGAAGTTCTTGAAGTGGCCGTCTTTGCGGTGGCCGTGGATGACGGTCTTCGATTGCTTCGGGGTGTAGTGGGCCACTACGGCCCACCCATGGCGGAAGCCGAAGCGGTGCTTGAATCGGGTGGGCTTGGCGGTGGGCTTTGGTCGGCTCATGCCCCTCCCACCACGTTGGGCTATATCAACCCGCGCTTCGGTCGTTTCGGCCCTCCTGTGGCCCTCCTGTGGTACCCTGCGCCCCGTGTGGTGTGGTCTGTGTGGTGTGTACATATGGGAGAGAGATTATTCCGTGGGAGAGAGGTTATATTAGTCTTAGGGAAACACGACGACCCACCATCTGAGGAGAGGAGAGAGGGCCTCTCAGGAGGGGAACTCATGCCCTCCCTCCGTCGCTCCGAACGGGTGCCGTCGGCCCATGGTCACCCCACCACGGCCCCCCTCTTGAACCCACCGTTGACGACCCTCCCGGCGGCCCCTCTCCGGCCCCGACCGGCGGCCCCTCCGAAACGGCCGTTTTTGGGAGATCTTGCTCGCAGTACCACGTTTTCCCAATTGCATGGGTTTATATGGGACCCCTCGGATGGCCTATCATACCCGAGCAGCGACGACCCCTCACCGGCGGCGTGGTTGTGTGGACGGTTACACGACCCGGCGACGGGGTGGGGGTTGGTCCTTCGGACTGGTCCCCATCGCATCCTAACAAGCCGCTTTGACGGCACCCTTCTGAGGCAAACACGCACCCTTGTGGTGTTGTGGTCCACTTGCACGGACGCAGCAGGACCCAAGGGTGCCGGATGATATAGTGGCTAAACTGAGGTGGACAAGAGTCCGAGCCAGATACCCCTGTGTGAACGAGCAGGCTGCGGTGCAAGCAGGACCGACGGGAGCATGGAGGTACGCGAACTGTGCAAACAGAGCGTAAAAGATGACGTAAGAGCATCGAGCAATGAAGACTCCCACCTCAGAAAATCAGCGTCATGTTCGCCGGTCCCAACAGACCGGCGGCACCCCCCTGTACGGGCGATGATGGTTTCAACAGATACCGGAGCCCACCTACTCACAGACGTACTGGATGCTACGGCAAACAGATGGTCCAAACAAACCGCACTCAAGTGGGTACATGACGCCTGACGACAAGAGAGCGAGTCAGACAAACGAGGGATAAGGTCCTCGGCACAGAATCAGCCTCCACAGATTTACGGCATTGGTCCAAACAAACACCGGAGGCACCGCGCAAGCGAAGACATGTAAGCAGACTCGCTCGGGAGGACGTGCAGCCAGAACTGCCCGTCAGACCTCTCCCCCGACTGTCCCGGCTTCGGCCCCGACAGAGTGACCGTTGATACAGATACGGTCCATGGCGTACTAAGGCACGTACGCACGTCGTCAGGCAGTAATACAGATACCTACCATACGTCCTTCGTTGCGCGACCATCCGAGATAACGCAACGCGACCCAACGGCTACGGCCCATCTCGGGTTCCCAAGGAGGGATGCTACATGTCTGCAACCACAGACATTAACATGGCGCTTACTCTGCTTCCCATGCTCTGGGCCTTTGTGCTCACGGCAGCAGTTGGCGTCGCTTGGATTGGAACCAAGCACCACGACCGAATGGTCGCTCGAGCGGGGTTGGAACTGGAGGTCCGCAAGCGGGCCGCTGAGTTCAACAACGTCACCCTTGCGCAGTACCTGCGCATGACGAGCGACGGCTACGTCCACGCACAAGACGAGGGGTACTCACATCGTACCATGACGAATACCAAAATCGTCACCGACTCCTCGCTCAACGGCGGGTCGTACGGCAGCGCGGAAATCGTGTCTCCCCCGCTTCACGGTTGGGGACGAATCCGAAACTACGTGCGGGCCATTGGTCGCTCTGCTTCAGGAGTGCTCGGGGTTGATACCTCGTGCGGCATGCACGTCCACATCGGGCTGCGTGACCACAACGGGTCTTTCGACAACAACAACAACGGCCCCGTGTCCTTCGAGCAGGCAAAGGGTGTGGGAATGCGTACTGCGATTGCGTACTACATTTTGTTTGGTGCTTTCGAGTCAATCGTCAGCCCAAGCCGTCGCACCAAGACGGGCATCAACAGTTACTCCGGCGCTCGGAACCTACGGGATATCAAGAGTGCCGCAGGACCCGACACCCACTACAGCCCGACGAGCAAGACGGTGAAGGTCGCAAAGGCGCTCGACAACAGCAACCCACGGGGCATGAAGTCTCTGTTCGGATGGTCCAAGGACAAGCCGCTCTCAGAGATGAACCCCAACGTCAAGAGCGCCGTGTACAGCGACATTTGGCGGGTCATCGGTACTGACCGGTACCTGCCTGTCCGTCTGACCTGCCTCGAAAGTTACGGCACCGTGGAGTTCCGACTCCACCAAGGCACCGTGAACTCGAACAAGATGTACGCATGGATTCGACTGTGCTACCTGATGGTGCAGCGTTCCATGGATGAAGATGCGTGGTGGGACTGGGCGGCCGGTCATGTGACCAAGAAACGCCGCAGCGTTCAGACACGCGACTCCTACTTCAGCAGCATCGCTGCTATTCGGGACTACCTCGGTCTGTCCGAGGATGACCCGGAGATGCAGTTCTGGGAAGCACGCGCACGTCACCTTGCGAATGAGGGTCCTGAGCCCGAGTGGCCATGGATGGACACAGACCCAACCCTCGCTACCGCAAACACGGCGACGTTGCAGGGCCTGATGAGCGGTGGGGACTCCCTGTGGGTGCCCGGCCGCATGTACTACCTCGACCAACTGTCGGTGGAACGACGCAATGCCCTGTACGAAGCGCACCCCTACATCCAATGCGACGATTGCGGGTCTGAACTGGCCACCTTGGGTGTTCAGGAATACATGCACGAGCAGTTCGGTTGTACCCTTGAACTCACCCCTCAAGATACGGAACTCAGCGTTGTGTACTTCCGAGGCGGTTGTACGCGCTGTGCGGAGGCCGCAGGCCAAGACCCAGACGACCACCTCTCGTGGTCCCAGTTTTCGTTGGACGCCACGGCGCTCGGACTCTTGTCCCTTCTCATGGGCTTCGGCTCATGGGTTGCCGCCGCTGCCCTGATTGTGGGCTGCGGCATTGGAGCCATCCACCGTGCAAACAACCGCAAGTTCGTCAAGGGCAAGTGGCTCGCCAAGTTGCACACCCTCCTCGCCTCGCGGGGTGGACAAGCAGCCGGGTGGGCTATCCGCAGCAAGGACGGCCTGCGTACATGGCGCGTCGCTGCACATGCCGAGTCGCTCGAGAAGTACACCGCCAAGACGGTCAAGCAACTCGGGCAGACGAACATCAACTGGTCCATGGTCCACACGCGGTACGCAACGCACGGTGCAAACACGCCCGAAAACGCGCACCCCCACGCCTCTCACAACGAGCGCGTGGTGTTGGTCCACAACGGCGTCGTTCACAACTACGAAGACGTGTGGGCAGGAATCAAGGTCGAGCCAACTGGCGATGTTGACTCTCAAGCGGTGGCCGCAGCCCTCGAGGTGGGCGGCATTGAAACCGTAGTCAAGTACGCAAAGGGCAGCATGTCCCTCATCTGGGCAGACCGCGACCAACCTGACCACCTGCACTTCTGGACGAACGGGGGCAACCCACTCTCGTTCGGTCGGCTCCGCGACAAGACCACCGGTCCTGTTGTGGTCGGCAGCACTACCGCGCACCTCGAAGACGCCTTCGGCAAGGAACTGGCTTCCGTGTACGAATGCGTCATTGGTCGCCACTACACAATCACGCCTTCGGGTGCGATTACCTCCCGCGACATTGCCGGCTCGGCCCAGACCGCAGCCACGTCGTACGACTGGCGCACCTACGCCACCACCTACGGGCAAAACACCCGTTGGTCGTGGAGCAAGCCCCGCAAAGCCTCCGGCAATGCGGACAACTGTGCGCTTGACCTGACGCCCAAGGTGTCCGTTGCTGACCGCAACGCGCTTCAAGTTGCCGCGCAGGACGCGGCCATCGAGGCAGGTGTGGCTGACTTCGGTTACGTCGGATGGCCTCCCTTCATCCATGAAGGCGAGTGGTACGACGGCTACGACGCAAACACGCACCGGGGACAAACGGCGGTGGACGAGGACCACATTGTGGAATACGAACTGCCCCGCTCCCTGTACGTGGATATCTGGTCCCAACAAGACCTTGATTGGTCGTGGGTCGCCAAGGGCGACTACCGTGATGCAGACGCAGACCTTGCGGCCGGCCACGCCCGTGACCACCTCGACCAGTCTCTGGACGAGGACTTCTTCTCCGAGAAGTGGAACTGGGCGACGGACGACTACCGCGACATGCGTTGGCTCCGCTGAGCAGAGTAAGCGTCAACACGCACACACGTCAGCATTGTGACTGACGAGACCGCTACCCACCCTCGCCCGGAATGCCGGGGTGGGTAGCCCCCCCAAGTCTCCGGCCTCTCAACGAAGCCGAGTAAGCCCGCAAGGGCAGATTCAGGGTGAGCATCGGCCATCCCTGTGGCCACCCCTTCTCAACAGGTGACTGTTCTGCCCTTCAGGGGGCAGGCAGCACCACATGTCTGAGAAGACTGTACAGAACGAGGTGAATGCTTCCCACGCAGCAAGCGTGGGACTGATTGAAAACGTGCGCTTGCACGTCATGTGGTTGGTGTCCTTCCTGACGCCACCAACCGGTTCCGGCCATTTTGCGCCGGACATGACCACGACGCACCAAGAATGGTGGAGCACCCAGCGGTTGCTCGCGTTCGTCCGCAACGAGTCCTTTGGGCTCTTTGACTCGGCGAACCCCAACCGCTACCGGCCAAACCATCCCGAAGGCAAGACGTTCGGCGTCAACACCGCCGAAATGGTGTGGCTTCCAAAGCCCATCGTCAACGCCCTGACGGAGGCCGCGCGGCTCAAAGCCGAACAGATGGCGGACTTCGGTCGCCTCTGGCTCCCGGTGCGTGTGCAACCCGGAACCGTTTGGTTCGGTGTGGATGAGTGGGCTTCCCCCCACTATGACCCCATGCCCCTGCCCGACGGGACCGTGGAAATCATGGCCGAAGCCTACGCCTGCATCCCCGAGCCGATGTTCGACTGGAAGCAGGTTGGCGGCATCCATTCCCTGATGACCGAGAACCAGTACCATCTTCGGGTGGACTCGCTCGACCTGACGGACTTCTGGCCTGAAGCGCCCGTGTCCTACTGAGGTAGGCATTCGCCCTGACGTGTACTAACAAGGTACCCCAACAAGGGTACAGGCGGCATCACGCCGCGCCCAATCGGTGAGACCCACCGCCCGGAGGCTGACCGGGACAACAACAGCCCCCTACTCACAAGCACACAGGAGGTGAAAACATAACGAACAACGAAACCGACCCGGTGTCCATTGAAGTACCCGACTGGGTGCGAATGATGATTGACGACTATTGCTCGAAGCATGGCTTTGAGCGAAGTCAAATCGTCACCGCAGCCGTTGAAGCCTTCATGGGCGTCGGCACAGACGGACAAGAGGGACCGCACCTTTGGCTCAAGAGCGCCAACGAGATGTGGCCCCGGTGGTGAACCACCCGTCCGTCCCCAACACAACACGCCTGCATTACGACAGGTGAGACCGGACCCCTCGGTGCTGCGGCATCGGGGGGTCCCCCGCATTCACAAGCACACAGGAGGTGATAAGATGTGCCCGCAGAACTGCCGTTGCGCTAAGTGCAGATAGGGTGTGAATCCCCCTGCGCTCCCGGTGCATCACGCACCCTAACGCCGCTTGGCGCGACCATACAGGGGATTTGTGCAGATTGACGCTGATTGTCCGCTTTTCACGTAGTTTATGAAACAGCACACCCAACTCCGAAATATCAAGTGGAGGGTATCGCTTTTTTTTCTGCGGCCAGTCTTAAGGAAGACTTTGCGCGGGGGCCATCTGAGGAGAGGTCGGTTTTCCGAAAAGTGGGGAATTGGTGTGACCACCAATTCCTGTAGGCGGGTACGCGCCTGTGCGCCGCATGTACGGGAATGGCTGAGGGCCATTCCACCACCACGTACGGGTATCAAACCGAATTTCGCCCCAAATTCAGGGAAAGACCCCGGCCTGAAAATCGTCGCCGTTGCCTGTGGATGGGTAGGGCATACGCTCGTGCGGGGGACTACCCTAATCGCGTACGCGAGTACGTGCTTATAGCGAGAGGCTCGTTTCTCCGCCCCGTCGGCCATCCCGGCACCGACCGGCCCATAGACGACCTCAACATAGCCCTCTCCATCGGCGCAACCTATCGGTTCACCACCCTGCCCCTTATAACCGACCCAACGGCCACAGGTTTATATCCCTCCCGCTGCTCCGATGAACCATGCGACGAACCGCAGAACCAACACGCCCCAACCCACCGACCGCCCTCCACGTTGTCGAGACTCCATCCCGAGTCGTGACGTGGATTTCGGATTCTCCGAATCCGCATCACCGGAACCACAAGACCGTGGTCACGAACTTGCGCCGCCACTCCGTGGCTTCCTTCGTGAGTTCAGCCGACCCAAAGTTCACCGTGCTCCGATGGACCGCACCCTCAATGGCGAGCGGCTCGTTCACCCTCGTGGGGGTGCGCAAGTGAGCAAGGGACCCATGCGACCCCGCTCCTTCACGGACGAACTGAACTTCTCGGCCGATGACTTGCCCGGATGGTGCGCCGCCCTCGTGGATGCAGGGTACGTGGTCAAGGATGGCGAAGCCATCGAGCAGAGGTGGACGAGCATTCACTTGGCCCAACACCGTACCGAAATCGGCTTCGTTGCCCATGTGAGCCTGCATGACCCCACAGACCCGCGCTACGACGGCGATTGGGTCGTCAACGGTGCCCCCGGCCTCCGTTCCCTCCATGTCCGTACCCCGGACTTCCATGCGGAGGTGCTCGGATGAGCACGTGGATGACGGTCGGCATGACCCCCGACGGTGTGGACGCCATCAGCGTTCTCGTGTGTGACGGTTGCCGAAGGGATATCACGTACGGTGGCGGCTTCTGCCCCGCTTGCGAGGAGGTGGACGCATGAGCCGAGACTACCTTTGCGTCGGATGCAACCAACAGGTCCACGAAGACCTTCACATCATGGTCAAGGGAGCAGACGGATGGTCGCGCTCTCTGTGCGAGGACTGTGCTGATGAGGTGGACGCATGACTGAGGACGGACCCGTGACGTACACCGTGCCCATGGCCGTGTGGGACCACGTGGAGTCGCTCCTGAAGCGCCTCGTGGGCATGTCCGAGCGCCGTGGTGCGACCCCGCTCACGTACGAGGTCGGTGACCCGTACCTTGAGACCATCACCGCCAAGGTGCTGAAGACCCGCATTTCCGGGTGGCGTCGTCGCCGCTCATACCTGCCCATCAGCGAGGACACGTACGGCCGCATGGTCAGGGACGTGACCGTGGCCCATTGGCCCGGTGCAGACACCCCGTGGACCATCCTCGGCACCGTCGAGCCCGCCAACCCCAACGAATCGGGGTCACGCCCCGGTGTGTGGCGTGCCGCCCCGGACGAGCAGGGACACGAGGACATGCCCTCGTACGTGCCGACCGTGCGTACCCGTGAGGGACCTGCCGTCGTGTTCCACGACCGGTGTGACCATTGCACCTCCGGTGCCCGTGGTCGGCTCAAGACCGTGCTGCTGCGCCACAAGGACACAGGCGAGGTACGCAACATCGGCACCTCGTGCCTGTTCGACTACATGGGCGTGACCGGCGACATGGCCATGAACATGGTGAACGTGCGGACCCTCATGTGGGACGGCTTCTCTTACGGCGGACGACGCCAACGCAAGGTCGCTGAGGTCACGGAGGCCGTGCGCCTCACCATGCTCCTGCAAGGCGAGTCATATGCCCGTGGCCGTGGTCGCCTCCTGTTCGACCACGAGCGCATGTTCGTGGACGAGCACGGTGGTGTGTGGACACCCCCGAACCCCCGAGCGACGACCCGGTACTGGAACAACACGCTGAAGGCCAACCAGACAAGCCTTCGGTACGCCGTTCGTGACCCTGACGAGCGACCCCACATGATTCCGACCATCGCTGAGGAGCACATCGAGGTGTGGCCCTTGGCGGCGTACGACCTGCCTGACCGTGGGGACGAGCCTGCGTGGTTCGGCACACCCGAGGGGCTGCTCGACTCCATGCGAGCCGCCACCGGCTCCTTCGGAGCCTCCCTGCGTGCGGTGCTCCAAGCCGGTGTCGTGACCCTCAAGACGTGCAACCTGTTCATGGGAGCCATCTCCGGCTATCGCCGCAACCTCAAGCGCGAGGCCCGTGAGGCACTCGCTGAGCGCCTGCCTGCGGTGGACGGGGTGGCCTCCGAGCACATCGGCTCTGTGGGGGACAAGGTGACGCTGACCGGTGAGGTCACCGCCGTGCGCCCCTTCGACGGCTCATACGGACGCTCCAACGCCGTGTCCTTCGTGACCACGGAGGGCAACCATGTGTCGTGGTTCACCACCGCACCGCCCGGCTTGGGCGCACACAAGGTGACGGGCAAGGTCAAGCGTCACGGCGAGTTCAGGGGCAACAAGCAGACCACCCTTGGTGGTCGTGTCCGTGCGGAGGTGGTGGCTTGAACTGGTATTACCTACGACGCATCCAGACCGACCGGTACGCCGACTGGCCGAGCGACCCTGCCCACATGACCGCCGAACAGGCCGATACGGCCCTTTGGGTGTACCACCGGTCAAGCGATTGCCCCGACGTGTCCTATACCGATGGGGACCACGCCATCCGGTGCGCCATGGCCCTGAAGCAAGGGTGCATCGGCTTGCCCAAGTGCAACCCGAGCCAATGCCTCTGCGGGGCCATCAGGAACCCCGGCGTGCCGTCGAGCGACGTACAGCGAGGGTGGACGACGGTGGTGATTCGCCAATGAGGCGGACACAGCACTATCGTGAGCGCGTGGTGGACAGGCTCACGGACGCCGAGCGCGAGCGCTTGTGGGATATCGTGAAGGCCGAGCGGCCCGATATCGGGGGACGTGAGAGCGTCGCCCTGTACGCCATGCGCTTGCCCGTGTACCGCACCGCTGCGTGTGGCTCGAATGGCCGCAACGTCGTGGTCATCATCCGGCATGGCCGCGTCACGACCGTGATGCTGCGTGCCGACCATCAGATTGTGAGCGCCGAGCGTCTGCGCGTGGACCGCCTCATCCTGAAGGTCAACCCCCGTGGAGGCGACGATTGAGCCCAAGGGTTTATATCACCCCACCGATACGGACAATCACAACGGAGGAACCCGAACATGCAAAACCAACCAAACAAGATACACACACCGAAGACCCGCCCCGCCTTGCGGCGACCGCAGGTGCTGCTCTTTACGCAGGACACCACGGCGAACCGCCTGCTGCAAGGGCTGCTCTCGTTCTCACGCCGATACGGCGCGAACTTTCACAAGTGGCGCTACGACCCTCACCCCAACCCTACGTACCCCGGTCAGAACCGACCCGTGAAGGTGAGCGACGAGGAGGCACAGGTTGCCTTCGAGCAAGCCTCGCGCCGGGACCTCACCGCCCACCTCGCCCATGCACCGACCATGTACGCTTCCATGAAGCAGACCATCGCCATTGCACGAGCCGAGGCCGAGGAACTCAAGCGCCGTGCTGCGAAGTCACACATTGCGCCGGAGCACCTGCCCCTCGTGTTCGGACATTCACAACGCTCCGATGTGGTCAAGATGACCTATCGGTGGCCCCTCGCAGGCGAGGAACTGGAGCACTTCATCGCCCACACCGGCCCAAGCCAAGGGAATTCCGGTCGCCTCGGTCGCCAATACGTGCGGTTCGTGGACTCGAAGGGAGTGCAGCGCAAGCAGCATTTGCGGTTAGTCAACCCGGAGTGGGACCACCCCCATTCCCACATGCAGGCCATCTGCCTACAGGCGAATGCAGACGGAGGCATGGACGAGACACCGGTTTGTGTTGCGCCGTGGAACCTGTCGCTTGAGGACGACGCCCTGTACCGTGCCGGAGCACGTGTGGTCGCGTTCAGCCCGAGCGGCAACCCGCAGAGCGGGTCGTACGGTCAGCAGGTGCAGCACCGTGATTGCGTCAAGACGCTTCAGCAATGGTTGGACCGGATTGACTGGTGCGAATGGCTCTTGGAGGGTGACGGTGGCCTTGAAGCAAACGGCAAGCGGGAGCACGCCCTCCGGCAAGTGCGCCACCTCGCACGGCAAGCCCGGATTGAGGAGCGCTCGTACACCCAATACAAGGGTGCTCGTGAGCGGCTGACGGAGGACTGGTTCCGCAAGCAGCAGCACCAAGCCGACCTACGGATGGGCGAGGCACACAACGTCATGACGCTGACGCGGCAACGGTTGGCTGAGGCCATCAAGGAGGCCGAGGCGATGTGCGACTTCGAGGCGGTGCAGGCCGCTTCCTGCTTGGGGGTGGACGCTTGAGCGGCGCGAACTACACGGACTACACGCTCTTGCGGCAGGTGACGGACGGTGGACGGTACAGGCAATGGCTGAGGTACGACACCAACCCCGGCGACCTCGCGGAGCCCAACGCCGCTGATGCGGGGGGTCACTACGAGGTGCTCGTGTGGGAGGACCAGTCACCGCCTCGCGCCAAGGGTGCGCCCGTGCCGCCCTCGGCATCGGTCATGGTCGCCTCCAAGCGTTTCCACACGTTGGGGGATGCCTGCGAATACCTGTACGCTTGGCGCATGGGTGTGCATGATACGTACCACTACCGTGAGCGCGGCACCATGAGGTGGAACTCCGGGCAGAAGGTCGTTATCCGTAGCCTCATCAACGACGCCGTGGAGCAGGCGCACAAGCACAACGTGCCCGTGCATACTCGCTCTCAGCCGGTGGCCTGCCCCGAATGTGGCGACCAACACAACGTGATGCTGCGCGGCGTGCAGTTCGTGGAGTCGAACATTCTCGGCGTTGATACGCACACGATGGAGCCTGAATGGTCGGGCGAAACCGACGAGGTACACCGCTTCGGTCGGAACTTCGTGTACCATATGCTCTATTGCAGGGCTTGTGGGCACACGGATGGGGGTCTGCTCGACCTGATTGGCGAGCCTCAACAGGAGCGGACCGAGGCTGACGCCATGCTCCGGCTGAAGGGGTGGATGGCCTGAACCCAAAGGGGCCAGAGGGTTGATATACTCTCGGCCCCTACGTAATACTGGAGGCACGAATCATGTCGAACAAGCGACGAAACCGAACAAACAAAACGAACCGAACGTACCGCGAGGTGGCGACCAAGGCTCAGGCCAAGAAGCCCGCTCCGCGCAAGCAGGTGAGCGAGGCCGATGGCCTGCTGACCAAGCCCAAGGGGTGGTCGTCGTGATTCCGAGCAACCGCGACCGAGCCGCGAAAGCCTTGGACGCCTTGGACCCGAAGGACACTTGGGGAGCGCCCGTACTGGCGAACCGCATTGTGGACATGCTCGCTAACCTCATGCACTTGGTCGAGCAAGCGTTCCACGAGGACGACGAGTTCTGCGAGGACTTCGAGGGCCTCGTGCAGACGGCCAAGATTCACTACGACGCGGAGTGCCGAGGTGACTTCTCTTGAGCGAGGACAACGGTGGATGGAACAGGGGCAAGCCCGTGAAGGTCATGTGCTTCGTGTGTACGGAGTCGCACCCTGTGGCTGCTCGCATGTCGGGCAAGCCCCTGTGCAGCGTGTGCTTCAATTCCGTGATGGACAAGATGTACGAGGAGGTGAGCGCATGAGCGACAAGATTCACCGCGCCCGCTGCTGCGGCTGCAACCTCCCCATTGACGTGAACGGCCAAGTGCTGCGCCCCGTTGCTGACGGCGACTTCCACAACATGCGCCAAGTGCGCGAGGCTGCGAAGAACCACCGTTGGTTCTGCACGAACTACACGGGCGAGTTCCACGTCACCGCGAACTGGTATGTGGAGGTGAGCGCATGAACGCCAAGATTCGACGCAGCACGGTTGCCCGCATACTGGAGGACGACTGTGTGTTTTATTGCGACACGAGGGGATGTGGGGTACACACGTTCATTTGCTACGTGGACCCCGACGAGCCTGCGTACTGCCCGTCCTGTGACTTCAGGGGCATGGAGGTGGTCCAATGAACATCTTCGTACTGGACAAGGACCCGCAGATTGCGGCGTGGATGCACGACGACCTGCGCCTCGGCAAGATGCTGATTGAGTCAACGCAGATGCTCACCACCGCCCTGTACCGCCACGGTGCGAACGAGACAATGCTCCTGAACGCAGGCGTGACGACACAGGCAGGCAACGCTTGGCGTAGCACCCATCAGCACCACCCGTGTACGATTTGGGCGGGCAACACCCGCTCGAACTGGTGGTGGCTCTGGGACCACGCCGTCGGCTTGCAGGTGGAGTTCTATGCGCGTCGAGGCAAGCACCATGCGTGCAGCGACCCCGCGTACTACACGTCCAAACTGGCGACCCTGATTCCCGATGGCCCGCTGACCCGCCACCCGCTCGCCATGCCTGACGAGTTCAAGGGCGACGATGTGGTCGAGTCATACCGCCGGTACTACATGAGCAAGGAGCGCGTGGTGTGGAACAACCCGCTGGACATTCCCGAATGGGCAAGGGTTTATATGACCCCAACCGATAGCAACAATGTGACGGAGGAACAAGAATGAACACACCACGATACGAAACGACGCAAGACGCATGGGACGCCCTGCCCCCTTGGCGGGCAATGCACATTCCGCTGAAGTCGCGGTGTGCCGCCGTGGCCGAGTGGGCCGATGAACTGAACGGCTTCTGGAACAACCGCTTCATCGTGCATCTGCTTGATGCACCCGAGGACATGTGCGAGGAGGACAAGTTCATGTACGCCATGAACAAGGTCGAGGGCATGATGTGGCTCGAGGTCAACGGCTACCGCAAGACGGGGGAATGTCGTTGAAGCGATACGCAGATGTACTGGCCGAGCAGGAGGCACACCGCGCCCTGTCGTGGGATGAGGTGGATGCTTGCGAGGATGCGGACCGGCTACGCAATGAGGTGCGCCGGTTGCAGAACGTGGTCGCTGACCTGTACTGGTACGTCGGTCGCAAGGTGACCGCACGTGAAGCCAAGACCGGGAACTACATGACCCTCGTGCGTGAGACCGCCGAGCACAAGATGCAGCGGGAGGCGAACCAATGAACTGCAAGCACATTTGGAAGGTCGCTCAGTCCAACGTGGTAAGGGACACCCGTGACGGGCAAGACCACGGGTACAACCACCGGTACATCGTGTGGGGTTCCGTGTACTGCACCCGTTGTGGTGCAAGCGGGAACTTCGACGGCGTGGGGGTGGCGTCCAATGTATGAAGAAGGTCTGATGGACTGGGAATGCTTCACCGAGGCACCTCTTCTGCTCGCGTACCGAACCCTCGTCAGGATGGGGATTCCGGCAGGCGTCGCACATTCGACGCCGGTGGGCGAGCACGGTGTGCCGCTGAACTTCACCGAGTTCGCTCATGCCGTTCGCACCGACTGGGAGGCGGGGAACTATGCCGCCCTCGTGCAAGAGTGCGAGGCCCTCGAAGTGGAGGACTACGGTATTCATTCGATTGGGTGGTGGTTCAGCGAACCAACGGACCGTTACGTCAAGATGTGTGCGGCCCTGCGCCTGTATGACCACTACGAGCCGACGTTCAAGGAGTTCAACGACTGGGGCACACATGCTCACGTGTTGGTGTGCCGGTTCTTCATGGACTTCGAGACCACCCTGCGTGAGATGTTCACCGTACAGGAGGCCAAGCACCGTGACTGAGGACTGGGTGTACTTCACCTGCTGCTACACGGCTGAGAAGGAATACCCTTATGGGTTCTGCCGTTCGTGTTGGATTGCGGCGGGTAAGCCGCAGCCCGTCGGAGGAGGTTTTGTTGATGAATACTGAACAATGGGAAGGCACGACTACGCTCACGAGCGGTGTGCGGATTATTTTCATGGCCACGCATTGCGGTGTATGCCGGTGTGTCGGTGTGGTTCCGCACACCGAACATCAGGTGAGTAGGTCATGGGATGAGCAGGTGGTCGAATACCGCCGTCGCCCACCAACCCTGTATGCGAACGTCGCCAAGGCCGGATATGCGTCAAGCCACATCTGCAACCTGTGCGTCGAGGACGAACACAAGAACGTCAAGAGCGAGGTGGGATGGTGAGCAACCGATACCTGTTGGCTGACCGAGTGGCCGCGCTCCTTTTGGAGTTCCCTGATGGCCTGACGAGCACGCAGATTTATGACCGACTGGTGGACGACCACCGCAACGGTCGGTGGCTACCGAGCCGCAACGCTATGGGCTCTCGCCTGTCGGCTATCGTCGGCGTTGAGAAGGCCGGGTACGGCGTCGGACATAGCGCCATGACGAGCAGGCGGGTGGTCCTGTGGTGCCTGAATGCCGAGCGATATGCGAGGTGGCGTCATGGATAACCACGTCCTTGACCTCGCCCACACGGTGGTCGAGTCTGCGTCGCCGTTCACCAAGTCGGCCAAGGGCCGGTGGGTGCGGCAACCTGAACTGGTGTTGTCCGAAAACGGCATGTTGTACACGCTGACTGGGCGCAAGGTTCTGTGGTCGTTCCTCGACGCCATCTTTGACGACGACCCACTACCCCGTGACCCCGTGATGGAGGCCATCTATGCACCCGTAGGCACGGGCCTGTACGCCTCCCTATGGAACATGATGACTGGCTTCATCGAGGAGGCGGGCGAACAAGGCACCATGGTGTCGTTGTTCACCGAGCAAGACCTCGACATTGTGGTGGGCGCTGCGCCGCTTGGTCCGGTCATGGGCAACCTCGATATCGTCTGTGATTGGTTCAAGCACCATGGTGTGAAGCCGGACGTGCGGTGGACTCCGTATCGCGGCAAGAAGATTTCGCTTGTGCCTTCAGCGTCCGGTATGTTTTCGTCGCCCGGCGTCTTGGACTTCAAGATTGAGGTCATGGACCTCGGCAAGAGGTACTATGGGCGCGTCACGTGTGGTGACTTCACCCTTGCACGAACGTCATGGTCCAACGACGAACGGACCGAAGCCATCAACATGAATGCCCTACTGGACTGGGTGAACACCCGAGGTCGTTCGCTACCGGACATTCGGCATCTGACCCCACAGACCACGAGCCTACGCTCGATGACTACACGAGAGGCCGACGACCTGCTGAGGAGCGAGGCTGAGCGGAGGTTTAGGTGATAAAGCCTTCGCCATTCTTTCTGTTTTTTTCAACGAGGCTGACGTAAATGGAATGGGGGACTGGGGGCATGTTCGGCGTATTCTTTCATTCCTTCATAGGGGTTGTGAAGAATAGGACTGACCCCCTATCTTACTACTATACTCTTAGTATTACTTCAAACCCTTATGAACAAATGAAGCAATTCAGCCAATCGGCCCTCAGTCCCTCGAACGATTTGCGTTTGCAGTTCCGAAACAATCTGAACTATTACCTCAACGGTTAAGTACTGAAGTGCGTAAGGTGAATCTATGATGCGACAACACGGAGTTATGGACATGTATGAAATGGACCCTTGGAACTATGAACACCGGTTCAGGCGACTGGTGGTTTTCAGCGAGCATGAGCATGGCGCTGCACCGTGGATTGCGGTACAGGCGAAACTCGCAGGGCGTAGTCCCAACGCGGTTCTCATGTCGCACATGATTGACCACCACGTGTTCAACGACCTGCCCGACTTGCACACGCCGGGTTGGGAAGTGTTCGTCAACGAGGACAATTCGACGGTGTACCTCAACATCAACGAGTGGCCCGACACGCCGCTCATGCCGCCCGAGAACGCCAAGGCCACGTGGTTGCGCGTGTACCCGGCGATTCGGGACACCCTCACGCTTCTGCGTACGTTGTTTTTCGGGGCCATGCACACCGACCACCATCCGTACGAGATGGTGTTTCTGACGACCACCACGATGCACGACGTTCTCGACCCCCAACACTTCGCCAAGGTCCCTACGGGGACTCTCGTTGAATGGTCGCTCGATGAGCCCGCGGACCTCGGAGGCAAGTCCATTTTCACCGCACCGACCGCTTGGCTCTTCCCCCTGATTCACCACCTTCAGACAGACGGCAAGCGCGGCGATACACGTATCGTCGTTGCGGGCCACGAGCCTGATGCCCGCGTGGACGTGGCGGCGGCTGAGGCTCTCGCAAGCAAACTCGGCGGCTATGCCGACGAGGAGCGGGACAACCTGCTTCGTGCGGTGGATGAGATGAAGGAGCGACACGAGTCGTTCGATGAGATGATGGCTGATATCAACCAAGCCCTGCGCAACACGACGACGAACATTCCGACCAAGAACGGCAACCCGATGTGGGGGTGAACGAGTGGACATTTTCCAAGCCGTAAAGCGATACACCGACCTGAACCACTACATTGACGTGGACGATAAGGTACCGGTGTTCATTTGCTCCATCGGTACCCACATCTTCAACGGACTGAACAAGTGCGGCTACTGCCCACACGTGCCGACTGGTGACGAGAATGCGTTCGCCATTGACTCGTGTATTCTGCGCCATGACCAACGCCCGCTTTACACGCCCATGTCTCACGTTGCGGACACGCGCCTGCACATTCTGATGCGCGGTGCGAAGGGTTCGGGTAAGTCAGCCCTCATCCAAATGTTCCTCAGCCCCGGCACGGGTCTTCTGTACGAACCCAACGCTGCCGACCTTGGTATGGGATTCCGTACGGACATTGGGCCGAACTCGATTACCGAGGCCGGTATGTTCGGCTCGGTGGACGAGGAGGGTGAGGTGACTGGTCGTCCACTTGCACGTGAGATGTGTGGTGGTTTCCTTGGCTTCGAGGAGTTCTCCTCGCTGACCGACGCAGGGCGCAAGGACCATAGCGCCGATATCACCAACCAATTGCTCACGTCCACGGATAACGGTCGCGTCAAGAAGGTGATGAAGGCAGGGTGGGTTGAGTACCTTACTCGCTTCACCCTATGGGCAGGTACTCAGCCGGGTCGTTTTGAACTGGAGTCTGGACTGGACCGTCGGTTCTTCGTCATTGATATCGCCATGAGTCCCGCCAAGGAGGCCGCGTATAAGCGTGCCCAAGCACGACAGGCTTCCATGACCGCAGCCGACCGCGCTGAGATTGCTGCCTTGACTCTCCGCATCCGTGAGTTCTTCATCGAGCGAGCGTTGGACGTTATCAGCAAGCCGCCGACCGGTATCACCTTCTCGGAGGAGTTCGATGAATGGCTTTTCCAACCTGCCGTGCGCTCTCACGAGGCCGACCTGTTCCGCCGTCTTGCTCTTGGCTACGCCATCATGTCCCCGGACTACCGGGGCGGCGAGGTCCTGCATGTGGACATGAACGACGAACTGCTCCGCATCCTCGATGACTGTCTGCACATGCGCCGCAACGTGATGGACGCTGACCTCGCTCTCATTCGCACGACCTTTTGGAACACATCGCTGAGTCGTTCGCAATTGCTGAAGGAGGTCAGCCGCATGATTACCATGGGTGACTACCAAGCCGCCAAGCGTTGGGTTGTGGATAACCTACTTCAACAGGCGTGGTACACCGAAGTACGTGCTCCGTCAGGAGGCCGTGGGCGACGCGGTATCAAGGTCCTGATTGGCGACGTGGAGGTGGAGGAATGAGGATTCGATACGTTCGATGGCGCAACGCCTGCTTCCTGTACATTCAGCAGCATGGTCCTACGGATATCCGCACCCTGTGTGAAGTCGTACGTCCCATGCAAAGCCCTGCCGGTGTACCGAACGCGAACTCAGGCTCGCAGGTCCTCAAGGCGGACCCGCGATTCTTCACCATTACTCGTGCTGCATGGGTAGCCATGGGTAACCGATGGCCGAACTGCAAGGTATGGGGGGTTGAAGATGAAGACTGAGACTGAGATTCGTGAGATGATGGGCCGCAAGAACCCGAAGGGTTGGACCGAGGCCCTGACTTGGGTGCTTGAGAACACGGACTGTCCGATGTGCAACCGTGCCGACCGCCGTGAACTTGAGATTCGAGTCCACCGTGGTGACTCGACCGCCGCATACATCGAGCAGAAGTACCAATGGCCCATGGGTACTGTGATGAACCATATGGATATGCACGTCGAGTACGACCCTACCGAAGCCGCATACCTCGAAGAAGCACGCAGCGAAACCATCAACACGTTGAACGTGACTGAGGGTATCGTGCAACGTGTCGTGTCGTGGATTGAGGAACTGGAGCAACGCAAGGATGACGAGGGTATGACCGATGAGGTCATCGGTTCGTTCACCAAACTGGTGGCTCAGGCACAGGGTGTTCTGAAACTCGCCGGACAATTGAAGCGTGAGATTGGGATGGATAACCAATTGCTCCTTGCCGAACGCCGCGATGAGATGCTGATGAACGTCTTGGTTGAGGTGCTACGCAACGAGCCGATGTACCTTGACCAGATTCAATTACGCCTCGCCGCGTTGGCCCCTCCAACGTACGTACAGGACACCGACTATGAGGTGATGGATTGAGCCGCCAATGGCGGTCCAAGTCTCAGCGCAGCCTGATGACTCGCCCTATCTATGAGAGCGAGTTCCCGAGCCTCGGTGAACAGATGGCGGGTGACGGACTTACGCTTGTCGTGGGTGGCGGGGGCAATGGTTATGCGTGGTTCATCGCTGATTATGAACTCCCAGTCAAGTCTGTGCGCGAAGTGTGGGGCCTGACCCCGCATCAGATGCGCCGCTTCGTGGCGTGGGCCATCGAAAACGACTGTGAGGTGATTATGTGGGAGTAGTGATTTACACCAAGGACGCAAGCCGGTATCAGACTGGCCACTATCTCGTGATGCACCGTGAACTGACGACGCCACCTACGGCCCCAGACACCACGTTCATTTTGCATAGCGACCGCTTCGCTGAGAAGGACGTTCTGTACTGGGCACCGGTCGTGCCCTACCGCTTGGTCGTCGTGTGTGATAAGGCCCCTCGTCTGACCTCGGCGTCCGAGAACTTCGCCATCCTTGACGCTACCCTGAAGGTCCCCAAGTCCGACTACGGACGAGCCATGCGTGCCGTCCTGTGTTGGGCTGACCGTGAACGCGCACACCGTGCGCTCGCCCCTGTGCCGCTACCTCTCGCCAACGCCTTCGTGCGTGCGAATGTGGATGATATCGAGGTCGGCAGGCTCCTCGCCCGCTGCCGCTACGTCCTCCACGACGACTACACCCGAGCCGTCATTGCCTTCGGCGTACCGCAGGTCCGAGATTTTTCCTATCCGCCTAAGTCCGGCGGCAGTATTGATATACTGCCGGACTCCATGCGTAAATCAGACGCCCATTGGGACGTTATCGTAAGGAACGACACCGCCGTCACCAACGAGGTGCGGCGTGACGACCCCGATGCACTACCGAAAGGCGTCTTGAAGAAGCAACAGGAGCGAATGGAATGGCTATGATGATGAATGATGAAACGACTATGCAGGTGGACCGCTTGTTCGTGTACGGCACGTTGAAGGCCGGGCAATGGAACGATGCTTTCCTGCGCGGTGCTGAACTATTGGGTGCCGGCAAGACTGAACCCAAGTGGAACCTTGTGGACCTTGGTGCTTACCCGGCTATGACCTACGGACATACCGCAGTTTTGGGCGAAGTGTACCGGGTGGATGCGGACCATATGCGGCATATTGACCGGCTGGAGGGTTTCCCCAAGCACTATACTCGCAACGTGTTGGACATTACGCTGAGCGACGGAACCGTGGTGTCTGCGTGGGCGTACCATATTCCTCACTTGGCCGGCACCGCCAAGCAAGAGCAAAAGGGGGTCTGGCCTTGAGTCCGTACGCCTTCCCCATCGTGGGTTCGCTCGTCCTGTTCACCGGCCTGACGGTGTTCGGTGGCTTGCTCATCCTCTTGTTTTGGTGGTTATTCGCCGTCGAGATGGCCAAGCCCATGTATGACTTTGACCTACCGCCCACCCGTGCGGAGCGTCAGCGCGACGACGAACTACAGGACCAAGTGTTCGCCATGTCCATGTATCGGTCTATGGATTGAACCCATCAAGTACTTAAGTCAACCTGCGTTTTATTAGTGCCTTCCAACAACAACAACAAGAGGGTGCGCAGGGCCATTGCCGAGATTCTGTTTCGGCATGGCCCACTATCGAGGGACAGGGTAGGTGAATACCTCAAGGACTACCGGGGCATCAAGAACGTGCCTTCGCCCAATAGCCTGTCTGCCCTCATGTCGAAGAACCCACAGGTCATTGAGGTCGGACGGGAGCGTGTCGAACTCACGAACGGAACTCGTGCGTACCACCTCCTGTTCGATGTGGACCGGGATATCGTTCATTCGGTGGATGAACTCCGAATGACTCAGCCTGTAAGCATGATGAGTCCTTCTGACCGGAAGAAGTCAATCAAATGCTCAGTCTGCGCACGTGCCCGCATCATCCTTGAGGGTGATGTGTGCCTGACTTGCGAGCGTACCGGTTGAGTTATATAGTGGCGTGTACGCCACAGAATCAATGCGTCAAGTTTGGGCAGCAAAGCACCGACCTTCGACCCTTGGTCAGTTCAAGGGTCAGCCTCACCTCCGTGCTGAGTTCGAGGCTATCCTGAAGGGCGAAGCCCCGATGCAGCACTACATCTTCTATTCACCCGAACCCGGTACGGGCAAGACGAGCATGGCGTATCTGTTGGCCGAGAGCCTCGGGTACTCCATCTTCAAGTACAACGCCTCTTCCAAGAGGCAACGAGGCATCGAGTTCGTGGAGTCCGACCTCGCACCTATGACTCGTCTGGGGCAGTATGAGTCTGTCTATTTCCTTGACGAAGCCGACCAATTGACTGACGCTGCTCAGTCCGCCCTCAAGGGTGTAATCGAAGAGGCACAGGGTTTCTTCATCCTGACCTGCAACGACTTGTCCAAGGTCACCCCATGGCTTCAGTCTCGCTGCGCCGTGCGTGAGTTCCGACCTGTATCGGATGACGACGTTCTTGCTCGCCTCGTGACTGTTGCTTCCACCGAGGGACTGAAGGTGGATGCTGATGACCTCGGTACCATTGCTTCCGCACACAACGGTGACTTGCGAAACGCTATCAACGCGCTTCAAGCATATGCTCACTTGCCCGAGTCGGAGCGTCAGGCTTTCCTGAACTCCCTCGGTAGGCAGGGCACGGACGCTCACCGCGTCCTGACCCTGTGTTTCAAGGAGGCTTCGGTGGACGAAGCCGTGCGTGAGATGGGTTCGGTAGCGAACCTGCGTCACGCGATTGATGATGTATTCCGCTACGGTGTGGCTTCTCAAGCCGGACCGAAGTCAAAAATGGCGTTGGTTGACGCAGCCACACAGGCTCAGCGTGACCTCATCAGCGGTGTTGAACCGCACTACGTTGTTTGGGACTTCTGTCGTCGGCTATCGGAGCATTGATATACTGGCGGAAGATAAATAGAAAACAGAAGGGATTGAAATGACTGACCTAAATACGATGATGCAGCGCGTTGCACAGAACATTGGAAGCACCGAGGACGCACTCCGCGCTCGGATGGAGCAGGTGCTTGATGAGAACCGCAGCGCGTGGATGAACGCAGGAAAGACTGAGGACGAGTGTGGAGTGAACGCGCTTCGCATTGCCGGTCGCCAATTGAAGACGCAAAAGACGCGCCTCGCCAAGTCTGGCGCAGCCGTGTACGAGGGTATGTTCGTGAGCGTGCCCATGTTCAAGGATTGGGCCAAGTCTTCGTACAAGAAGAACGCAGGCGTGTTGGCTACCGCCGAGGAACCCGTCATCGAGGGCCTTGTTGAGCAGGGTATTGTGACCGTGTACGAGGACAACCTCGACGGTTCCTACACCAAGCGGTACAACCCGAGCCTCGCTCGTGGTGACGACTTCTCCATGGAGCACGCGACCGCCGAGGTTTCGTCGCTCCCCAAGGACACCTACGCCGTCGGCAACGGCCTGCACTTCCACATGATTTGGAACAACAGTACGCCGACGTGGCCCTCCGGTCAGAAGAACTTCAAGTACGGTGCGGCTCGCCCGCTCTCCGAGAAGGAGCGTACCTGCATGTTCCTCGGTCGCAAGGAAGGCAGCGGTGACGTTGAGGTGTTCTCGTTCCGGTTCAGCGGCGCTCTCGCTGAGGACCAGTTCCCCACCTTCGTGCCCGGTACCATCGCCATGAAGCCTGCTCGCAACGGCAACACCGCCTACGGTGCAGCCGGCATGTCGTCCTTTGCTGCCGACACGTCCCTGTCCTCGATTTTCTCCGGTGGTCCTGACGCTCTCGTCGCGGAACTGGAAGGTGTGAAGACGCTCGATTCCCTCGACGGCATTCGTGCCTACGTCGGTACCCTTGGGGACAAGGAGAAGTGGAACGCTCTCGCTGCCGTGATGACCGAGGTCGTTCACATTGACCCGCGAGACAACGGTGGCTACATCGTGACCGTCGGTGACTTGGATATCATGTCCACCGCCGGCACCGTGGACGTGTACGTCCCGGCTGCTCACGAGTCTCTCGTGGACTTCTCGGTTGGCTCGACCCTCATGGTCGTCGGCTCCCCGTACATTTCCCGTGACGACGAGCCTCGCCTGATGACCACCGCATGGTGGTGTGCTGAGTCGCTCGGTGGCGCTACCGCCGAAGAGTCGGTCGCTGACGCGGACACCGGGGGTTGGGACTGATGACGTGGGCGACTACGAAGGCCAAGCCTGCTGAGAAGCCTCTCGAGGCGAAGTTCGGTGCGGACTATTACCGCGCTCTCTTCGACCGCAAGCGCGAGAACCTCGCGCCGATTCGCATGGCTCTCGTCGGCAAGGAGAACACGACCAAGACAGGCACCGCCCTGTCCCTCGCTTTGGCTCACACGGACAAGGACGTGGTGGTCATTGATTGCGATAACTCCGCCGGCAACACGGTGGACTACCTGACCTCCAAGGACCCGTCGCTCGCTGACCGTATTCGCGTCATCCCCATGGTGGATGAGTTCGATGAGGCCATGTGGAACGAGGACAACACGACGAACTGGGTTGCCGTGGTCGAGAAGGTCGAATGGTTCACCTCCTTCATCGCGGATAGCGCTGAGCACATCGGTGCCGTGGTGTTCGATGGTGGCTCCACCTTCCTGAAGTGGTGCGAGTTCGTGATGACCGAGCGCCTCGTCGCTCGTGGTACCATCAAGGACGAGAGCGACTCCTTCAACCAGAAGGAATGGCGTGAGCGCAACCGCGTGTTCAAGGGTGTGCTCAACCGCCTCACGGCGTTGCCTGTCCCCTACATCTTCTTCACGTTCCACCTCAAGGACCACAAGACCTACGTGGACCTCGGCAACGGACAGAAGGGTCTGATGAAGGTCGGTGAAAAGGTGGACTGGGTGGACGGTACGCAGCGGTTCGTGTCGCAGCAGGTGTTCCTTCGACGCTACACGCAGAAGGGAGACAAGGCTGCGGGTGTCGAGTCCGACAAGAGCCTCGGTTCCAACGAGTTCGTCGTGCGTGCCCACATCGAAGAGATGAAGGGTCGCAATAGCGAGCATCTCGGCAAGGTCTTCGACGTGCTGAGGGTCAATGATGGCGACGTGACTTGGAACGGTCTGCCTCTCTCTTGGGGGTCTGAAGAATGAGCAAGAGGCTGAACGAGATGTTGGTCGAGGCCAACGAGACTCTCTTTGGATTGGTGGAAAGCCTCAGCGCCAAGGTCAAGGTTCTCGAACAACAGGTCCTCGACCTCGAAGCAGCGGCTGATGAACTACACAGTCTATACGACAACCAGACTCGGACTACCGCACTCGCCAAGGAACTGGCGTGTGCTTTGGCCAAGGAGATGGGACTACCGGCCGCTACCTTTGAGAACTACTGGGTGTGAGTGATGAAGGTTAAGCGCAAGATGCTGACGGCGTTGCTCAGGGCGACCAGTCGCACGCAGCACGTGAACGGCAAGGCGCAGGCACAGGTTGAGTCCTGTATTCTGCGGTGGCGCGATGACTCCGTGTCCACGACCTCGCTCGTCAAGGACGGCAAGACCTCGATTTCACACTTCTCGTTCAAGACCGATGTGGCGAGCAGGGACGACATGGACATTCCAGTCCCCGATATCGAGCGTATGCTCGGTGTACTGAAGTACCACGGCGATATGGTGTCTCTCAAGGACAAGGACGGCAAGGTCGTGGTCTTGTCCAAGAACAAGCAGACCACGGTGGTTGGTGGGTATGACGCCAAGGCGTTCTCCACGAGCCGACAGAACCTCCAAGAATGGGGCGACCAGTCGCTTCTGTTGTCTGAGCGGGTTCAGGGTAATTTCTATCACATGATGGACGGCACGGTACGCAAGCCGTTTTTCGTCGCTCACATCGCCGCCGATATTCTGCACGACGCGCTCAAGTGCGACGGCATGAATGGTCAAAAACTCAACCGCTACATGTTCAAATACAACGGAGCGCAGTTGACTGTGACCGTGGGCGACCACTTCAAGGGCCAGACCGAGACTATCATCGCCACGCACTACATAGCCGATGCGTTCGAGGCCACCTTTGAGGGTGGACTGGAGAACATCGTCGGGCATTATTCCGGTGACGTTGAGGTTTCGTTCCTCGACTTCCGGCCAGAGGGGCAGGGCATTCGCCTTATCCTGCGCTTCGGTAACGGGGACTGGGTGTTTCAGGCGGGGGTCCTATGAGCGACCACCCCGATTGGGTCAAGTTCCGTGCATTGACCACGTACAACGGTCCTGAGCGCGAAGCCGCTTGGGTCCGCCACGGACATTGGGTAGGGCGTGCTCGCGTCGGCAAGAAGGCCGTGCGTATGGCGCTCGCCGTCGCCTTTGAGCGGTGGCCCAACGAATGGATGACCGCCGAGGTTCTCTTCCATCGCGCCTTGGAGGGCGCTATCAAGTTCAACTCCTTGAGCCAAAACGCCATCGGTTCGTTGCTCCGTCCTCTGATTGCAGACGGGCGTATCAGGATGCGTATGTGTAAAGGCAAGGGGAACACAATGGAATACATGCAGGTGATTGAATGAACGATTTGAAAGTGAAATGTGAATGCGGGACCATGTTGTCCCTTCAACCGAATACTGACGGTAGCGAGTTCTCGTCCGACTGGACTGAGAGCCTGCGTACTACTCACGAATGCCCCGAATGCTCGGCCCTGTTGGCGGTGTACATCACCGCCGGTATGGCGGACCCGGAGCACGCATACAAGGACAAGAAGTGGCTGACCAAGGCGTACGTCAAGGAAGGTCGCACCATGTCCGATATCGCCACGTCCTGTGGTGTGACGGCTATGACCATCCACAACTGGCTGCGCCGGTTCAACATCGAGACTCGTCGCCGTGGGCGACCCGAGCCTTGATATACTGACGGGCCTGACTGTTGGCCATGATTGTGGACCAAACGGGCGGTCGCAAGGTCACGGTACGACGCCGTGACCCTGAGACTCTCGAGCGTATCGAAGAGGTCATCGAGTCCTACCCGTACCTGTTCATCCCCGAGGGGAAGGATGAGTACGGACTGGTACGCACCGAAGACGGGTACGAGGGTCTGTACGGTGAGGCGCTCAAGAAGGCGTTCTTCAGGACCGAATGGGACCGCGGCCAATGGCGGCGCAACGAACCTTACAGGACGTGGGAGGGGCAGGTGTCCTTCCCAAACCAAGTGCTGAACGACCGCCTCGCCGCCGGCAAAGACCCTTATCCGAACTATGACCACCGCGTTTGGTACGTGGACGGAGAATGGAAGGCCGAGTCTGAAGAAGTCACCATGCTCTCGGCGTACGATTCCTACACCGGCAAGATGTTCACGTGGGTTCAGCACCCCGACATTCCCGCCGGTATGCACAAGACGTGGCCCTGCAAGGACCACCCTGAAGGACTGACCGAGGTTGTGATGGACCCGCCCATGAAGGCGTTCGCAAACGAACGGCAATTGCTTGCTGACTTCGCATCACATATGCGTAAGCATGACCCCGATATCCTGACGGGTTGGTTCTTCATTGACGCCGACGTGTCCACTATCAGTACCCGTATGCGAAGGCTTGGGCTTGACCCCAAGATTATGTCGCCGCATCGTCAGCACAATTTCAAGTACTCTTGGACCGAGAAGCGGTGGACTCAGCCCATCCCCGGCCGCATGTGCTTTGACCTGATGGTCGGTTTCAAGAAACTGTGGACCATCAAGAATGGGCAATTGGCTGCTCGCAAACTGGATGACGTGGCTGAGTTTGTGCTCGGTGAGAAGAAGGTTGAACTACCCAACGGGCACGACACGTATTACACCGACGTAGGGACTTACCTCGACTATAACCGACAGGACGTTCGTCTGCTACCGAGGTTGGATGAGGCCCTAAACGTGCTTGGGTATTACACGTCCCTGCAACACCTCATTCAATGTGAACTGGCCTCGACACCGATGGTCACCGTGTGCGCCACGTCCCTGTTCGTTCAGGACGAGGACTTCGCCGTACGCATCCCTGATAGTCCGCAGTTCACCAAGGTCGAATATCAGGGCGCTGACGTACAGGACGTGGTGCCGGGTCGGTATCAGAACATGGCTATCATGGATATCAAGGCCATGTATCATAGCAACGTGAACCTTCACAACATTTCGTGGGACACCCTGTCTGACGATGGTGTGGACTGTGGAAACGGCATCCGTTTCATGCAGGGTGAACAGGGCGTGCTTGGTCGCACCATGGACAAACTCACAGTCAAACGCAACGAGTACAAGGCGCTGCTTAAGGAGGCTCACCGAGAGGGAAACCTACAGGTTATAAGCAAATGGGACGCTATGCAATTCGCAACAAAAAGCATGGTGGCGAGCCTGTACGGTATCTGTGGCGATTCCAAGTTCGGCATGTACCACCCCGATATTGCAGCCGCCATCACGTACACGTCGAGGCAGACGCTCTTCCGCCTGCGTGACGAGTGCAATGACCGTGGTTACCCCGTACGCTACGGCCACACCGACTCCATTTTCTGCGAGGTACCGACGCCCGAGGAGGGCATGGTTCTGTGCGAAGCCATCAACGAGTCCATGGCTCCCATCGAGGTTGAGTTTGAGAAGTGGTGTAGCACCATGATTCTCAAGGCCAAGAACCGGTACGCCGGCAAGACGACATGGGCTGACGGCAGGTACCTCGATGAACCGCAGTACTACTATAAGGGACTGGAACTCAAGCAGGCGCGTATGCCCAAGGCCATGAAGCAGGCCATGGACGAGGTACTGCGAGGCATCCTCGACGGTACACCACAGGCGGACGTGGATGCTCGCCTGCTCGAACTCATCGAAGACGGTAAGACCGGGGCACTCGGTGAGTCCCTGTTGATGGTGGGCAAACTGAGCAAGCCCCTGTCGTCCTATCGCACGCTCGGTGGACCTGTGGCCGGCGTTAAGTGGGCACAAGACACGCTCGGCTTGGAGTTTGAGGTCGGTGGGTTTTACCTCGCCGGCATCAACAAGCGTGGTCGCTACATGGCGTTCCACCGGCTCAGCGACATTGATGGCGTGGACGAGGTGGATTGGGCTGAGATGACTGAGCGATTCATTGTGAACAAGGCACGCGACGTGTATGCTCTCGTGGACTGGGACACTACGGCGCTGACCAACGCCATGCGCGGCATCGGTAGGCTGGAATGGCTTTAAGTACTGGCGGATAGGAGATGAGGACATGAGGGGACAAAGGAACCGACCACAGATGAGCAAGGGACAATTGGAGCAGGGCATCTTGGCTCTGAACCAACAGATGACCCACGCTCTCCAAGCGATTGGTGAAGATATGATGCGGCTTTCGTCCGTTGTCGGTGGCCTGTGTGACCACCTCGACTTGCTCGAGAGGAGCAATTGTCCCAAGTGCGAGTTTGAGATTCTGCATCCGAAGGTTGGTGAACTACCGCCGCCGGAGAAGTGTCCCAAGTGCTTCGTCAGCCTTGCTGACGAGGAAGAATGATTAAAAGTCAAAAGACAGGTGGGTATGAACATGACCTCAGTCCTGATTGTTTCGACGGAATGCGAGATTGTCTGTGGACTTGCCGCTGAGCACCCCGGTGCTCATTGGGCAGTTCCCGTGACCTCGGTGTATCGTCGCCAAGCCAAGGCTTGCGGCTTGACGAACACGGCCCCCGTTGGCCCTGACGTTGACCACGGACTGTATGACCTTGTTCTGCCTGCTGCGAAGCCCGCAGCAAAGAAGGCCAAGAAGCCTGCGAAGATTGCTGCGGACCCCGATGTGGAGGCCGTGGTGAATGACGCAGAACAAGACGCCTGAGAAGTACAGTCCCGAATGGTACGCCATCCATGGCGAAACCGAAGGAACCCCCAACCCTTTGCTCGCAAAGGCTAACGGTTGGCCTATCCGACTGTCCAAGTCGGCCTTTATGACCTACCTCGGTTGTCCCCGCAAGTACTGGTGGACTCGAGTCGCTGACCTGTATGGTCCCTCGACACACCACATGGTTCACGGAACGGCGGTTCACACCGCTCTTGAGAACGTGTATGGGAACTGGAAGCCTGAGTCAGATATGGCTGCGATTGCCGGGGTCAATTGGGAGGACGGTGAGGCACATGAGCCGCACGCCAAGTGGGACGAGGACCAACAAAACCGATACACCGGGGCCGTGGATTCCCTTATCCAATTGGAACACGGTCGCTTGCATCGGTGGGGCGAGGAACACTTCACGCCCGTCGAGTTCGAGCAGAAGCACGTGTTGAGGCACGAGCATGGGTCACACGTTTTCAACTTCGTGGGGATGATTGACGGTGTGCTCCGTCACCCTGACGGTGGACTGGTCATCGCTGAACTGAAGACCGGCAAGGCCACCAAGAACAAACTCAGCAAGACCCGCAAGGAACTGTGTTTCTATCGGCACATGCTCGCTGAACTGTGGGGCGAAGAGGCCGTGTACTTCTATTACCTGTTCCCCGAATGCGAGAACTATGACCTGTACGCTGAACTCGAGGGCAAGAAGAACACCGAGGTTTGGCTTGGTGACCTTCAGGGTATGGCCGTGCTTGAGAAGGTCGGTACACGCTCCGTGAACGCCATGCACAAGTCCTTGGATAAGGCCATGACTGGTATCATCGAAGACATGTGGGGCATGAAGTGGAACGATTACTTCTGCACCCAATGGTGCGACTTCAACATGGCCTGTGAGTCGGAGATGCTCGGGGTCGAACCGGACCCTACGGTTTCATATACCGGCGTGTCGGAGGACTGGGTATGAAGTGCGACAAGTGTAACTCGGAACGGTTTGAAACCCACGCCATGCGATTGGTGATGGGACAAGAAGGTGCCCATGAACAGACCATTGCGGTCCACGAGTGTAAGGACTGTGGCCACAAGTGGAAGGGTGAACTGCGGTGAACTTCCCTCGGGAAATTGGTCTGAAGCGAGCCCTCGTACGAAGCCAACACGACTACGACCACTACGTGAACCGTATGGGTTCGCGCACGTCGTGCTACACCAGTCTGTACTCCTTTGAGCGACTGAACGAAGAAGGACGAGCGGACTACACTTCGGCGGTCATTGACCGCGCTTGGTGGGACTTCGACATGGGTGAGCGTGGCGGCATCGAACAGGTCAAGCAGGACGTGGCTGAATTGCTGCGTCGTCTTGGCGATACAGACGTTAGGCTTGTGGCCACAGGACGTGGGTTCCACGTCCACCAAATGTTCAGCGAGCCTGTGCGTGGGCGTGAAATGCGTCAGCCCCTTGAGGCGTACCAAAGGCGCATGGCCCGAGGACTGGTCACGCTCGACGGCGTAGGCTTCCACGAAAAATTGACGCGCATCCCCAACACCTTCAACCCCAAGCGGGGGCGTTGGGCGGTCGTTATCAGCCCTAATGAGTTCAAAGACGACCCTATGGGGTTTCGCATCCCCAACCAACCCGACTTGACGACCAAAGCAAAACACCCCTTTGGAGGCCCCTCTGAGGGCGCGTTTGACTTCCGGGGATGGTTGGGTACCTACACGCCCTTAGACGAGGACTATGGGGGTCCTGAGCGCGTGGAATTGGATGCTTCCATGTTGGAAGCCGGAGATGTTCCGTTGATGCCGTGTTTGGCCCGTGCGATTCACGACGAAAACCCGAGTCACCATGTGCGTGTGGCGCTTGTTCAGCATATGGCCGATACGCTGCGTGACTACGCACACCCCGACGCCATCCCCAAGGAGCAGCGACTCGTCATCGAGGACACCATCTTCGACTACATCAAGAGCCTGCATTGGTCTAACTGGGACGCACGTGTGAGCCGCAAGGGTATTCGTACCAACATGCGCTACCCCCGTGTACCCTCCTGTGCTTGGTTCAACGCACGCTCGATGTGTACCGGCAAGTGTTGGCGCTACGACGGGACCTGTAAGGTTAAAGCCCCCTGACCATACGCACAAACAATGTTGCTTGTGGATGACCGCGAGAACGATATTCTCATCCATAAACTCATCGCCGCTCACGGTGATGCTGATGCCCGAGGCATAGTCAAGGTCAAGCGTATGCAATCGGGTGATTACGTCATCGGAGAAATCGGCATCGAGGCCAAAGAGATTAACGACCTGTATCATTCTATCATGGGGCATGGTCGCAGCCGTACGATTATCGGTCAACTGCATGACCTGTGCGAAACCTTCGAGCGACCCATGCTTGTCGTCTATAACACCAAACTCAAGCCGTGGTTCCCCGGTGGACGAGGCAATCGCACGCAGATTGCTCGTGAGATGAAAAAGATGGCTGCGGTCATCAAGCGGTTCAAGCAGACCGTACTGCTTCAGTTTCCCAACCTTCAGTACATGGAACTGGGTAGCATGGATGAGTTCGTGGACTGGCTCGGTGGGATGCACCACTACATGCGTCAGCGTCGTATCACCACGGCTGCTCCACCCGAGGTATCGCGGGCACCAAAGAATGTGGACCCGCGTGTCGCTGCCCTATCGTCAATCGAGGGAGTATCGCCACGTGCGGCACATGACTTGCTCAAAGAGTTCGGCTCTCTGCCTCGCATCCTCCGAGCGAGGACGACGCAGCGTTCGCTCATGGAAATCGAGGGTATCGGACGCAAGCGTGCTAAGGCCATTCTCGCCCTACGTGAACGCTACCCGGACCAACCAGACCGAACCACAAAGACTCAGTAGGACAGGCCGGAGGACGAAGTTCCCCCGGACACAGACCGTGTGTCCACGCTGACGCTGATGTTGTGCAGCGTGACTGAGCCGTACTGGGCACTATCGCTACCTGTTCCGGGCTCACGCTCGATGGTGACTTCCAAGGTGTTGCCGGCCACGTCAGCGCCCACGACCTCGCCACGGAACAGAACTACTGAACCATTGGTTAAGGAGTTGATGGTCACCGTCTGAGTCTCGGACGTGTCGTCGGTCTCGGGACAACGGACAGAAACGTACAGGACGGCGCTCCCTGACGCTGCTCCCATGGTCGCCCTTGCCGTGACTCGCACCGTGGTGCTTGCCGGGTTAGACGGCACCCTTCCGCGCACCTGCATGGCGGTGTGTGTACTGGCTCCGTCCACCCCACCGGGGAAGACCATACCTTCGCCACCAAGCAAAGACTCACCGCTCAATGGTTGAATCGTGGAGTCGAGTCCTTCGATGCCGTCCATGTTGCGTGGCGAGAATCCGGGCTTGTTCTGGCCCGGCATAGCCAAGCGACCACCAGTCAACGAGTCAGCAGGGAAAGAACCAGTACCCTTGATGCGACCAAGTGCGCCTGCGCTGAAGGCCGAAGAGGGAAGAGTCGCCATGTTGTTGCTACCGAACGATGTTCCGTCAGAGTTGCCGAAAGAATTTGCGTTGCGAATCGGAACGAACGCGCTGCCGCGCACCGCGCCACCAACACCACCAAACCCGGCACCGCTGCCGGGGAAAGCGCCATCGTTGATAGTGCCGCCACCACGACCACGACCAGAGCCACCGGGTGGGGTCACGGCGTCAACGCCACCGCCACCGCTACCGCCACCGGAAGGTGAGCGTGGTGCCTCGCGGCGAATGTAGGACGCAAAGGTCTTTGCCTTGCGGGTCACGTCGCGCTCAAGGGTCAGGGCGACCTTTTCGCGGTTGCGTCCATCCTGTGACCAGTTGATAGTGCGAATGGCCATCGGCGTGTCGGTCAAACCAAGAACCGAATCCGTGTAGGAAACAGTTGTTCCGACCGTGAAGTTCACGTCGTCTGTGACGTGCAGGCGTGGGGCGTACCATTCGGCTCGTCCCTCCCAGTAGTCGGCAGAACCGAAGGCCCGGACTCCGAGGGGGAAGATACTGTCTGTATTGGTGCCGTTGGCCGTACAGGTCACGCCTGTGTAGTTGTGAGCGTTCTTGGTTTGGTTGCTCGAACCGCAGCGTTCTCGGACCAACGCCACCAAGTAATCGTGGTTGACGCTGATGATGACCTTCTCTCCACCGGCAGCGGTGGACCAGTACGTCGAGGGAACGCCGATTTCATAGAACCCGTTGGAGTCCACGATGACCGTCGTGTCGGAGCGATGCGTAGCAGCCATGGTCCTTTGGTCGTACTTGTAGTCAATCAGACGGACCACGAACTTGCAGTTCGAGAAGTCTGACGGAACGGTGGTGGTGTCGTGCAGTTCAACGGCAATCCGCAGGTTGCCGTCACCCTTGGTTTCGCCGGAGGACACTCCGGTCTCGGTGGTCTTGGGCATGTTGCGGGGGATGTGGACGACCTGTACCGCGTAGGACAGACTGTTGGCCCCGTACCAGAAGTAATTGTTCGATACGGCCACAGACGAACCAGTCTGAACGGTAGCGCCTCCATCTCGTCCATCGAGAGCGTTCACCATGCCGGGGAACAGGTTGCCGCCGTGCAGGGAACACCAAGCCCAAGGCTTGTCTGTGAAGGTACTGCTGCCGTCGTGAGAACGCAGGCTCGTGCGGGAAACGTCGGCAATGTAGCCGTAGCGTGCTCCGTCGAGCATGAGGTTGAGGTAGTCGTCTTGCCGAACAATCTCAGCCTGAATACCAAGCGGTGCTTCTCGAATGCGCTCATAGGTTTGCTTAGCGAACGCCAAGGCTTCCTGACTGGAGCGAATCTGTGGTGCTTCCTCGACAGTCCATCGGTAGGCTGAACCCACCGACGCTCCGGGGTAGTCCACATACGCGGTACGTCCGGCATAGTACACCCTGACGTTGTTTGCCTGTGTCGTGCTTTCGGTGCTCATCGAGGAGATATGCAGGTTGTTTCGGTCAAACACCCACCCACTACCGTAGGTAGGACGGAGAGCCGGCTGAGCGTCCCTGCCGATGTGCGTCAGATAGGCCGCACGAGTACCGAAGGTTTCACCGATGCCCGCCGTCTTTGACGACGACATGAGAATGTCGAGGAACGAAGAGCCGCGCATATCGCTGAGCGAACCGAACGTATCAACCTGACCACGAGGTCGCCAAAATCCTTCGTTGAGGTGGGTGGCGTTGGCGATACCGGTAGCCGGCACCGTGAACGCCGTAGGTGTCGTGACCGTGACGGTGTAGGTCTTGCGGTTCTTGTCCGCAGCGGTCTTGGCCAAAGATGAGAGTTCGATGAGTTCCACAACATCACCGGTAGCAAGGCCGTGTGGGGTAGGGGCACAGTCAATGGTAGCCACGTTGCTCAAGATAACGCAAGACGCAATGTCTCCACCATTGTTTGCTTCTCCGCCGCCGCTCACTCGACCCTTCAGTCCCACGTTCATGTTGCCGCTAACCGGCACGGAGTTGATGCCGGGCAAACCAAACACGGTGGACTGGGTAAGCCAGTTGTCGGTGATAGCGTCAATGTACGCCGCACGCACCTTGTCGCTCTCGTTGAACGTCATGGACGCCGGGTTGCGAATGAAGCCGTTGAGCGTCATAAGCATACGCATTGGCCAAATGCCGCTCAGTCCCTCATACACCAAGGCGTTAGGGTACGAGGTAGCCGTGATGGGTACTGTTGCTCCGGGCTTAGTGGCCAAACTAACACCGGCCAAGGCCGTGACCAAGGCGTCAGCAGAATTGGTGCCGCCATATCCTGTACCGTCCCATTCTCCGGGGGCAGAAGTGCCGGGCACATCTTGGCCCAAGTCACCGCAAAAATACAGACGATGGGCAAAGAACGTGGGGACGATATCAGCATCTTCCCCGGCTCCCTTGGTCACGCCAGTTGTGAACGAGTCGTCCACAATGGTGAACCCGTACTCACCGGACCCGACCCCGAACTCAACCTCGGTGCTACCGGTGATGCGGTACGTACCGTTGAGCGAAGAGGTCGTCGCGCCGCTGATGGTGATTTCCATTCCCACGCCATAGAAGTACTGCATGTAGTTGCGTTCTTCGAGCGTGTGGCTGCTCGACGTGACGTACATGGTCAGTTCGTTCGCTGCCGCATCCACGTAATAGTCCACGTTGCTGATAGCAGGGATGCGTTGACTGTACGCCAAATGGAAGACCGCGTTCTGTTCTTCGGCTCGAATCATACCGACACGCAAGTCGGCGGTCCCGAGGTAGTCACCAAAGATGTTCTCCTTGGTCTGAATGTAGTTGTTCCCCACAGAAATGTGCGTGTGTAGTCGGGTCACGCGGTTGTCGAGTTTGGTGTAGTTCGTGGCGAAGCCGGACGGGTCCAACAGGTTGTTCGGCATCGTGGGTGCCTTCGTCCAGTAGTTATCAATCAGCACCGGGAAACCTTCAGTCTCAACCAAGAAGTCACCGACCTCTCGGTTGCCGCCGCTGACTTGTCCAGTCTTGCCGCCGTTGGTGTAGGTGTTGAGGTTGAAGAATCGTGACGTATCGAACAGAACGAACGAACCGGCCTTAGACGCCCAGTCGTGATAGATGGCGCTGGACTCGGCGTCGGAGTTACCGGTGGACCAAGCAGCCCCTGTGATGGGGTCGGTGGTGGCGTCAAGTTCCCACAGGTCCACTTCGTCACCGATGGACAAGTCCACAAACTGGGTGCGCTCTGAGTCGTTGCCGATATCGTCTTCGGCATAGCCAATGGACACCGAGTAGTTCGAGGAGTACGGTGCAATGAGACCGAACTCCTTTTTGCGGAACCCTGCGTCTGCGTCGGCTTCTCCGTTGTTCCGCATATCAGACCACAGAATCCACACGTGCTTGAAGTCGTCGCTCAAAGAGCGTACGTTGATGGTCTCGCCTGACTCATGGTTGCGCTTGAAGAAGTTCGTAGCCGGCAGGGTACAGGTTGTGTCGCCCCAATGCGCGGTGGCTCCGGTTGTGCCTTGTGAGTGGTACTTGACGACACCTGTGTTGGAGGCCGAAGTGAACGTACCCGTCGGGTCGCTTGCATACACAACACGCTGACCGTCCACGTACAGGCCGTACTCGTACGTGGTACCAGTACCTCCAAGTGACGAATGCAGAGAAGTCAGCGGTAGGTCAGACGAACCTCGTGTACCCATGGTGTATTCGCGGTTAAGGAACTCAAAGGAACCTGAGAATCCATCAAACACCACCTTGTCTCCCTTAGCCGGCACATTTCGAGCAGACCCCGCGATTGACCCGGTGAACCTGACGTTCGCATAGAACTGTCGGTTGGTACCGGTACCGCCCTTCTTGGTGATGAACACGACCTTCCAAGGACCATTGGTTGTGTTCGCAATCGTGGCGGAACTGATGACCCCACTATCCACGTTTCCGAGACTATCCACGAACTCGATGCTACCGCCACTCAGCAGGCCCGGAGCAGGTCCGGCTACCGTCAACGACGTATCTCCGACCGTGAATGTCGAACCAAGTGTGGCGGTGACCTGTGGGTCCTTCCCAATTCGAGCGAACGTATGCTTGAACCAGTCGCTCTCTTTGAGGTCCCGCATCCACCGTGCGTGTAGTACTCGATGCTGAGCAGCAGACGTAGCATGGCCTGCGGTGATAGCGGCCTCCCAGTTGTTTTCTGCGTCGTCAGGTCCGTCGTCATCCTCGTTCATGTACAGTTGAATGGGGTGTGCTGAACGGTTGCGCATACGCGAGTCCAAATGCTCGAAGAAGTTCCCGCTCCCGTCCACCGCCTCATTGAAACCAAGAGTCGCGTTGGCCTCTTGCAGACGGCTTGCGCCGAAGTAGTACAGTTCCAAGTGCCCTTGTGACTCAGCGCGGTCATAGGCGCTTGCTTCGGTCGAATCAGGGTCACCACCGCCTGTGGCTTCCCAAGTCGGCAGTTGGTTCTCGAGCCATCGGGAATAGTCCTCGGCGGTCAGGTTGATGGTTGGCGTACGGTCAGCCGCGTTCTGCTGATACGTCATACCCGTGAGACCACCTCGCCAAATGGGACGGTCAATGTTGTCCCTAAACATCATCAAGGACCATTCGGAATACGCTGAGCCACTAAACAGGGCAAGCAGTTTCAGCGTGTTATCGTCGTCAACCAGACCGACGGTCATGGACGAGGAGGCGTTGACCGCTGAGGAGTACGTCATCTTGTGAGCAGCCGGCATGGTCGTGCCCTTGGGGTTATCGTTAAGGGGCCTGATAAGACCTACACGGTCAACGAGCAGCGTGGACTTCTTGGAAGAGTTCTTGGCTTCGACCGCCCACCCATACATCGTGGCTGCGGTGAAAGCAGCGCCTGCTGCATTGGTACCCATCGAGTTGCCGGTGGACACCGTGGTGCCGTTCTTCACCACGTCGTACGTGCCTGCGGTATAGTTCAGCACGAAGTCATAGTCGTCCCACGGACTGGCGGGTTCTGAGTACGTTCCGCCGCCACTCTTGGTGACGTAGGCAGACGGGGTAATCTCGTACTCAATAGCAGCGTGGGTGTAGGTCGAATCACCTGACGCGCTCGAGGTCATGGCCGTACCGTCGCACCCAATCTTGACCTTGAACTTCATGGTCGAGTTGTCCACGGCAAAGGTACAGATACGCATGGTGAACGTGTCGCCGTCACCCTTGGAGTTCAGCGTGCCGTCATAGACGAGAATGGGCGTGTAGGACGCGGAGTTGTGGTAGGTTTCCGTGACCAAGAAGGGCTTACCTGCGGGGGACTGGATGGGGTACACCAGTTCGTACGGGTGCGTGGCGATGTTGGATGAGTCGGTGATTTCGCCGGCATAGGCTCCGGCGAGGTGCGTACGGATGGCGGTCGTCGGCGTATTGGCGTCGCCGGGAATACCTGCGTCAGCGTGCAACGTAGTGCCGGAGGAAACTCGAACAGGCGAGTCCGCGCCGCTCCGACCAAAGGTCGAGTCGTTCGTGCCGGTCGGTGCGTAGTACCGGCCCGAGGTGTTATAGCCGTTGCAGAAAAGCAACCAACCCTCGACCGCATCGCTCGAGTCATAGGCGGTGCCGATGACCCCAGTTCCCTCATCGAACTTCTGTCGGTTGGCGTTGGTCAAGGAGTCTGGGAACTGCAACTGAGCGATACCCTCGTACTTGCCTGCGCCTCGGCGGATAGCGTCGTACCCGAGCCATTCATGCGAACCGCCGTTGTGCTCGTGTTGGTCTGCCGTAGCAATCGTGCTGCCGTTGAAACGCGCACTACCGGTGGCCACGCCACGCTCACACCATGCGTAGGCGTAGCGAGGGTTCAGCAAAGCCCAACCGTTGATGGGGTTTCCGTGGTGCGTCTTGGATGACTTCCACGCCGCGTCCACGGTGTTCATGTCGTCGGGGACGGCACGAGCACCGATGAAGTCGTCATAGTAGCCGGCAAGCCAGAAGGTGTATTGTCGTGCAACCGTCCTCATGTTTCTCGCCTTCTCACACTTGTCCCTCGAGGTGCCGGTTCAGCACATTGATGATGCGCCGAGCCGCCTCTTCTTCGTTGAAAAATCCGTTGAAGTTGTTCGTCATAATGACCTCGTTCGTGACGTACAGGGACTCAACGCCCTTCTGTACGACCTGTTTATAGAGCGAACCCGTCACGTTGCCGAACTTGCCGCCGAAGAACAGTTCCTCTTTGGCGTCACCGAACTCATGCAGTTCACGGTTCGCGTTCGCCAAGTCATCGGTCAATGTACCGATAGACCCCGACGCATTGATACCGCTATCGGCAAGGTTGCTCAAGGCTACCTCGCCATCAAGCGTCGTAATCACAAGTCCGTTCATTTCAGTCAGCAGTTCTGCGTTGGCCTTGGTGAACACCTTGGGTAGCAATTCCAGTTGCTCCGCCGTGAGTTTGGTACCGTCCCTCATTTGCTCAACGAGTCCGTCCATGAGGTTTTGCAGGGTGGCGTCCAAGTACCCACCGACTCCCTTCTCAGTACCCGTCAGGTCCATGAGTTCTTGCACCTGCTTGTCGCCAGTCCCAAAGAAGTTCTTGCTAAACATTGTGCGGAACGCTTCGCCAGTACCGCTACCCAAAGCCTCGGCCGCATCCTCGAAAGCCTGCTTGTCGAGCATAGCAGAACCTTCGGTGTTAAGTGCTTCGAGTGCCCGCAGGTTGGTCAGCGCGGCTTGTGCCGAAGCCAAGTTTGCAGCACTCAGGTCGCCCATTGCGCCTTCAAGTATGGCGATGTTTCGCTGAATCTCCGGCAGGTCACCGTTCAGTTCACCGAACGATTTGGTAGTCAAACCAAGTGCCCCGACCAAACCTTCGTTTGACGTGACTTTAGTGTCGGCGGACAGAATGTCCTGAGCGTGGGCCGCTGCTTGTTTCGCAACCTCGGAAGACTCACGCAGGGACTCGTTGCGCTTTTGGTTGGCCACGGTGTATGCGCCAATCGCAGCGACACCGAGCATAAGCACGGCGTTCAAACCAGCCGAGGCCATCGTCGCTCGTCGCGCTGCCTTTTCCATTTGTCCGAAGTCCGTAATCATCAGACCCAACGCCTTGCTTGTCTGCTTGATAGCGGGAATCATTGAACCGGCAAACATGATGATAGAACCCATGGCTGCTTCTGACTTACCCATAGCGAACAGGGCGGTACCCAACATGTTGCTCAGACCAAACGTCACGGCACCCATCTGTCGGTTGACGTTGGCGGACAGGTTCATTTGCCTTTGCTGAACCTCTTGCATTTGAATGTCGTACTCCTCCATGGCTGCGTTCAGCAGTTCTTGGTCCATGGTCATCATCTTGGTCAGCCTATCGAGTTCCTTCCGGGCTTCCGCATCTTTCAACTCAGACTGTTGGAGTTCTCTCAGAAGTCGTGCGTACTCGCTTGCACCGAAACCGGCGTCAGTCAGGGCTTTCTCAAGGTCCATCATGGCGACCGTGGCGTCAAAGGTTTCGTTCTCGGCATCGTTCAGTTCTTGGGTGACCGTGTGCAACGCTTGAGCAACCGAATGGAAAGTACCACCATGAGCCATCGTCTTGAGGATTTGGTCGAAGTGCATGTGCTCACCGAGTAGGTCCCTCATGGCCCTCATCAGTCCCTCGAACTCCTGTTGTGTGAAACCTGTAATCCTCGCCGTTAGGTCCATGCCCTGAACGTAGTTTCGAGCAGAAGCGTCGGTCATACCGAAAGCCTTTGCTTGCTTGATGAGAGACTGTTCGAGTTCGAGTCCCTCGACCTTGTTTGTCCGCAGTACCTTAGCGTAAATGTTCATCAGGTTGTTTGTGTCTATGAACCCTGTCTTGGTCAATTCCTGACGCTTAGCGAATTGAGTCATTCCGGCGGACAGCGCATCCACTTCTTGTTTGCTCATCTTGAGCAAGCGAGCGTTGGTCCTCGTTTTCTGGTTTGAGTCCATTTGCTCAAACGTGAAAGCACGGGTGAGTTCGTTAAACGACTTGAGTCGCTGCATCACAATGTGCTGCGTACGACCTCGCTCGTGTTGCACGACCATGGCCTCTTTCTGCGATTGAGTCAGGCGCTTGGTCATCTCAATGTCCACTTGAGTTTGGCGCAGCAGGGCATCACGCTTGACGGTTGCTTTACCGGTGCCGTAAATCTCTTGCATTGCGTTGCCGAGGTTGGACATGCCTTCGGCCTCAAGCATGACCTCGCTATTTACACGCTTCAGGATGGTGAGGTACTGCGCTTTCATACGCTGCTGAGCAACAGAATGTTCGATGCTCTTTTGCTCCACCATCTCCGTTGCTTCGATGACCCTTTTCTGTGCGTCGAGAATCGGCGTACGGGCCTGCTCAGCAACCTTGAGTTGTGTTTGAATCGTGCGCTTATGTTCGAGAATCTTTGCGATTTCCTGATGCTGGAAGCGAATGCGCTTGGTCAAGGTCTGTTGTGCTGTGTTGGCCTTCTCACCGAAGCGTAGGTACGTCGCCGTCTTCGAGTGCAGGTTCTCGTTCGCAACGAGGATATCCTGAAGGCTGCGCTGCACGGACTGGTACATCTCACTCGCAATGCTCAGGCTGCGAATCGTCAGCCCGAACTTGACGAAGCCCTGCATCTGACGGAACCCACCAACCATCCGACCAAGGCCCTTCGCCACCTTTTCTCCACCCTCTTCACCGAACATGCTGCCGAATGCTGAAGCCATGCCGTCGAGAGCAAGCAGCGTGTCGCGGGTCGCTTCTTCCATCCCAATCATCGTCGGGAGCATACGCTCGCCAAGGGCAGCACGAGCGTTTTCGCTTTCGGCCTCGACCTTCAACAGTTGATTGGCCAAGTTTTCCATAGCCGTTTCCGCCTGTTCTGTGGCGACGGCCAGTCCTTCTTCACCAAGGGCTGCAAGTTCGGTGAATCGGCCGTGGTTCTCCATCAGTTTCAGGAACCGCACGTAGTGGCGGTTGCCGGCCACAATCTGAGCAATCTCCTGTTTGCGAGCGGCACTCAGTTCCGAGAAGCCCTGTTCGTGGAGGGCGGTCATAATCTCGGTCATGGACTTCATGTTGCCGTTCTCGTCCAAGATGGCGACGTTCATCTGTTCCATCTTGGTACGGGCACCGCTGATATCACCACCAAGGCGAGCGTACATCATACGCAGCGCACGGCCGGACGCACCCTGTTCTTCACCGGCCTCAAGCAACACGGCGGACATAGCCGCCATCTCAGCGAACGAGTCACCAACGAGGTGACCTTGAGCGGCGAAGTTCCGCATAGACTCCACCAAGTCTGACTCGAGCGCCACCGAGTTGTTCGCCACGGTGTTCAGCGTGTTGTTCATGGCCATGAGGTTCTCCTCAAGCATCATGCGCTGCTCGCTGAAAGTCAGCGCGTTGAAGTCATCACGAGTCATGTCGCCGTACAGGGCGTTGGTCTGTTGCTGAAGAGCAATCAATGACTTCATCGCAGCCGGCGCGTCGAAGTCCGAAATCTGCGAGAGGACGTTCGCTTGGTCCACCAAGATATCCACGTTCTGCCGACCAATCAGCGTACCCACCTGAGCGGCACGGGCACCGGCCAAAATTGCCTCGTCACCCATCACGGCGTACTTTTCACCAAGGGTGGTGAGTCGGTCAGTCAAGTGCTCAATCTCATTACTGCCCTTCGGCACGTCACCATAGAACTTGTCGAACTCAACGGCCGCGAGTTGTGTCGCTTCCGTGATAGCACGCATGGCCTCGAACGCTTGGTCGAGGAGCAGGTTCATGTCGTCAATCGGCTTCAGCACGGCCTCGAACGAGTCCACGAGAACGGCCTGCATCACGTTGGATGCGGTGCGCGTATCTGAAATCAGTTTCTCGGTGTTCCATTGGGCCACCACGTTGAAGAAGACTTGTGATGCACCTACTCGCGCCATGGTCTCCCCCCCTGTGTTATCTAAGAGATGCGCCGTGAGCCTTCAACATACCGAGGACTTCCGAGTCGGATGCCTTGCGGCGCTGCTCTTTGCGAGCGTTGGCCGCAGCGGCGTTGTCCTTTTGGTCGCTCGACCGGGCCTCAGTAATCTGCTGCTGAATCTCGTTCAGCACGGCCAAGTCGTACTCCAGTCGTCGCAAGCCCCCCTCTTCCGTGTACTTGAAAATCAGGTCGCTCGGCAATTGTCCTTTGAACGATGAACACAGGGCGGGTGCGACTTTGCTCAGGAGGCCAAAGGGACGGAGCCGTCCTCGTCGCCGCCCTTCACGAAGTTGTACACCAACATGAGTTCGGTAGCGTCCAAGTCGTTGATATCCAGTTCATCGGGCAGGCAAGGGGGGACGAGGTGGCGGATTTGGTCATCCAACCCACCGCCGGCTTCTTCGAGAGCCACGAGGAACTCTTCCTGTTGGTCTTCGGTCCACGCATCTTGGTCAGCGCCGAAGTGCCGGAACTTGCGAAACGTCTTCGCAAGCAAGGTCTCAAATTGAAGGCGCTCCATGCCCGAGGCTTGGCGCACCCACACTTCTTTTCCGTTCAGTTCAAACTGTTTCTTCATCACCGGCATTGGTCTCACTCTTCTTTGTCTTTGGCTTACGCTTGCGCGTCTTTGGCTTGGGCTTTACTTCGACCGGTGCCTCAACAGGCACAGGCTCGATGACCGGTTCCTCAACAGGTTCCGGTTCAGGGGAGGGGGTAGGGCGACCGGGCTTGACGCCACGGAGGGCTTTCAGAGCGGAGCCACGGACAGGAGGGGTTCGTCGCATTTCAATCACCTTACTGGGTTTCGTACACAATCAGCACAGTCACGCCATTGCCGTCCTTTTGGCGGACGGGGGTGCATGACCAAATCTCCAACAGTTGCGAGATGCCGGCGAGCGCGGTGTTCACGTCGGTGTGCATGTCGTCCATGGTGGTAACGACGCGAGCCGTTCCGAGGTTGGAGGGGTTGACCGGCATTCCTAATCACCTCAGTCGAAGAGGTCCAAGTCAGCGTCAGTCACGTCGGCCATCACCATATCAACCTTCGACATGACGTTGGTGGTCGAGTCGGTGAGGGCGGTGAATCCGACGCTCATGGTGGAGGAGTCACGGCCGCTGACGTTCATCACCGGTGCATCCCACACGACCCTGTACAGGAACAGGTCGAGGGTGTCGCTGCCGGAAGCCAAGGCGAGTTTGATGGCGTAGTTCGTACCTTCATAGATGACGGCGGCGTCGGTGTCGGTGTTCACCGAAGAGTACGTCGGCTCGTTGTTTGCACCAACCGCACCAGTCTTGGGCAGGGCGAACTCAATGGTTCCGGTAATCTCACGCATCTGCGGCATGGGCTGAACCACGTACTCTTGGGAGCCGAGAGCCATGGAGTTATCGGTGTCCAAGTTGAGGTTGAACTCAACGGAGAAGGACTTGACGTTTGCACCCGCGTTGCTTGGGTCAGAACCGGTGATGTTGAAGAACACGTCGGCCTCAGCGAAGTGGAAACCGGTGGTGCTTGCACCCTCGAAGGATGGAGCATGGTTGAGGGTGCTTTCTGCCGTTTCACCCTTGCCCACGAAGTCGGCGCTGAGCATCACGTACTCACCGACGTTGGCGGACAGGGACAGGCGGCTCAGGCACATGCCGGGGTAGTTGTGCTGCTCGTCCTCACGACCAACCGTGATGCGGTACGAGGGCAGGTGCTTGCCGGCCGTGACGGACTCGGTAAAGGTGTGCTTGTTGCCGCTCGAGTCGTGCGTGTAGGAGTTATACGCAGCACCAATGAGCATGGCGCAAAAGTGGTCGTTCTGAAGAACGAGGTTCAGGCCACCCTCGCCTCGAATCGTGCCGGCGACGGAATCGTGAGAACCCATGCGGCTCATGTCGGAGCGGGTCAGGAGGTCGAAGGTGTTGCTGAACGACTCGTCATCCACTTCACCGAAATACTCGGTGCCGGACGCGGTGCCGTACGTTGCCTTTTCGTTCTGAAGCGAAACGTAGCGGTATGCGTAGTACGAAGGCATGGAGGTCACCCTTAGTGGTTGCTACCTATGAGCCGTTATTTGAACATTCACTTAACGGTGGTGCATATTGGTGCGGCGCATGTAGGTCATCTCGAGCCTGTGGACACACACCACCTCGTCGTCGTCGCGCTTCGTGTCGAAGTTCACCGTGAAGTCAATGAGACTGTCGGTGTTGCCCTTCAGTCCGGTTGTGGTGTACAGTTCATCGAATGAGTCACCGAGGATAGACGCACCGGTCCTGTACGCCTCCTCGTAGTCCGTACCGCGCGTGGTGATGAACATGGTCACGGTGAACATCTGGTCCACCTTAGTACCCCCAAGGGCGGTGAATGTGGGCGAGTCCGTCTTGGTCAAGAGGACGTGGATGGAGGGCGGTGGGATGCGGGAAATCATCTGTGACGAAATGTCGTACCCGTACACGATGGACGAGTCGCTGACGAAGTTCTTCAGATAGAACCGCTTGGAGTCCTTGAGCGTCTGCACGATACCGAGGCCCATGCGAATCAACGTGTCGGTCACGAATGGGGACGTGGCCATCTCGTCCGGGCTGAACGCACCGAACGTGGACACGAACACGTTAGCCCACTTGACCGTACCGGTGGTGTTGCCCCACTTGATGGACTCAGATGTACTCGAAGAGCCTGTGACCTCATAGTACGAGTTTGCGCCCAGTCCGTCGGTCACCTGCTCACGCAGATACAGGCGAGCCTTGCCGGAGGAGTCAAGCGTCAAACGAGCGATGAGCGGCACGGGGTCGAACGTATCTGCTTTCGCAAGGTCAAGGTTGCGTGTAGTGACGGTGCTTGTGCCCACAATCTTGAGCGTCTGTGAATCGCCGGTTGCTTGAACCTCGACGCGGTGAGTACCGGTGTCCAAAGCCATGAGCACTTCGCCGTTGTCCGGCGCAGCCGTGTAGGCGAAACAGGCCACAATGGTTGCGTCTGTGATGCTTGGTGAAATGCTGAAGGTTTGGTTGGTGATAACGTACTCACCACCGACGATAGAGCCGCCGGCACCCGAAGCCACGAACGGTGTGTTGCTTTGGCCCGTGATAGCGGTAGGGTCCTCGCCGTTCATTCGACTGGTCCAGTACTGGTTGATGGTTGAAATCGTCATCCCCACGCCTCCTGAAGTCGCATCTCGAGGGTCTCAAGCAAGTTCTGTTGCACCGCGTCAGCAGCAAAGTCAAGCCACCCAATGCTCGCAAAGCCGGGGTGAACCATGTTGTCTCCGGTCTTAGCGTTGATGAAGCCGCCGCCAATTGTGCCCCAACCCGGACTGTTCTTAATCGTCTTGAATGTGAACGGGTAGGCAAACGGCGCTACTCCGCCCTGCAACATCGCCGCAATCTTGCCGCCACGAGAACCCTCAACACCGCCGGAGTCAATCGGGTCAGAACCAAAGCGGACCTCAGCCATACCTTCGGTAGTCTTACCTTCTTCCACAATCAACGAGTTCGCGGTCTTGAACCCCATGTAGCGTTGACGTACAGGCACGGAGTCTTTGATGTACCGCTGCGTGTTGCTCATCTCCTCCATCATGGCGTCCTTGATGGCCTCAGCCATAACCTCGGACGCGGTAGCGTCCATGGTTGCGATAGCCCGGTCGGCTTCTCGCCAGTCCCACTTAACACCGAAGGACATTCCGGTTTTTGTGGAGTACGCATCAACCATCTGAACACCTCACGCCGGCAGACCTGCGTGTGCGATGCGGGTCAGTTCTTGGTGAACGCGGGCGCGAAGGACGTTGCTCCGAACTGGGTCAGAGCCAGACTGGTGGAAGACCGACTCGTCCTCAAGGTAAATCGAAGCCGCCAAGTCGGCAGCGATTTCCCGCAGGGTGGTGTTATATGAGCCACCGCCAATAGAGGCAGATGGTTTGGCCCGACCGTACTCACGGAAGCATTCATCAATGAACACGTCGGCCCTTGCGATAACGGAAGTCAGGCGGGACGCAGCCCTGTCCTGTTGGCCTGTGTCGAGACCGAGGCGGATAGCAACATCAGAAGCGGTGCAGTACGCCATTCAGACACCCCCGACAATCAGCGTTCCGGTGAATGACGCGCTCACAATACCGACCAACCACTTGATGAGCGTTGATTGATTTTCGCGCATGATGCGCTGCACATCGTTGAGGGTGGTTTGAAGACGCTCGTGCTTGACGTTGATTTGCCCTACGGCGTTCGTCAGGTTATCGAGCATCTCACCGTGTCGGTCCGCTCGACGCTCAAGCGTTTCGACGCGGTGGACGAGAACAGGGTCCACATCATTCTCCATCTTCGACCATCTCCTTGACGGCCTCGACGGTTGCTTCTGCTTCATCAACGATTTCCATGACCTCATCCAAGGTCACCTTTCCATCGGCCATGACGCGACGGTACAGGACGAGAGCCTTTTCAGCAACGAAGGCGGCAGCGAGTAGGTAAATGGGGATGAGTTCGTATTGCATGTTTAGTCCTCCTTGTACTCGATACTGCGAACGCTTGATGCCGGAATGAACGTGAACGGTCGGTCTTCACCTACCCGGTAAATCGCATAGCCATGTGGTGTTTCTTCAATGTTCACATTGACGTAGGCCCTCTCGGGCGGCTGATACACTACCTTGCCGAACCTCACTTGAACCACCCCTTGAAAAAATCCCTGAGCCTGATTTGAATGCCGTTTCGGTGCTGCTGCATGTTCAAGACTTCAGTCACGTACAGGTCAAGCCAAGGGTCGCGCAATCAATCACCGTCCTCAAGAATCCAAGCGTTGACCTGCTCCACCGTGGGAGCGGCAACGTCGAGAGGCCAATGGGCAGGGGCGTAATAGATGACGCCATCTCCGTCATCAAAGAACGGCGACATTTCGGCATCGAGCAACGCGGGGTAGCGGGAATGCAGCACGGAAGCACAGTCAGCCATCATCCAATCCTCCTGATTGAGCATTCGTTATAGTACCCGGAACGAAGCCTGTACTTCTTCGACGTTGATTGGTTGGACTGAAGCCTGTTGAACACGGCAAAGCCAACCTTGTCGCCTGCGTCGAATCGCCGCACGGTTCGCACATCAGGCCCCTTAGCAGACAAGCCTGTGCCGTTGGTGAACAAGAGGATAGGGCCACGCACCAAAATGTCGCTTGCTCCCGGTGTGGAGCCGTCTGAGGTATAGACGATGTGCGCAATGGACTGAATGAACGAGGACGACGATGGGTTGCCCAACGTGTTGCTGCCTGATGCGTCACCGTCAAGGAAACCAAACTTCCCATAAATCTCATACACGCCTGTCGTCACAATCTCCCAAATGCCGCTCGAATACGTGAGGCCCTGCTCAGTCACAAGGTCTTGGTTCCAAGCCGTCACAACAGTCGTGGTTGATTGGCTGAAGACTTGGCTTGACCCTGTGCCGTTTGCTGCGGGGATGGCGCGAGAACCGGACGACTGAGCAATCCACGACGTGTCTGTGCCTGTATCAATGAAGCCCTTAGCCGAGATAGGTGTTGTGCCTGCTTCGTACTGTCCGGTGGGGATATAGACGGTCGCATCAAACCCTCCGTCCGCCGTGAGTTTCTGTGCGCTTGTCCCACCCGGCATGATGAATCCGGCTGCGGTCAACGCCGCTCCTGTGGTTGCTCCACGATTGGCCACGGTATCGAGGGTATCGGCTTCCGCTTGCAGGGCCGAGTCTGCCTTGGCTCCCTGAGCCGCCGTAGCGTAGTCGGCTGAATTGAATGCCTTGACTTGTGCGAGGTTCGTCACCTCGGAGTCCATCAGCGCACCTGCGGCGGTCACATTGGTTGCATCCGTCACATCTGCACCATCTTCGACATTGAGCATGGTGCGAACTTCGGCAGGCGTGAGTTCTTCGCTATCCCCACTACCCGCATCGTTGCGCCCAAGGATGGTGTTTGTGGCTACGTTAGACACCACATCAACAGTTCCACCACCGCCGCCACCGGAGGATGCAAAGGTGATGGTCGTACCGTTGTCTGTGATGGTCATGTTGCTACCGGCGGTCAGGGTGCGACTGTCGAAGTGACCGTTGCCCTTGGCTACCTGTACACTTGCTGCTTCGCCATGGGCCGGAGTCACAGAGAACGCAAGGTCCCTGTCGCTGACGAACACGTTTTGACCAACACCCACGAAGTTCCAAGCGCCTGCTATCTTGGGCGGGGCCTTAGTCACAATGGTGGGTGGGGCATACGTAGCAGACGTGCCTTCGAGAACTGCATCAGCGTTGACTGTGATTGAGTTCACGGACAGGGTAGTGTTCACCGGCAGCGTAGTCTTCCAACCGGCGGTAGTGGGTGTACCGATGATAACGTCGTACCACTTGGGGTTAAAGTTCCCGGCCCCGAAGTTTGAGGAGCCGGTGACTGGAAACTCCCACCCTGAACCAGAGGTCACGCGGAACTCCCATGTGGACAGGCCGGCGTCGAACTCGTCGCTATCGTAATCAATCGCCGTGGCGTCGGTCACCACAAACTTACGGCTGAAGTCATTGCGAGGGCTGATGCCTGACGTATCGGGCACAATCTTACCTGCGTGAAAGTCAAGGGACTGGATGGTGCAGGCACCATGCACCGTGCTTGTCGGCTCCTTGAACTGGGGTGAAATGCGATTGGTGGACACCGTGGACTTGAGAATGCCGTGTGGGCCGTCGTCAAGGTACGTGAAGGCCGAGCCACCGTTGGCCGAAGCGTCTATGTCGTACACGATGTTGTTTGCGTTGAGCAATTGCGCGTTATCGCCATTGAGAACGTAGCGTTGATTTGCGTCGGAGTCATAGTTCCCCTCAAGCGAAATGGTGACTGACGAGCCCGAGGCGTTCTTGAGCGTGCCGTTGAGCGACAGGAGCGCGGTGGTGAAACTGGCGGTCACGTTCACGTACAGGTTGTTTGTGACGGTCACGGTGTCGCCCGCAGCCTCGGTGACGATGCTTGACTGTGTGACCACGATACGCCCGTCATCCACGGTGTTGATATCGAATGACTGATTGTTTGCTGCTTCGGTCGCACCGCTGACTGTAATCTGCATCCCCGGCAAGAAGCCCTCGAACCCTTCGCCTGTGATGGTGATGGTCGAAGGTGCGGTGAATGCAATAGTGGTGGCGGTGATTGTGGTCTCGTACGTGTAAGGTTCGTGGACGTTCATTGCCGTCAGCGAGATAGCAAGGTTCCAATTGCAGGGTGCCCTGCCGAAGCCTGCGGTATCTGTGGTTTGCTTACCGAAGTGGACGGTATCGCCGTTGACGGGTACAGTATTGCTACCGCTACCGTCTTCGTTATCGGCCCAGTTTGCGGCAATAGAGGCGCTGGTCTCAGCGCCGTTAGCAATCCAGTACCTGTTCGCCATATCAAGCACCCGTCAGCCGCGTCGTTGTTTTGCCTGTGGCGAAGGCAGCGGCGTTGGGTTCAGCAATCAGCGCCAAGAACTCCTCGGCACGCTTCTCAAATGCCTTTGCTTGTTCTTGGTACCGACGGTCGTACACACTACGCTCACTTTCGCTATAGTACGCCGGGACTGTATCAATCAGAATGGTCAGACAGTCAAGTGCTACGAGCATCTTAGTCGCTGACTCTTTGAGGGTGGTGTCGGGTGCGTTGCTGCTGCTAACACCGTACTTGTCTGCCTTACGGGCAACCTTGTTCACTTCCGCCTCGCGGAGCGTGATAAGTTCGGTGATGGTCGCATCATTCAGACCACGAGGTCGGTTCAGCAGGTCACGAATGTTGTCCGTGGTGACCGCCATCATCCCCACCTCTCATCGAAGTCTTCGGGTACGTCAATCACCACGGCGTGTTCAGGCACGTCGAATGCACGACCCATGATGAAGACCAAGTTTGTTTCTGCAATCAGGTGAGCCATGCGGCTATCAGGTACCCAGTAAATCGTGTCGAACGACTCAAGGAGTTCGGCCGGTGAACCGGGGCGACGTGAGGTCGGCAGGGCAAGCCTAAGCAGGTAGCCCTGACCGGACCGCCAATGCTTTGCACGGTGGCGTAGCACGGCTACGGTGGCCTTCGCGGGTACCGGGATGCCCCGGTCCTTGAGCGTTTTGATGAGGTCAGACTTTTCCGTCAGGTGAATCACCATCAGGAGATGACGCCCGTAATCTTGACGATACGGTTATTCGTCCCGCTCGAAGCACCGTCTTGGTGCTCGTGAACCACGCTGCCCATGTAGGAGGACAAGAGCCAGTCGAAGCCGACACCGGGGATGCGGGTCAGTTCGGTCTCTTGGTAGCCGGGACCGTTGTACTGGAAGAACTCGGCCGTTTCTGCACCGGGGATGAGGAGCAGAGCGTCGTTGCCGAGAGCGCCGGTCGAGCCGTGGTCACGGGTGAAGTACACGTCGAGAGCCATCATCGTGTTCAGGCGCTCGGTGAGGGACTGAAGCACGTTGGTGTACAGGCGGGTGTTGAGCATCTGAGCGCGGCAGGTGGCCGGGAGGATGAGAGCGAGGCGCTCGTTGCCGGAGACACGGGCGTTCTCGAAAATCTTGTCCATCGAGTCCAAGATATCTTGCTCTTCGTCAGCGGAGCCGGTACCCCACACGGCGGTAGCCGCTTGGGACTGGCCTGCACCGGCCTTCAGGGTCGTCAGAATGTGGTTATCAATGAGGTCAGCACGCGCTTGGGTGATGCCCAATTGCTGACGGCTCATGTTGTCCCACGACTCGCCACGGAGGAGCGTGGAGTCGAGGAAGGTGCAGCGACCCTGACCCTTGGCCAGTTCGACCGAGTAGTTCGCGGTGCCGACCTTCGTTGGGTCCACCACGGCGTTGTCGTCCAAGGGGTAGGTGAAACTACCCTGCACGCCCGTGTACCACGTGAAAGCGAGCCACGGAACGGTGCGGACACCGACAACCTTCGTACCGACCGAGAGGGTCGTGGACTGGAGTTGAATGAAGTCGCGGAGGGTCTGCTCGAGCACGGCGTCGCCCTTACCGAAAGGACCGGTGGCTGCGCTCACGTTGAAAATTTCTTCAAGGCTTTGGTTCATTTTGTTCACGTCCTATGTTTTTTGTTGTGGGTCTCAAGCAACCGCCACGGGAACAAGGTCCCCGGTTGAAATCGCAACGCCGTGCTTGCCGACGAAGTGGCCGACGAGCGTAGCGGAGTTTGCGGAGGAGTCGTCCACGTGTCCGTCAGCGTCAGAGGTCTGAGACACATAGAGGGGCATACCGAACTTGACGGAGCCGGCCGCGATGGCCATGCACTTGACGTAAATCACGCCGTCCAGAGGCAGCAGGCTGACGGTGGCGTCAGCAACGGCCACGAGGCTACCGGTCACTTGGTTGCGAGAGGACTCGTCAATCGTGACGGCAATCGGGGAGTCGGTGACGGCCGCGGTCTTGAGGATGCCGGAGGCATCGTACTTGACGAGGTAGCCGGCACCATCGTAGGTGTTCGTCTGAAGGAAGTCGCAATGAATGGGGTCATTTCCTGAGTAAAGCATTTTGGTCACGTCCTATGTTTTGTTTGTTTCTCTGTTCAGAGTTCCTCGAAGAGCAGGGCCTTCGTGTTTTCCTGACCCGCGAACACGTTGTTGTAGGCGCGAGCCCATGAGTTGTAGCAGCGAGCATAGAGGGTCTCGGGGACTTCCATAATCTTGCCGTTGAAGTACGAGGCCACGACTGGCTCGGACTTCTCGCTTGCGGCGACCGGCTCTTCCGCGGGGGTGACTGGCGTCATCTCGACGGCCGGAGCGGCGGGGCGAGCAGCCTCCCACGAAGCAATCATCGTGGTGAGGGTCTCGGCCGCGAAGTCTTCGTGGCCCTTGAGTCCGAGTTCGGATGCGCGGGTGACGAGAGCCATGCGACCCTCTTCGGCGCGGGCCATGTCGGCCGCTTCAAACTCAGCAATGCGGGCTTCCCGCAGCACGAGTTCGGCGCGAAGCGCCTCGAGTTCGGATGCGTCAGTTTCGATGGGAATCTCGGTGTCGGTCATTTCGCTCACCTGTTGGTGATGCGTACTACCTGCGGACCGGTACTTAAGAGTTCCTTCATTTGCTTCCACACGCTCGACCTTTTCGATGTTGGCGTCACGGTAGGCAGGCTTGTGGACGATAGCGAGGTGGTCAAAGTCGAACTCGTCGGCAAACCACATCTGTCCACGGGGGTACTGCTCGTCAGCCTCCATCACTTCGGAGGGGATGCCGGTACCGCCGATGCTCACACCGTACCCCGGCTTGAGCCACAGACCGGACTCGAGAGAAGCAAACAGTTCTTCTCGCACAATCTCAGCGGAGTATCGAACCTTATACCGGTCCTTGTCCTCATCATCATCGTGATAGGATGCGCTGACGACCGTACCAACGACGGCTTCATCAACACCGCCGTCCATGTTACGCTTGAATCGGCCCATCTCAGCCTTCGGGTGGTTGAGCGTCACGTCGGCACCCATCATTTCTTTTTCAGCGAGGCGCTTTGCGAGAGCAGGGCGAACACCCCAACCGTTCTTGTTGACGCCCTCATGGAACGCGACACCGGAAATGCGAATGTAGGTCTTGCCGGTAGCGGCTTCAACACGGGTCGTGACCTCATCAATCTCCATCTCCATGGTGACGGCTACACGAACGCACTCGCCACCGATGAGTTCTTCACCCTCACCACAGGGGGAGGATGCGACCTTATCGCCACCAGTCTTCTTGGTGTACTCTTCGTGGCTTTCGCACGGCATGAACACCGTATCTTCGCCTTCTTTGTGACTGTGAATGCCTTCGCAACCAATGTCTTTCGCACGACCCGCAGCCTGACCGGGGTTATCGAACACGTCCTTGCGAATCATCTCCGCTTCGGCGTGTTCAGCACAAGACCCGCAGCAGGCTTCATCGCTTTCGGCCTCGACTACATCGTCGTATTCGTCATAGAACTCAGCGTATTCTTCGCTCATTTCATCACCTTCGTTTTGGCTCCATACGTCAAACCACAAATCATCTGAGAGCGCCTCGTGTTCGTCCTCTTGGTTTTCGTTGGAAGTGTACTGGGTCACGCTCTTGCTGCGCTCCCACATTTTGCACGACCAGTATCGTGCCTTGGTCTTGGGACCGGGGTTGTCGCAGTTGTGACGGCTGCGGAAGTTCTTGCGGCGACCGGGGTCATCACGCTTGATTTCCATGTTGGGGTCACCGAAGCGAACAATGACGACACGACCGGACTCGTTCTGCACATAGACGGCGAACTTCTTTGGTCCCTTGGGTGTACGGAAGGGCTTGTTAAGACTGACTTTCTTACCGTTGTACTCAGCGGCCTCGACGCCTTCCTCATCAGCCTTGGCGGACTTGCGGGGATGGCCCCGCGGGAGCAAATCATTGTCTTGCTTATAGTTCGGGTTGCTTGGTCGTCCATTCCTGAGCAGGTAAAGGAAGGCTTTGACTCGTGCGATACCCCATCCACCACGGGACATGTTGGGGGCATGGCTACGGCTAAAAGCACCAGCGCCGCGACGGTACACAGTTTTGAGCATTCCCATGCTCGCTTTGCTCCCCTTGCCTGAAGAGTTGTGCTTCGACATAAGCGAGCGAAGTCGCGCCTCAGTTTCCTTACTGACTTTGATGCCTGCGTTCGGTTTCTTTGCAGAACCCGGCTTGTTCTTCTTTGAGCCCTTGCGTCGCTCAGATGGCTTGGCGGGAGTCTTGCGAGGGTCATTCTTTCCCGGCTTTCCGTACTGGAGCGCCTCAACTTGCTTCTCGTCCGCCATTCCGTTGCAGACGGCATACCTTTGCGCTTCGTCGGGGTACTTGGAGACTGACTCTGCATCTCCCATGCACCGGGCCATATAATCGGCACGTGCCTCACCCTCACGACGACTCGGCATGTTCGACCAACGGTTCATCTGACTTTTAGTCGTTCTTGTTCACAACGACTTCTTCGCCCCAAGGAACTTTGAGTTCTTTTTCCATGTGCATCTGGTGCTCATGCTCAGCAATGTCCCGAGTACGACCGTGCTCTGCTTGAATCGGCATCTCCGAGGTTTCGCTCGTTTGCTCGCTCTCCCACATACGTAGGATGGTGGACAGGGCCGGCCCTGCCGTACCACCGATAATGGCGATAAGCGCAATGAACCCATCGAGGTTGGCGAGAACAATGTCGGGTTGGAAGATACCCATAGCCACAACAGAACCGGATGCAAGCAGCCACAGGTAAATTGCGGGAATCACGGTCTTTCGGACCATGCGGTCGTTGAATGTGTCCTTAGCCTTCATGTCTCCACCTCTTCGTTTGGTGCGTTTTCATTGTTGCGGGGCATTGTTCCGGTGGACCGAGGGCGTCCCGCGCCTCCCTTTTGGTATCGCATTTGACCCATGTCCCCTTCTTCGGGAACCATGCCGAGCATTTCACGTGCTTCGTTCAGGGTACTGATGCCTGCTTCGTGGGCCATGACGACACGTCGCGTAGTCTCGAATGGTGACTCTTCGTCCATGGGGTCGAACTCAAGCACAGGCAGGTCTTGCATTCGGTGAGCGATGCCCATGAGTTCAAGGTGCCGACTGAACAGGCGGCGCACAGACTGGACCAAGACTTGCTGAAGACGGCGGATAGCCTGCACGCTCCATTGGTTTGCGTTGAACGTAGCAGCGAAGGTGGAGCCGCGCTCTTGTCCCATGGACACGCGGGGCACGTGCAGCACGGCGGAGATATCGCCGTTCACCGCATCGAGGAACGAGGCGTTGTCCGGCACGGTGTTCTTGAGGTCCACGAAGTTCAGGTCCACGTAGTGGGGGAGGATGGGCACTTGGTCACCGCGCAGACTGTCGAGCAGCGTCCCGACTTCATCCATCACGTGGTTTAGACGCTCGGCTGCTTCATCGGGGTCTTGGATGCCGGCCACGGCCTCGGGACCAATGGTGACGTACTGCTTGGTCAGACTGTCCTCAAGTGCAATGCGGTTATTCATCGAGTTGTACTTGGCTCGAATCGCTTGCTTGAGAGCGGAGAATCGGGACGCGCCCCACACACCGTATGTCCACCGCCCGCTCTTGTCGAGCATCCAATGGCTGCGGTAGTCAATGCGAATGTGCATAATCTCAGAAGCATCATAGATAGCAGAACCACGTTGGTTCTCGCGGAACAGGTAGCGACGAGCCTCCATAATGGCGTTGTCCTTGTCCGCTGCAAAGGGCGGGTCACGTCCGTCGGTGATGGTGATGTGGATGATGGGAAGCGACTGAACCTGTGTGATACCGGTACCCGTGCGACCAACGAGTTTTGATATGTCGTTGCCGTACACCATCAGGTTGCGCATAGCGTTGATGAGGAAGTCATCGAAGTCGAGTCGCTCATTGACCAGTTCGTCAATCGCATTTCGGATGGTCTGGTTCTTACCGCCGGCAAGCCGGTATTTGTTTGCGGTCAGGCTGATGGTACGTACGGCCCCGTTGAGTTCAGGGTCATAGGAAAGCATCTCGTCATACAGGTCGAACAGGTTGGTGTTATCGTACACCGTCGTGCGTAGCGCCTCGGTGTCCTTCACGATGTTGTCGAGGCCGGCCACCATCATGTTGAAGGGGGTCTTAACCGCAGATACCGTACGCTCTCGAGACCGGGGAGTCTCGGCAGCAACGGGCTGACGACGAAACCTGTCGAACAATCCCATGACTTAAGCGACGCTCCGGGCGTCTTTTCAAGGTTGGTGTTTATCCTTCAGGTACTTGCTGATTGCACCACCAACAAATACCCAAAAAATCACTTCGAGTGCGATGATGATAACGGCGGTTATTCCTACCGGGTCCACGTTCATAGGTTTAGCCTCCCGTACCTACCGGTCGTCGGTCCTCGGGGACGGCGACCCCTCTTGGTTTTTGGTTTCTCACCCTTCCTGCCCCAAGAACCCATAGTCGTTGTCGCTTTGGCCATGGGCATGTAGTCTGCGGTCTTGGGCTTGAACTGGTCAATGGCGTGGGCGAGGGCCATAACGGTGTCGTTGTGCCTGCCTACGTCCTTGATTTCACCGTTCTTCCACACGTGAGCCTCAAGTTCGGCAAGCAAGATGTTGACTTTGGAACGAGTCTCGCTATCGCCGTAAGGAAAGCACACGAGTTCGCGCTCAAACCAAACACGAAGTCGGTTCATCAACGCCTGCTTCAGCGCCTTGTTTGAGGCTTTCGATGCACGGTAGTCCACACGTGCGCCCTTTTGCTCGATGATGGTTTGGTACAGGCGTTGGAAACCAACGTCTTCGGCTGCAATCGGTGCCTTGAACTTCTGTGCCCATTCAATCAGCGTGTCTGCCTGCTTGTCTGGCGGAAAGTCGTTGCGCCTCCACATGTCCACAAAATGCACAAATCCGTCCTCATCTTGCCTCAACGCTAAAATGACGGTATGGTCTTTTCCAATACCATGGGACGGGTCGAAACCGAGGACCACGTTCTCACCGCCATAGTCGAACTCACGGCGGAATCCGCCGAAGGCATCCACATCTATGTTTTTTCTGATGAGGTGGCGGTTGAAGACTTGGGAGTCATCGTCCACGACCTTACACAAGTACTCTTGAGCGAAGGCGAGGTCGTCGTCAATGCTCGCTTTCTGTTCGAGTAGGAAGTTTGTGGGTCGGTATTCCGGCCACAACGGTTGCAGAACCACCGTGTTGTCCTCGATATGCTCGTCCCAGTTCGGGAACGCGGACCACACGCCTGACTTCCACACCTCCTTGGCTTTCTCTGAGAGCATCTCGGTGTGATACAGGTCATCATGGGCCATCGGTGTACCCACAACGTAGCACGATGTGCCGGGGTCGAGCATCGGTGTGACTACGCGCTTGAACCATTCACGCACCGTACCCATGGTCATGTCGCCCATCTCGGCCAACACGTCGTCAAGAGCCACGACGGTGGGGTGCTCACCACGAATGGCGGCACCGACACCGGTAGCCTGAATCCATGCACCGTTGGTGAACTGGATTTTCTGCTTGTTTGACCTACGCTCATCCAAGAACTTGCGGAGTTCAGGGTGACGACGCATGTCCTCCTTCATTTCCTCAAGACGGTTCGATGCCTGACGGATAGATGCTGAGAACAACCACACCTCGGTGGGCTTGTTATTGCGCTTCTCGAACAGGCACATGTGCAGGAGTTTGACCCGTAGCGTCGCGGACTTGGAATGTGAGCGTGGTGCGATGATGCAGACACGGTGGACGGCAGCATTCTTGCGGTCTGCGTACATGTCGAGCCATTCTTCGATGTGGTCGGCCCATTGGTACTCGTCCGAGAGCCATTCATAGAAGTGGCGGATATCGTGACGTGACCGTTGCAGGTTGAACTGGCTAAACACCATCGTCGCGCACCACCCTCATAGTTCCGCAGAACACAGTCTTTTTTCGCTTGGGGTCCCACTTTTTGCAGGTGTTCGCCATGACCACGGCAGTATGGCCGCATTCATTGCAGCGACGCAGTTTGCGTGAGCGCATCGTCATGTTCATTCCTCGTGCATGACTGGTGCAAAGAACGAGCCGATGTAGCCTTCGTTGGAATCAATCAGATAGGCAGCAAGCCCTGCGGTCGAAGTGGTGTAGCCGGCGCGGTAGTGGTACCGGTCGTGGCCGGCAAGGCTCGGCATCTGAAGGATGAGGCACCCATCCTTTTCGTTCATGGTCTGATGGTGCAGGTGGCCGTGGAACCAAATGCCGTGCTGCGACTCACCCCATTCCTTGCGGGCTTCGTTGGCCATCAGGGCGGGAAGGGACGTGCTGCGGCTCAGGTGGTCACCGTGCGTGAACCCAAGCAGCGTGTTGCCGTACTGAATGTAGCGGCGCATCTTGGGGCTGACCTCGATGGTCACATCGGGGCAATTTTCGTACGCGGCAGATAGGTACATCATCAGGGCGATAGAGGAATGACGGTCGTGGTTGCCCGGCATCATCACAATCTCGACCGGGGCCACTTGGCGCAGCAGGTCAATGTGTTCTCGGGCCAATCGGCAACCGCTGATGAGAATCTCAGCGGGGGAGGCGCACATGTCTTGTGGCGTACCACGGGTGGTGCTACCGGCGTCGTTGTCCACGTGGAACCAGTCGGAACCTGCACCGACGTAAATCTTCTCGGGTGAGGCGGAAATGCGGTCAATGAGAGCCTGTGTCTTGTCGAACAGACGAGCACGTGCTTCCTCGAAGTTGTACGTTTCGCCCACCTCGTCTTTCCATCCATGCTTGCCCCAATGGAAGTCGGTAGGGCAGACAACCATAGCGTAAGGGCTGCGAGGAGCAGGCAGGGTGAGGCGGGGGACTGACTCGTTCGCAACGGTCAACACATTGTCCTTGAGTTCGCGCAGCACGGTGAACTCAAAGCGCCGCCATGACTCAGCGTCCTTGCGCAGCGACTTCATCTCCTCGCGGTGAATCATGCTACCGGCAGCGTGCCTTCGCTCATCCACCAAGGAGATGACGTTATCTGACCACGACTCTTCGGCCAGTTCCTCATCGCTAAGTGGCGAGCCGTTTTGGGTTAGGTTGTGAATACGCTTGAACTCTTTGAAGATGGTGACCGGAATGTCGTGCTTGGCTGCAATGTCCGCCATCGTCATGCCGTTGGTGTAGTCTCGACGGATAGCACGAACGCTTTGCCCGGACATTTTGATGTTGCCGGAGGACATGTAGGTAATGTACACATCGGCTTGGTCGTCGTATTCATAAGAACCAAAGAGCGGGTCAGCCGCATCCTTCTCGCGCTCGTACTTGATGACCTGCATTTCCCACCCTTTGATGGTCCGGTCAGGGTACATTTGGTTGAGGTACCGCGCAAAGTCCATGCGGGTGCCTTCGTAGTTTGACCAGTTTTGGGTGATGACTTCATCTGCCGGTGGGGTCGCCATTGTTTTAACGGGGTGCTCGGCACCTTATCAAAGTTCCTTGAAAAAAATTTACCAGAAAAACGCGCGGTGGTTGGCTGTCCCTATAGGAGTGCTAAGTGTTATTTTTGGCGGCTAATGCCGCACGGTGGGGGTCCCCCTCCCCGCCGCAGCGAGGAGAGGGACGGTCGCGTCCTTGGGGACGTGTTGCGCTGCGTCTGGCGCGGGCTCAATCTATGGCCCAGACTTCATCGGCCAGTTGGGTTGCGCGGAGGCTGAGCATGGCCGCCACGAGGGTGAGCGGGCCGTCCTTTTCCTCATCGGCCAAGGCTCGTGCTTGGACCACGAGTCGCCTCGCTTGGTCAAGCAGCCCGGCTGCGTTGTTCTTGTCTGCGTTGGTTGCTTCGCTCATGTGGGTGTTCTCCTGTGTCTCTTCGACGTTCCTCCGATAACGCCCGACTATATCAACCCTCCCTCGTTTTCCGTCGGGTTCTGGTCCGGTTCGGCACCCCCGGCCATGAGCCGACGCCATGGGCCTCGGCCATACTCCATGGTACCCATATCCCCTATGTGCATACTGGGTGCGTACGCGCGACCTGTGTGAGAGAGATAGGAGAGAGAGATATTACGTTAAGTAAGGAACAGTCTTTCCTACGGCGTC
>Ga0209232_1000068_pt1 | contig 61036 bp, 80 predicted proteins | sample ETNvirenome_2_60_FD_184066 | JGI IMG/M metagenome (GOLD analysis project Ga0209232, IMG submission 184066) | Marine viral communities from the Pacific Ocean - ETNP_2_60 (SPAdes) (version 2) | ecosystem: Environmental > Aquatic > Marine > Oceanic | place: Pacific Ocean | collected 2013-06-22 | reverse complement strand
AATGAATAAGTCTATCGATGAAAGACTACTTCCAAATGGAGAATATGTTGATGCTCAAAATGTAAGAATTGGTTCTACTGAAAACTCTGAAATAGGTTCGGTTGAAAATGCAAAAGGAAACATAGAGATGACTCCTTCTATTTCATTTCCATTGCCGGGAGAAACTTACTCTACCGCTCTTAGTCCTTTCGCTGTATGTATAGGTAAGTATGCAGACGAAGCCAATGAAACTATTTATTGGTTTGTTCATGACCCATCATGGATGGGGCCTTATCCTGATGGTGCGCCATTGGGAGCAACTATTATCACAGGAACAAACACAGCTGTGTCACCTAATGAACTAGTAGATATAGGAGCGAGCTTTGAAACTGATGGAACGGTAGTAGGGGCTATTGTGGTAGAGGATGCTGACCCTAATAATTTTGCTTATGTAACTACCATAACGGATGATAACACCTTAGGGCTCTCACGAGATGTTTTTACGGTTACACCTGCTGCCTATACTATTTATCAAAACACGCACAGGATGGATATGATACTGTCCTATAATGTAAACAGTCAAAACTTAATTTATCATATTGTTAGTGTTTATAATTGTATTCCTTGCAATACTCAATGGTCTACAACTTTAAATTTTAATCCCAACAATTTAATTACAGGGGTTAACCTAATAGATAATTTTTTATTTTTTACTGATAATAATAATCCTCCTAGGGTTATAGATGTCACAAAACAATATCAAGCCCCTACGGTTATTCCACCTCCGTTAGTGCCACCGCCATACAATGCTACTACAAGCTGTGATAATTTTACAGCTAAAGAGATAATGGTTATTAAAGAACCACCAACCACTTCTCCTATTATTACTTTTACTACGGTTGAGAATGAAAAAAATTATATAGAAGACAAAATGTTTTCATTCGCTACTAGATATAGATATGAAGGAGGAGAGTATTCGGCTTTATCATCATTTAGTGAAATCGCTTTTTCTCCTGAAGATTTTTTCTTTGGTAAAGATACCAACTTGAACGATGGAATGATAAACCGATATAATGTAATAAATGTTGAGTTTGAAACAGGAAGTGATTTAGTGACAGACATAGAGGTGGTGTTTAAAAATGCTGATACTTCTCTTATTCAAGTTATAGATAGGTTTAACAAAAATGAACTAGGTATTAATAATAATGCTACTTACAGCATTACGTTTGACAATAGTAAAATTTATACCGTTCTTCCTGAGTATGAGATATTAAGGTTATATGATAATGTTCCTATTGTTGCTAAAGCTCAAACTATAATGGGTAATAGATTAATGTATGGGAACTATGAAGAACAATATGATTTAGTAAATAAATTTGATGCACCTGTAAATCCTATTTACAACACCACATTGGTTTCTAAAAGTTTAGGGTTTCAACCTGTTATTACAACACTTGGCCCACGAGACCATACTACTTATTCTTATGTGATAAATAATATTCCTGACAATGAAGTTGAGCTTGATTTTGGAAGCATCCCTTTAACGGTTGGTTCGATTATTAATATATCATTTGAGATGGAGCAGGCTAATCCTTTATGGACATGGGATAATGGAGGAGGTGTTTTTAACACTTATTTAAATCCTGTAGGTGTTGCTCTTCCCATAGACTCTCCTTTTTCGGGAGGTAATAATGTAAGTTTTACATTTACATTACCACAGGATTATAGTAATGCCACTCAAATGTTTAATAGTATTGCTTTTCAGCAAGCTCTTGGTTCAGGTATTGCATTAAACGGAGGTATCGCTCTAGCTTATTGGGCGTGTTCTGCTATTAATACTGATGGTCAATATAACTTAACCAACTTTGTTCACTGTACTTATAGTGGGGGATTAAGTGATGCTGCAGGAAATCTAAGGTTAAGATATTTGAGTGGTAGTGGAACTCCTGCTACCGATCCCGGGGTTTCGGGTAATCAGACTCAGCCTATAGGTTCAGATGCTATGACGGGAGTGGGGGATGAAAATAAATTTAAACTATGGTTAAACCCTATGGTATATATACCACAGAACAATAATGGATATGGTTCTCCAACCGGATCTACGGGACTAACTAGCAACCTTCTTGTAGTTCCGAAGCTTAACAATGTGGTAGTAAGTGTAACTGATGCTTCTGATAAAAGAAGCTTACATAGTAACCGAGGATATGAGGTAGGGATAATATATATGGATGATTGGAATAGAGCAACTACACCTATTACAAGTAATCAAATTACGGCAATAGAAGGAGGGGGAGATTCAGGTAGTAGTATATTTGTGCCATGCTATATGTCTGACAGAGTTAATAAAGCTAGAGTTACTATACCGCCTCCTATGGCTGCTCCTGAGTGGGCTACTAACTTTAAGTTTGCTATGAAGCCTACGGCTGAAGGTTATGAGACTATATATGTTTCAACAGCTTTCACCACAGAAAACGCTACTAACTTATCGAATGCTGATGCGGTTACTTATTTTTTAATAGAAGGAGAAAATGCTCAAAAAGTAGAAGAGGGAGATAAACTTATAGTAAAATCAGATGCTAATGGAGCTGTGTTTTCTTGCGAGTATGCAACTGTATTAGCAAAGAATGTTCAACCTGAAGGGTTTCTCACTATCCCTGACCCTAATAATAATGCCAACAATTTATTTGTTCCGGCAGGGGTATATATGGAGTTAGCTAATTTTCCTTTTGCTATCACATCTAATCTTGCAAGCACCTATCCTGTGGCAGGAACACCTATTAATCAAACGGCAGTAGTATCTACTATTCTTCCTGATGGCGAACTAGTTTCGAATTTATGTCCTGAATTACAGTATGAAGGATTAAGCGGCACTCCTGTTGGAGGAATATATGGTATGCCTATACCTGTTGGAGCTTCAATACGAATTGTTTTAAAGGTAAGCAGAAAAGGAACAATTGGAGGAACAGGTCCTGATGGTTCTTTGTTATGGAAGTTTAGAAAAATATTTAAAGTTGCACAAACTTATAATAATATTATAGATTTTTGGAATGATATGGATGTGGCTGCTCTTATGCAAAACGAGGGAGTCTTAGTATTTAGTGCTTGTAATAGTGGTTATAATGTTACATACTCTCCTGTTGTGGTCAACAATCCTGCTAATGCTTTTTATAATTTTCCTCCTAATGATTGTGATGCTAATGAATGCGGCATATTCTTACAGTGGTTTCAAGACACCGATACAAATGAAATAAAACTTCTGATTCGTGCAGGAGGAGGAGTAAGTGAATCTATTAAAATTATATGTGCATTTAGAATAGTTGAACCAAAACGATATATAACTTTTGAAACTCCTGCTACCCTCGCTAATCCCGACCTATGGTATGAGGGTTCAGATGTCTACCCTATTGATGTAGCTACAGGTTCTCATCAAGGTCTTCCAATTAACAATGACATTAATCAAGTGGTGGGAACATCTCTTGGTGGTACAACAGGAGTTTTTAATTTATCTTTCTTTAATTGTTTTACTTTTGGAAATGGTGTAGAAAGTTATAAAATAAATGATTCTTTGTCAGGTAGGTATTTTTTATTAGGTCAACGTGTTACTGCTGTTGCTAATGAAAGATATGAACGAGCTAATAGATATGCAGACATCACATATAGTGGAATAATTAATGATGAAACAAATATTAATAAGTCTAATGAATTTAACTTAGGTCTTGTTAATTACAAATCATTAGAAGATAGTTTTGGTAAAATACAAATCCTTAGTGGAAGAGAGACAGATGTTCTTGTATTACAGGAAGATAAAATATCTTATGTTTTAGCAGGAAAGAATTTATTAAGTGATGCAGCCGGAGGAGGAAATATTGCTTCTGTCCCTGAAGTTTTAGGAACACAAATAGCTAGAACAGAAAGATTCGGTATTAGTAATAACCCTGAAAGCTATGTAGAGTATGGAGTAGATAAATTTTTTATAGACGAAAAACGAGGAGCTGTATTAAATCTTAGAGGAAGTGCAGGACAAAATGAACAGCTTCAAGTGTTGTCAGAGTATGGCATGAGAAGTTGGTTTAGAGATGCATTTAATGGAGAGTTAACACCCAACATTAATGTGTATACTCAAAAGCTAGGAGGCTTTGACCCATACATGAACGAGTATGTAGTTTCATTAACAGATAAATCTTTATTTTATACTCCCGGCCCATGTGATATAACATTAAATGAAGAAGGAGAAACAGAACAAGATGTAGTGGACTGTGGAACAGATACTACTATTACTACTGACGGAACTCTTAGTCCTATTGTTTTATATGTTAACTTCCCTTTAGACGGAGAAAGTTCTGTGGGACTAATACAATGGCCATTTACTTTTGGAGCAGGAGGTTCTGCTTCGGTACAAGTAGATTTTGGAGACCCTCTCGCTGTTGTGTACCCTCCGACTACATTATCCGAGGGAGGGAATAATGACCCTGCCAACATAGTTCAATGGAACAAAGATACTCCTATACCTACTCAGTGTGTCATAACTATAACACCTAATGTTGAAGCTGAGTTTACAATAAGTATTCCTTTAAGCTGCCCTGAACCGCCTACTATAGATGTAGAGACTATTGTGTATACATCTCAAAGAAACTGTCCATCAGGAAATACATCTGCATATTATGACCCGGGGGTTAGTATGGCTATATGTTTCCGGGAGTGGGAAATGAATTGGCAGTGGCAAGGGACTGACCTTACTTCAGGAGCTGTTAATCAACAGCTTATAAGTCATGAGCAAGCTACATATTCAGCTACGTTCCCTGATCTTTACCAAACTGTAGTTGGTGCTCTTACCTTAGCTCAATATCCTTATGTTCCTAGTTGTTTACTTGGAAGCCCATGTAACACTCTGCCTACTTCAGGTAATGGTTGGAATGATAGTCAATGGCAAGAGCTACCTCAAGGATCGTTTAACGGAGCTCCTAGTCCTACTGATTTAGTAAGTGTAGAACTTGTTGTAAGTGACCTGACCGATCCAACTACTGCTAATGATTTTTATTTTGATGTTACTAAGTATAGCTTAAGATACTTAAGAAGTAATACTAATTATGACAAAACGGTTCAAAATGATGCGGTGTTGTTATTAGCTGAAACATATAATGCAGGTAACCCTAATTCGGGAGCAATGGCTTTAGAGAGTTGGAATGAGACTACTTTAACGTGGGATAGTCCTGCGGTTAGTGGAGCTCTAAGATACAGAGGTACATTTACCATGCCTGCCCCTATAGCTCCCAACACTGACCCTAACTTATATTTGGTTGTAGACACAAGAGAGAGACAGCCTGCCTTATTGTGTTATACAGCAGGAGCAAATGGAAGCTCTACATTAGTAGAGCAGATTTGTTGTGACTGTAGTTGTGGTACAGGGGTGTATACTTGTTATCAACTAAAAGCTACTCAAGGTAACTACTATTGGGGTTTTGTAGTTACTACTCCTGCATCTGCTCCGGGTACAGAGGTGGTGTTTATACCTCCTTACGATTCAGTAGAAACAGGTTCATGCATAACCGTATGTTCAAGTACATACCCACAATTACAACCCGGGTCTGTGGTTCCTGAAACAGGGGAACCTCCGATTAATCCGGCGAATATAGTAGTACAATCCTGCGGTGATGCAGCGGGATGTACAGATTGTGCAACTGAAGGACCATGTCCTTAATATTAAAAAATAAATTATGCCTAACTTAACTCAATATTATTTAGATGCCACCAACCTTTCGTTGGCAACTTGTGTGTTCACTGACCCTGACCTTACCATTGTAGCTGCTCAAGGTTATTATGGTGATGGTGCTACTATTAGATATCAAACAGTGCAGGGAGCACCTCCATTTGGAACATTAGGTCCGGCTAATAATTCTTATGGTGGAGATAGTTTAAATTGCCCTAGCTGTGTTACTCCTTGTTTAGCTGACGAGTCAAGCCTTAGTCAAGCAATTAGGATTGAAAGTGGCTTTAATAATTTAGGAACAGACCTATCAGGTAATTTTAACATACCTTTATCTTTAGGAGAAGGACCGGATACGGTAGGCGCTATTATATGTAGAGTATATTTTAGAAATCAATACGGTGCAGGGTGTGGATTATTATTAGATAATCAAGATGCTTTTGGAAACATTACAATGTCCTTTAACAACTTCTCTGCTTCAGGAAGCACACCTGATGTTGCCCCTTCTCCGGCGGCAGGATTTCCGTTTTTAGGAGCAGATGATGGTGGATATCAAAGAGGTCTTTATGTTCAACCTGATGGAACATATAATTATGGAGGTAGTGTAAATAGTGGAGGTTTAGAATTAACAGACAACACTAAGTTTTTATATGTAGGAGCAGTTGGTAGAATTACAGCACCCGGTCCAAACTTAGAGAGTATTTATTTTGACTATACTGTTGCCCCATGTGGTACTCTAAGCTTCTTGCCTATACCTAATAACAAACCAAATTATGATGCGTTTAGTATTTTTACTTGTCCTGAGTGTCCCGGAACAACAGTTCCTTTCCCTAGTATACCTGTTATTGCTAATCCTCAGGTTCATAATAATATGCCGAATTGGACATGGCAGAATAATGCAGGAACTTATGAGTGGATATTATCTACAGTAACATCCACTATAGAGGTAGAACAACAGCAAGTGCAAATAGGAAACCTAACACAGGATGGTAACTATAATAATGCAGCGGGAGGGTATCGAGGTTGGTATACCGGAGCTTTACCTAAGACTGATGCTAACATGCAACTAGCATATATGAAATTACAAAGCCTTGCTTGTGGGGCACAAGGAGCCCTTGGCATTGTTGTTAATGTTAATTGCCCTAGAGTATTAGACCCTATCTACTACGAACCGGCTAATGCTTATTGTACTCAGCCACAAGAAAATCAAATAGATGCTTTTACAAACGGCACAATGAACACTCAGATATTTAATGTCCCCGGAGCAGAAGGTATATCTTCTAGTTTTCCCCAATACGAACCTATAACTATTTATGATTTTGGTGTTCCTAATAGACATGATTTAGTTTTTTATGATGCTTACGCAGAAACTCCTGTTAATCCTACAAATACTCCAATGTGGTGTAAGTACTTAGACCCTAATGGAGATCCTAAATTATTCGAAGTAAGGAATGGTATCATCACACAGACTGATGTTCTATATGTACCTGAACCTGCAGCTTGTGGAGAGATAATCCAAACATCAGCTAACACCATTGGTGGTGGTATATATATCGCAGAATCATTAACAGGAGCGGCGACAGGAGCAATTATTGTAAGAGTATTTACAGGACAAAATCCTAAAGGTTTATATACTAAATTAATAGACACTGATGGTACAACTGTAGTAACACGAAACAATAGCTTTTCTGTGAGAGGTTCATCAGATGAAAGTGGAAGTTTAACTCAGGCTCAGTATGAAGAAGACAGTGACTCAGTCACTATTCAAAACACAGGATCACCTGCAGGTGGTAGTGCATATACTTTAATGGGAACACAAATTGACCCAACCACTGTTTATGCAGAGGGCACAGGTGCTGCATCTGATACTAGAACGGTAGCTTTATATGATAGTTATTGTGATGAAAGTGGAAATGGTCAGTGGGGTTCGCTAGTATTTGGTGAGATATCTGAAGTTTTTAATTCCTATGGTAATCTGTATCCTGATGGAGACATATCCCTTTTTGAATTGCCTATATATATAGGATCTTTAAACACTACTAATGCTCCTCTGTCAGCCACACCTTGTGTAACTCATGAACCCATATCAAACATTACATTTCCTCAATGCTCTATAGCCTTTACTCCTGAGAATTTATCTTCAGGAATTTACAATCCACTTGGTAATATAAATTTACCGGAGAATTTACCCCACTTATATACAGGAGTATATGGAGAAGGAGGTGAGAATGTAGCTGCACCTAGTGTGGAACTATGGAACAACTGTGTGATAGAGATAGTAACAGGAGATGAGTTTTATCCATTATATACTTATCCGTTTACAACAACAGGATGTACGGATAATTGTTTATATCCACTATGGTATTACGATGGAGCATCAGGACAGTACATACAAAGCGGTGTGTATTATCAAATAGGTATTGCTTCACCACAAGTTCAGTTATATGGTAGTGTAGGTAGTGATACAACTGTTGATTCACCGGGATGGACAATGGCGGTTATACCTAAGTTAACAGCAGCGGAACAAAAAATAAGAGTAGAGGTTATGAGTATTACTTCTAACACTGAGTTTACCGCTAGAATAGATTGCCCAACTGCTTTAACACCTATTAATGGTGGAACTGTTCATAAAGCGGACAGCTTAAATGGATCGGGTTCATCTTCTATTCCATCACTATGCGTAACAGTGCCTGCAAGTAATCCACCTATTAACTGCTATATTGCACACAATGCTTTTGGTGGTGATAATTTTAATCCTGAACTTGGTACAGAAGCACCTTGTGTTCCGGGTGAAGTAGGAACAGGAATCTGCACAGGAGCAGGTGCTATGACTGCTAATATACCATACATGAATGACATGTTATTCCAAGATGCTAATGGGGAAGTGCCTTTAGAAGCAGGGTTTTATTTTTATAACAAACCGGGTGCTGTAGGTGCATGGTTTGAAGTAGATGAGTTCGGTATAGTAAGATGTCTTAGAGAGTGTGGAACTTATGCCCCTTGTAATTATTAAATAAAAAATTATGTCAACATATTATACATTAACATTTAGTGAAAACTCAAAAGGATGGCCGTCATTTTACAGCTTTAAACCTGAGATGATGGTTGGAATGAATAATTATTTTTATTCTTTTAAGCAGGGTTCGCTATGGAGACATAACTCAGACAATGTTCCACGAATGAGGTTTTATGGGATAACAGAATCACCTCCTGTACGGGCAACATTAACAAGTGTTATTAATGAGAGACCTTTAATGAGTAAGTTGTTTAAAACTTTAGAGTTAAATTCTACAAGCCCATGGAGAGCAGACTTAATAACAGACATACCTAATGAAGGTTATGTTACTCCATCAGATTGGGAGAAGAAAGAAGGAGATTATTTTAGTTATATAAGAAGCTCAGGAGCAGAACCTAATGCGGGAATGGAGAGTGAGCAAACAAAGCAAAGGTCTGTAGGAGGTATAGGTCAGGTGGCCACCATAGTTAATGACCCTTTAATCTGTCCTGATTGTTATGTGGTTACTTATCTTACACCTATACCACCTATGGTAAGTGTGGGAGATGCTTTTTATGACGGAGGTAACTTGTCAGGAACTATAAAAGAGATTAACTCTATAACTCAAGTAGGGTTAGACCCTGTCTTTTCACCCAACACTATTGTTTTTGAGCTTGCTAGTGCCCTTGCTCCTGTTCCGGGAATAGGAGGTTTTACTGTTTACGCTAAATCTATAATAGCAGAATCTCATGGATTACTAGGACATTATTTAGAGTTTACCCTTAGTACTGCGGCGTTATCAGCTAATGAATTGTTTGCTGTCAAGTCGGATTACATGAAAAGTTTTCCTTAATTTTATTATCTTTGTAGTAATGAAATTAAATATTAGACCATTATCATACGAAGACTATGATAATATACTTATTGGATGGTGGAAAGATTGGGGTTGGAAGGAAGCTCCGGCTAGAGATTTTTTACCTCAACAAGGAGAGGGAGGAGTTATAGTTTATGATAATAATATTCCTGTGTGTGCGGGGTTTTTGTATAACACTAATTCTAAAATAGCTTGGATAACATGGGTGATATCTAATAAAGAATATAGGGGTAAGAAAAGACAAGAGGGTGTTGTATTGCTTTTAACAGAGTTAGAAAAAATAGGTAAGAATATAGGAGCAAAATATATATTTACTAATAATGATAATAGTCGACTAATAGAAACCTTTATAAAGCTAGGGTATAGTAAAGGAGCAGAGTCGATAGAAATGATAAAACATTTATAGATTATGGCAGCAGCAACAGCAGTAATGACAGCAATTTCTTTAGCTTCAACCGTGGTGGGAACAATAAAAAGTTTTAAGACAGCCAAAGACATGAAGACTAAAATGGAGGATGCGGATGCGACAGCAACGGCAGCTTTAGACAAAGCAAAAGCAGGGCTAGAGTTGAACTTCTTTGAAGAAATGGCTATTGTAAAAACTCCTTATGATCGTGAAAGAGAGGCTGTGTTATCTCAGGCGGCCGGAGTATTAGAAGCCGGTAAAGAAGGAGGTGTTAGGGGAGTAACAGGGACAGCGGGTAGAGTTCTAGCCGCTCAACAAGATGCACAAGCAGACATAACTGATAGACAGGTGGATGAAATGATGGAGCTCGATACTCTTGTAGCTTCAGAAGATTCAAGATTACGAGATTTAAAAACACAGATAAGTTTGAAAGAGTCGGAAGGGGCACAGAGAGCATCGGCTAATTATGAGCAGCTGCGTAATCAGGCTACACAGCAAGGATTTCAAGGAGTTACTAGTGTTATACAACAAGGACTGAACATGGTTCCTTTGTTCGGAGAGGATGCGGCAGGAGAACTAAGATCTTTTCAATCAATGGATGGTATTATGCCCGGAATGGATAGTAGTTATGGTGTTGGGAGTTCTACTTATAATGATGTGTTCTCAGGCATGAAGGTGGGGGATTATAGAAAATGGAAGAAGGCCTTGACTCCAACTCAGGAAAAAATGTATTTTCAAACTCCCGAGTTTAGAGGAGCTTATGATATGAATAAAACTACCTATGATTTCATGAATCCTTTTCTTCAAACTATGAATTTAAAATATGGTAGTAAAGAAAACAAAGGAGAACTTTAATAATTAACTTATGGCAAAATCATATTACGGTTATGTTGAAAGAGATGCTAGCAGCCAAATAAATTGGGCTGAGGTAGGCAAAAGTATAACGGACACCATTAGTGAAACTATAGCTTTACGAGAGCAAAAGAAAGAAGAGATAAATCAATACTCTAGGGAGTTTGGTAAAATACTTTCTGACTCTCCACAAGGCCAACACCAAGGGGCTAATGATGCTTTGTTTAATTACAGCGAACAAGCACGAGAGATGATGTTAATATCAACCGACCTTTTAAAAAGAGGTGAGATGAACCTTAGACAATACACTCTTCAAAATCAAAATCTTATAGATGGTACAGAGCAAGTGTTTGATGCAGGAGAAAAGTTTCAAGAAGCATATAAAGTTAAGTTTGAAAGAATGCAAGGGGATTGCGCTACCAACCCTGACATAAACTGCTCCTCTAAGTTGGAGCAATTTTTAATGGCTGACATGGAAGATATGATTAACTTTAATTCTCATGCTTTATATATCAATCCCACAAACTATGAAGTTAGTTTAGCTAAAAGAAAGCAAGTAGATGGAGTGTTTACTTCTGACATTGACTCTACTCCCGGATCATTTTTAAGTGTGTCTTCCTTAAATCAACGACTTGTTAATGAGTACGACATGTTTGATTTGAATGGTTATCTTTCTGAAAACGCTAAGGATATTAAGGCATTTCAATATGATAGTGGTGGATTTTTAATTGACGACCCAACAGCAAGCAAAGCATATAAAACCTACAGAGATGGTATTACTAATTCTATTTTAGTAAACCCTTATGCTAGTGTGAGTATATTAACAGATATCACACAAATAAATCCTGACAATGGACAGCCATGGGATTTTACTTTTAATCCTGAAGAAGCTGAGGCAGATCCTAATAAAGTATTACTTAAAGTTAATCCGGACAATAGTGGCAATCCACTTGTAGAGTTGTCGGAAAAACAAGAAGCTGCAGTAACAAATCAAATCCATGCAAACCTAGATGTGATGGTTAAGCGTGAGAAAAAACAACTAGCACGTCAAGGAGGTAGTGGACTAACTCAAGTAGACAAAGAAGTTATTGGTAATATGATGGAGTTAGATACTATCATATCAGGTTCTCCTATAGCTAGAGGAGCTACAGTGCAGACCATGATAGAGAATTATAATAATAGTTCTATAGGTAAGAATAGTGGTCAGACTATGCAGGATATAGATGTTCTAAGAGATAGAATAAATGTGTCTATGGTAATGCAGGATTCAGGAGAGAGAAGAAATATTCCTATTTGGAAGGTGGCTAACAATGGAGCTCAACCAATTGATAAAGATGGAAACCCTACCGATGAGCCAAGTAAATTTATATATTTACCTAACCAAATTGTAGCTGAAGAACTGAATAGTTATGTTAACCCTGCAAGAGCAGGAAGATTTAAAGCAGACCTAATAACCTTCTCTCAAGCAGGCGGTCAGTTTACAGGAGCTTATGACCCTACTTATATGGGGCATCTAACAAGCAGTGAAAGTAGAGAAAGAGTTGTGCCGGCAGACATTAACATATCAGAATTAGTATTTGAAGAAGCAGCAGGTAAGAAACCGGCTTATTATGCTATGGATGAACTTAATACTACAAATAAAATAGAGGAAGCAGCTTCATGGGTAGATAAAACTTTAGACTTTACCTTGGGTCAGTTGCCATACTTTGATGCAGAGGTTAAGGTAAATACCGAAGGAACAAGAAGAAAGGGTGAAGTTAATATAGAGGTTAAGAAAAAAGATGGAACAACATATACAGCATCTATTCCTTGGACTAAAGGAAAGAATAGAAATGAATTTGCTCAAGAAGTAGAAGAGTTTTATAACTCATTGTTAGATGAGGTTAAGGCTGAGAGGGGAATGCTGAATCAAGCTACAGGCAACAGGTATGAGAAACCTGACATGACTAAGTATGGAGGAGAGGGCACAACATTTGACCCTAATAATTATAAAAAATAATGAACGAAGAATATCTACAAGGACTTCATAATTATTTAAATATAGAAGATGATTATGACACGTGGCTAAACGCTATAAAAGACAATGAAGAATATCTTCAAGGTTTGCATAATCATTTAGGCATAGAAGATGATTATGAAACATGGAGCACTACCGTTATGGGTGGTGTAAAAAAAAAAGACGAAGGTATGGAATCACCTTTGGGAGATGGTTTCTCGGAATCTCAAGAGACTGAGGTTGTTGAAGAAGTTGTCACCCAACAACCCCCTATAAATGATACACAAGAATGGAAAGCTAAGTATGAATCTGTATTCGGTATTAATCCTGATGAATATGGCGTAGAAGAAGAAGAGGGTACTAATCAGTTAGGAGCTTATGAGATTCAACAAGAGGAAGGAATAAAAATACAGGATAGACTTAAACCTACCACCGATAGATATTCAGAAGCTGTAGAAGAAGTCGGAAGAATATTAAATACTACTAAGCCTAAACAATCTGTGGATTTATTAAATAGGCTTTTTAAAGATTCCGGTTTTTCTTTTGAGAAGGAAGGGGTCGAAGTAAAAATAATAGCCCCCAATAAAAATGAACTTGTAGTTCAAACCAAAAAAGGGATGAAGACTAAAGGTGTTGGTCTTCCTCTAAGTATGAGGATGATTCAGAAATCTCTACATAAGGAAACCGACCAACAACAAATTCAAGATTTTTTTCAAGCAAATAAACCACAAGAAGAATATAATCCAAAGGTTGCTGTTAGTGCTAAAGACCTTGACAACATGGTGTTTTCTTTTAGGAATGCAGAGAATACTTTAATAGATGAGTCTGTTAAACTACAAGAGATAGGTAATGAATTTAGAAAAGACCCTAGACATTATTGGAGTCCTTTTCAAATGAAAGAAAGTCCTGAAGAATATAAAGAGTTTTTAGCAAAAAGAAATGAGATTAAAGTTCAAGCTAATTCTCTTGATGAAAAGTGGAAGCAGTTAGAAGAGGATAGGTTAAACATGATGGATGTTGAGCAGGAAAGAAATGAGATGATAACATTTAGTGGCTACTCAGACCATCCTAATTACGCAGAGCAATGGGTGGGAGAGTTTGCCGGAGTATTGCCCGGAGCAAATTTCTTAGGAAGAATGTATAATGCGGCTGCTATTGGTAGTGGACAAGGTGCTTCAGTAGACGAGTCAGGAAAAGTGTGGACTCAGGTGTTTAATGGTAAAGCCAATGAAGTAAGTGAAGAGGATATAAATAACATGATAGAGGCCATTAAAGAAACTAAGCAATATGGACAGTCAGAGACTTTAATGAAGTGGTCTACTAGAGTGAATAAGTATAAAGAAGAAGGCAACCCCGGGCTATTAGCTTGGATGCGAGCAACCGCCGCTGATCCTGAAAGTATACCTGATTTAATGGCTACCTCTTTTGCAATGTTGACTAACCCTTATATTATGAAAAGAGGAGCTCTTGCTTTTGGTGGAGTTCACACTGTAGCTACAGGGGTAGGTGTAACGGGTGGTCCGGCAGGGATGTTGGCAACTAATATAGGGGCACTCCCGTATTCTATTCCCACCGGTATGCTTGCTATGACAGCCACCTTAGAAACAGGGTTAACTTTTTCTCAACTACTTGAGGAAGAGTTGGGTGGTATAGATAATATGACATTAGAAAATGTGCAATCTCTTTTTAATAATGAAGCTAAGGTTAAAAGATTTGCTGACAGAGCTATTGCTAGAGGAATTGCTATTGGAACTGTAGAGGCTATGGCTATGGCACTAGGTATAAAGGTTGCGCCAAGAGCAGCTAATTACTTAGGTGCAGGAATGCGAGGAAAATTAGGTGCGGCAGGAACAGTGTCAGGAATAGAAGTAATCGGTGGATCGTTGGGTGAGGTTGCAGGAATGACAATGGCAGGTCAAGATTACATAGGGGAAGATATATATTTAGAAGGTATTGGTGCATTATGGAATGCTCCCATTACTTACGGTGTAGGTATGGCATTTAGTCCTACATATAAAGTTAATGGACAGCAGTGGTCGGCAGCTGACTTTAACAAATGGATAAACGACCCTGAGACATCTCAAGATGCTATCGCCGGTGCTACTATTGATATAAAGAATGATAATGTAATGGCTAGATTTGTGCAGAACAAAAAAGCTATAGCATTTAAAGAGGGGACAATAGCTAAAGCACTAGACCCTGTAACTAAAAATCTCTCTCAAGAATTAAAAGAGAAACTTGTTAGATTAGAAGTGGAACTTCAGGATTTAAAAGAGAATGCGGAAGGAACAGAGACTGCCAAGATGAGGATTAATGAAATAAAGGAGGAGATAAGAATAATAAATGAAGCAGCAAAGGGAACACAGATTTTTGAAACCACCTTTACAGATGAACAAGGTAATGAGGTTAAAGAAAGAGTAGAGGTGTCTGAAGAAAATACCATAGAACAATTAAAAAAAGAAGGCATAGATGCTCCTACTCCTGAACAAATTAAAACAAAACAACAAGAGTTAGTTAAGGATGGGATTAAGGCTCTTCAAGAAAAGTATAAAGGTGTAGAACAAACTCAACTTACTACAGAAGAGAAAGAGGTTGCTGACTTATTGGGATTAGATTTATCAGGAACAGAAACAACTGAAGATGTTACAGAGAACTTCCAAGTAAATAACAAAGGACAGGTTAAAGACTTATCTATGTATGCTAAGTTTATAGACCAAGCAACAAAAGCTTCTAATGCTATTAAAACTTTACTTCCTAATGTAAGAATAATTTTACATACTACCGAAGCTGAGTATAAAAAATATACAAAAGATACAAGTAGAGGTAGCTATATGAGTGATGGCAAGCAGGGAACTATCCATTTGAATGCATCTGAAATGTTGGACAGCACTGTGGGTCATGAGATTTTTCACGCTATAACTGACCAAGTATTTAAAGGTAGTCAAAAAGCTTTGACTGAATTTACTAACACTATGATTGAAGAGGTTAAACCTTTTTTATCTAAAGATGAGATCGCTAAACTAGAAGAGTTTTCTGAAGGATATAAAGATGGATTAATAAGTGAAGAGCAGTTGTCTGAATTGTTTGGAGACTTAGCCGGTAATTATAAAAACCTAAACATTGGAGCAAAGAACAAAGTTAAAAAATTCTTACTTGATATTGCAAATCTTATTAGTAAAAAACTAGGAGACTTTGTAAGACCATACTTAGAAACAGACACCGGTGTTATTGATATGCTAAATGCTTTATCTACTAAAGTTTCTGAAGGTTCAACTATAACTAAAGAAGATGTGTCCACGTTAAAGGGTGAGGGTAGAAAAAAGAGAGGACCACTAACTAGAGATCAAAAACAACAACTATATGTAGCTAACGAAGTGTTAAAAGATTGGTCTTTACAACCACAAACCTTTACGTTATTGACGGTAGAAGAAAAGAAAAAAGGCATAAAAAATCCTCCTAGGATAGAGGTGGTAGATAAGGTTCTGAAAGATAAAAAGTTGTCCTATGATATAAGTGAAACTGATGCTGATATAGATTGGGCTACACAGGCATTAAGGCTTCATAGAGATGGCGTAAGTTTAGGGTATCTACGGTTTGATAATGATGGTAATATTAAAAACTCAGCTATACAGGACAGTAAATTACAAGGCCAAGGTCTTGGTCAAGCCATGTATCAGTTAGGAAACAAATGGTTGATAGAAAACAAAGGAACTACACTGAAGTCCGACAAGGGTTCATTGAGTGATAAGGCGAAAGCTTTATGGGAAGCTTTTGTAAGAAAAGGAAAGGCTGTTAAAATAAAAGATGAAAACCGTTGGGGTCCTTTTCAAACCGTGAATGTTGAGCCTGCTCAATTTGAAATGAGCAAGCCGGAGGAGTGGACATTTAGACAACAAAAGGTTGGGCCTGAAGCCACGCTCTTTGATTATGTTAGAGCGGGAAGGTTGGGCAATGTATCTTCTAAGAATTTAATTAGTGTTCTTATTAAGAAGGGTATTGGTCAAGCTAAAATTAAACAGCAACTTATAGATGCGGGAATTAAAAAGCCGACCCTAAAACAAATTCAACAGAAACAACGAGAGGAAATTAAAAATACTCTTAAGTTATCTGACAAAGAGTTGATGGATTTACCTAGTGTATTTGGTTCTATTAAAGAGGGGCCTACTCAAGGAAGCAAGCTGTTTAAGAGCTTAATTAAAGAAACAAAAGGTAAGGCTGCCTTAACAATAGATGAGGCTTTAGAAAAGCTTAGAGCTTCTAAGGTGTATAAAAATGCAACAGAATCTCAGAAAACTCAAATGGAAATAGCAGTTAGAGCACAGAAAGAATTGGGTACACCAAGGGAAATGACAGACCGAATAAAAGAAGCTAGACATTTAATAAGAGATTTAGATTCATACCGTAGTCTGCAAGACTTTAAAAGAAAACTAAAAACATTTGTTAGAAAAACATTATCAATAGATGAGTTAAAGTCTAACAAGAAGGTGGATGCTCTTCTATCTAAGATAGATAATATAAAACACTCAGATCTTGACACAATAACTGAAGAGGTTATTGAAGAAGTTAATACTATTAATAGCAAAACACTTAATCAAGATATAGATACAGCACTAAAAGATTTATCTAAAAAGAAAAAATCTTTAGCTTCTAAGATAAAGAAATGGATAGGCAGTGTTGATCCTAGTGCTAGTATTAAATCTATATTGGCGGAGGTTGATAAACTAATGAAGCTAAGAGCAGAGCTAGAGGCTAATCAGGAATCACTATCTCCATCACAAATAGATGAGATGTTAGCTATCAGAGCTGCTGAAAATATAGTATTGTCATATACTATGAGGGAGAATCAAATTGATAATGTCTCCTCATTAAGCACAGCACTACAGTTAATACAAGAGTTGAGTTTAGTTGAAGGTACACGACAAAAACTAGAAGCTAAAGAAACTCATGATAGATACAATAAGCAAAGAGAAACAATCCTTACAGCTATCTTAGGAAAAAAGGTAGACCTATCTACAAAGAAAGGAAGGAAGGCTGTGAGTGATGCTATTAATGATTTAAAAAATAAGAAAGGCAGAAGAAAGATAACGAAACAAGTGATAGCAGAAGGTTTGTGGAATAAAATTAAAGGAAAGGTTATAAAGTTTTTAAGCGCACCTATAGCCTCTGCTCAAGATCTACATGGTTTAATGGCAATGATAGATGTAATGCCGGGAGAATTGTTTGGAGGAGTTGCTAAAAGTTTAGTTGTTGATTTAATTAATAAAGGAACAAGAGACTTTAAGAAAAGAAGTATGATGGTGGAAGATATGATAGAGACAGAAATGATGAGACTATGGGGTAAAGACCGAAGCATTAAAACTTTAGGCAAGAAAAAATATGTATCCATAGTAAGAGACTTGAATAAAAAATCTATCTTCTTATACAAAACAAAGAACGGTGAAGCTAAAGTTAAAGAGGCTGAAAAGAAATATATGGATGGTGAAATAACTCAAGAGGAGTTAGACAAGATTGTTTTTGAAAACCAAACAGAAGAATTAAGTCAGGCAGAACTTGCATATTTATATATGCATTATAAAAATAAAGAAACTCACCCTGCTTTTAAAGCTAAGTTTGGAAAGGGAACGGAGTTAGTAATGGAACAAGTGAATCAAAAGCTTGACCCTAAACTAAAAGAGTTTTCAGATTGGCAAATGGATGTGTTATTCCCTCAATTATATGAGCATTACAATATAGCATACCGAGACCTTTATAGAACTGACCTACCTCAAGTACAACGATATGGTGGTAGATTATATAGAGATAACTTTGTTCCAAGTGATGACTTTATAGATTTAATAGCTATAAAAGTTAACCCTAATGCATCAGTGTTTGCGGCATCTATTAATGAAAGAAGTGATTCTAACTCTCCTATTCTTATTACGAGTAGCATTAACTCTTTGTTTTCTTATGTAAACAATATGGAATATTTTGCTGCCATGGGTAGACCGGTGCGAGATGTAAATAAAATGTTTACAAACAAAGATGTAAGAGATGCTATTGTAACTCTTCACGGTGAGGAAACTTATGATATGATTAAAGACATGATTCAAAAGATTGCGAATCGTGGTGTGAGACAAGGAGCTTATGAAGTGTGGATGAATAAGTGGAATACACGAATGACACTAGGCTCACTTGCTATACAGCCTGTCATTATGATTAAACAGTTAACATCTTTTATAACGTATGCCTCTAAATTAGGATTTGGAAAATGGATGAGTAATTTTGTTGTACCATTCAGCCCTCAGTTTAATCGTTTAGTTAAAGAAATAAATGATAACTCCACCTATCTTCAATATAGATACAAACAAAGTATTGTAAAAAGTTTAGAAACATTTGCTGCAACAGCCGAAGACACTAGATTTCAGGGCTCACAGTGGAGGGGGGTGTTGAATGATTTATCATGGGCAGCAATGACAGGTGTTAGATTAGGTGATTACGGTGCAATTATTTTTGGAGGGTTACCAAACTACAAATCTTACAAGGCGGAAGCTCAAGCCCAAGGCTTAACAGGACAAGATGCTATTGATTATGCTATCAAAAAATTTGAAGATGATACTAAATCTACACAGCAATCAGCTGACATACAGGATAAAGATTATTTTCAAACATCTAACTTTGTGACTCGTGGTCTTAACATGTTCATGACAACACCTAAACAGTATTTAAGAAAAGAGTTAACATCCATTAGTAATCTCCATAAAATATACACAGACAAAGGAGCACAAGGTAGCTTTGCGGAAAACATGAGAACCCTCATGACTTACCATGTGATTCTTCCCGCATTCTTTCAATACATTACATCAGGTCTACCGGGAATTGCTAGGCCATGGAGAGACGATGATTGGAAAGACTTTGCTCGTGTGGCTGTAATAGGAAACCTTAATGCATTTTTTATCTTAGGAGATATATTTAATTTACTAGGTGATGCTGTGACCGGAAAGCCATGGACAGGAACAACCAAGCAAGTGGGTATACTATCACTAGTCTCTGCCGCAGCAAAAGACTTAGCCGACCTACAGAAAATAGATAAAGAAAAAAATCCTGACAAGTATGAGAAACAATTACAAGACCTTGCAGCTAGACTAATTATTATGCTTGGTATTCCTGCTCCATCCTTAGTTAAATGGAAGAGAAACTTTGAAGCAATAGTTGATGACCCAACCATGGATGAGGGAGAAATAATATTAAGACTATTAAATTGGTCGGAGTATCAAATAACAGGACCGAAAACAAAAGAGGCTCAACAAAGATGGGAGAGCACACGACCACCTTATAGTCCCTCTAAAAAATATCACTATCAATAATTATAACTATGCCTTTTAAAAGCGAAGCACAAAGAAGATGGATGTGGAAAAATGATCCGGACATGGCTCAGAAGTGGGAGGCTGAAACTCCTTCCGGTAAATTACCTAAACGACTTCACAGAAAAGTAAGAACAAAAATGAATCGAAGAAGAAGTTAATATTTTAAATACTTAAAACATCTTTGGTGTTGGTAATACACCATGAGCTCTTGGTCATTGGAAGATCCGGCTCTTGGCTTTCTCCCTCCCCACTTAACTGTACCTTCAGCTTCATTTATTTTAGTATATACTATACCATCTAAACATGCCCATATAAGAACAGGATTTAATCTTTTACTTGAAAGTTTGTGTAGTTTTTGTAGAGCCACACATAAAGGAAAGGCTTCTTTTATTGTAGCCATCCTACCCTTCACTTCAACATAAGCGATGAGATTTTTTTTAGAATCATACACACGATAATCAATGTCATTGTCTCCAAGTTTTTTATAGCTACCCCTAAACAGACTCACGAATTTTTCTATAGCCTTCTTCTCCCGAGCTAAATCTTCTGCAGTTTCAAACCTCATAGTTTCATTAAACAGTTTATAGCGGTGTGTCCACCCAATACAACCCCACAACCTATAGCTTGTTTTTTAAAATGTTTTGCATAAGCGGCAGCATAAGAACCACCATCAATCCCACAGCCCACCTGCATTCCAAAGACCCTAAAGTTTCTCCCAACTAACCATTCGGTATAACATTGGGTATGGATATGGCCCTGTACGGTGGACATCATATCATTCTTTGCTTTAGTCCTCGCCGTCCCTCCTTCTCCATGAACGAATTGAACCGCATCATACACTATTCTTTCAGTCCAATTCCAATTCACACCGAGCACCTCGTTATAACTTTTAATCCACTGTTGAGGAACATCAGAATCTATTGCCTTCCTCATTATTATGCGATCATGATTTCCGATTAGAACATCAGCTACAGGAAAAGCTTTATACCAATCTTGAACTATTGCTATCGCATGCTCAAGCTCCTGTCCTCCACCAAGACCATTCGGATCTGTCTGATGGAAAGAGCTATAGTGGTTATCTAAAATATCTCCTATAAAAATTACTTGGTTGCAGTTGTGTTTCGCATAGGTCTCTTGACAAAACTCTAAGTACCCATCCAAAACAAAGGGAGCATGAATGTCTCCAATCACTAGAATCCTTCTTTCTTTTTTAGTAAAATATTCGAAGGCTGCTTTTTTATTACCCTTTAACCTTGGTCTAAAGTCTGAATTAAATTTCATCTTCCATTGAATCTATTACACTCTTTAAGTGTTTAATTAAATTTGTTATATTTTTTTTTACATCTTCATATTCTCTATCCACATAACCCTCATAGATTTCATTAGTCGAGTCGTGTATGTTCCCCATTAAATAATTAATGCGAGACAATCTCTCCTTTTCAAATGCCGTGGGGTTTTTTGTCATGGTCTTGGCATGGTTATTGTATTATATTATAGCTTCTTTAATTTCTTTTTTCAATCTTTTGTTCTCCAAATATAAGGATTTATTTTCTTTTTGCAGGAGAAGGAGTTGTTTTTTGAGTTCAAATTCCTTTAATTGTGTGTAAATAACAGAGTTAGATTCAAACTGTTCATTAATTTGTTCATAACTTTGCTTAAAATCTTCATCAATTTTTTCAAACCAATCAAAACTTTTAAAGTAATTTAATACTGTGGCATGATTCTTTCCTAACATCTGACCAATAGCATAACAACCATATCCTTTTCTCTTTAGTATCTGTGAAAAAATAGATCGAGCTTTTATAAACCTTGTGTTCCTTCTCTTATCTAATAAATCTAAATCTAAACTCCTCTCTATAATTTCCTTTAAGTTTTCTGCATCTACACTTAACTTTAATAATTTCATTTTAATATATTTTTATCGTTTATATAATCTAAATATTCATCCAACTCAATCTCATCTACATCCAAGACTAAGGGTTTCTCATCGGGGTTTTTTAAAACCTCTATCTCAAAAAAGAATGGGTGCTCTCCTTTAATCACACCGCCTATAAGCTGTGTCCAAAACTCTTTCACCGGCATCTTCTTTGCGTTACTACTAATTAATTCTAAAATTTTTATAGCCAAACTCCGGGGATATTCGGATAACTTCTCTAAGCAATACTCATCTATTTCAAATGGGGTCAGGAGGTGATACCTTTCCACTGCCTCTGTATACTTCTGTTCTGAATCCATAATTTTTTAGTTCTTTTAATCTATACTCTTGAAGCTTAGACACTTTACCTTTAGCTGTCTTCACTTCAACAAACAACACATCACTTTGTGGGGGTATAGCTATCAGGTCAGGTATACCATTCTTATTTGTTTTTACTAACTTGATAACATAATAACCTAAAGCCTCTAACTCTTTTATTCTTTTAAATTGTATTTGTTGCTCGGTCATATTACAAAGATATTAAATCCTTCTTAAAGTGTTTAAGGGTATAGTCTTTCTTTTTTACCACCGCATTATATATTTTACTCTCAATACCCTTGTTAGCAAACACCCAATACACATTGTTTTTTAACCTATCTTTAGTGGTCATCCTATCCCTGCTCTGCCAATAACTCGTGGCACTAAAGTCTATATTATAATACACCAAACAATCTGCCTGCCGTAAAGATATACCCTCTCTACCGCTAACAATTTGAAGAGCAATGTCCTTCTCTCCATCCTGAAAGTCTTGAAGATCGGTAGTTATTTTATCACCCCATATAGATTTAATAGCATTAAGTTCTTCTTTAAATTTATAAAAAATACCTATCTTCTTTCCTTTAAATTTTTCTTTTATAAACTTAGCCTTGCTATCATCAAGCACCATCGAGTTTCCACTCTCAAATTTTATTGTGCCGGAATATATTTGATGAAGCTTCATCATTAACTTCACAGGCGTGTCAGCCAATACAACCTCTTCCTCTCCTTCAATTACTAAATGTTTCTTAAGTCTCTTAGCTAGGGTATATGTCTCGGGTCTCATGGCCACATTAAGTATTTGTTCTGTAGTTTCTGTTTTAAACCCTGCATCTTGTTGAGAAAACTGAATCATGTATGGTTTCATTTGTTTAAGTATGCGGTCACTCCCCCTAGAGTAGTCTCTAATAATTAAACCATTGATTCTTTTTTCTATAACATCAACAAACAAATCTGAAAACCTATAGAAATTTTTAAAGTCACTGAACGGGCTATTAATTATTCCATAAACTTGATGATACATTTGACTGTAGGACTCAGGTGTAGGGGTTCCCGATAATAAAATTACCCTTGCTCGAGATTTATAAATTAAATTTCTAACTTGTTTGGCTCTCTTATTTGGTTTGGGGAACGCTCCCAAGCTGTGTGCTTCATCACAAATAATAACATCCCATTTACCTTCCGGGATTTTATGCATTGACTCATAGTTAATAGTGAAAACATTTAAGTATGGCAGATTTAATTTTTCACAATCACTATTAATAGAACCAATAGCTTTTTTCTTTGTAAGAAACAGCACCTCTCTCACACCTAAGTCTCTACATATACCTAAGCTTGTTAAAGTTTTTCCTGTTCTAACTTCCATGGCTAAATAAACAAACCCATGTTTGCTTATTATCTTTACTCCTTTTTTTATAATGTCTGTTTGATATTTTCTAAATTTCATAATACTACTGTCTCGTTAACGAGACATCTTTTATATAATCTCTAATTTTTACACACCTCTCATAGTCTTCTTCATCCTCAAAATAAAATAATATATTTTCTAAATTGTAAACAGTTATTGGAGACCAAACATCATGAGCAAACCACCCATTGTTTCTTTCTATAACATCCTCATAATCAATTTGATTAATAATAACATCATAAGAGTTTAACATTGCCTCATGTATATCAACCTCGTGTTCCATTTAAAAATCTAAATCTGTTTGTTCTACAATTATCTGTTTCTTTTTTATTCTTAACCATCTACCATGAGCATCCCTACCTTCTTCGGGTACTACCCCTTCTTTAAACACTGCATAAGCGACCAACCATTTATAAAATTTAGTTCTTGATATAGTCATCTTAGCTTTAGGTCCATAATCAGGATACTCTTCAATGAAATCTAAATACAATGTGTGTTTGTAGTTCTTTACATCTACCTCTAGTTGTGTGTTGGGTTGACTACCCGCAAGCAAACCACACCACTCTATAAAATCGTGTGAAGTTTCAGCAGAGAGTTGTCTGATTTTTAGATTAACAAACTTGCTTTCTCTTAATCCAAATTCAAGATAACTCTGTAAACATTTAATCATATAGTTATCAAACGAACACCAATCATCATCATCCCAATCTCCAAACAATAGTTTACCAAACTCATCAAGAGGTGTAAAAGTTTTATTATAATGTTGGTGTAGTTCTAACTCAAACTTTCTTCTAGCAAAAGAATTACCCGCACCCTTGATAGCATAGTTAGTTGTAATAGCTATCTTAGGGGAGCGACTAAAAGGAATTTTAATTGCATCCTTATTCTTCTTCTCCAATGTTAATCCCTCAGTGACCACACTAAACAACCTTTCAAAATCAAAATGTTTTTTAACATCATCAAATACAAGTATCTGTGTGTCGGCAGAAACAAGTTGATAAGCAAAGGATCTTTCAAAAGCAAAAGACTTACCATCAATTGTTACAACTTTTTTCATTTGTGCTAAAGCATTCATAAAAATTCCTTTACCTGTTCCGCCTTCAGGGTTGTCAGATATAACCTCATCATTTAAAATTATAGCAGGACAATAAGATAAATTTTTGTGACCATGAAGAAGATAACCCATAGTACTTTCCATGGCATCCACCCTCTCTTCGTTTTTACCACACACATTATAAACAAATCTTTTGTAATCACAGTATTCGGAATCACATAACTTAAAGTTCCTATCTATAATGTGGTCTTTCCACACATACCCACCTAAATCTAGGTAGTCAATTGTTTTTATTTCTCCTTTAGTTATTTTAACTGCACAGTTTCTGTAGTATAAATAAGAGCTATCCTTAGTGTCGGCAATAAAATAAATATCAATGGTTGATAGTAGTGTCAAAAACTCCTCTCTAAATAATCTTGTTTGGTCTGCAAAATAATTATATATACTATAGTCATCTAGATTTATAAGATAATTTAATATAAAATCTTTTATTTCTTTTTCAGATGTGTGGTCTATAAGATTATTAGTTACCCTTACGAACACATAATTCTTACTTCCTTCGGGACAGTATTTATAAAACCCATTCTCTTCTAAGAATAATTTAAAAAGTATATGAACAATTTTAATAGCACCCTTGTCTGTCTTAATCCAAAATTGTTGTAAAGAATTTTCTTCTTCAACTTTATTTAATACCGAATCAATAATACTCCCATCCAATTCAGACTCCTCTAACTGATGTCTTATTTCTTTTTTAGTGACACCTCTTCTAAGTTTAGATTTAATTTGATTAACCCTCTCCTCATCTTCATAATACTTAGTTCCAAAGTTTTGAGTATGAGAGTATGCACTCTCTATAGTTCTTTCTATTTCCTTTAATGAAAAATCATTTGTAGCATACCCATTTAAAACATAAGAGGATAAGGATTTATTAACACCATAATCATTAAAAGCCATAGCTAATATAAACAGATTCTGATTCCTCTGCCCCTCTACCATTGGGTATTTTTTCTGCCACCATTTAATTAATATATCTACAATTTTATTCTCATCTGTTATTGGAATTGTTGGGGGGTCTTTATGTAGTTCAACCTCTTTGTATTCTACCTCAGCGATTACATCCCAAACAGAAGACTTGTCATTTATATATATGAGGGGGTCGTATGATTCATAACACACACGACTAATGTTCTTGCAAGTCTTATCAAAGTATGGTGAATTAAAGTGTTGTTCCAAGGAGTTAAAATAATTAACATGATTATCTACATCTTGAGGTATCTTAACTAAAGCCTTCAACCCATTACCTGATGGGGATATAAACACTGAGTATATAAATTTATTCTTACTTAATCTTTCTTTATCTTCAAGTAATTCTTTTTGTTTTATGTAGCCATCAAAATCTAAACATATCAATCCGCTATGTTCAGTTATAGATGAGTCCGATCTTTTATTAAACAATCCTGAGAAACAAATAGCCGGTAGACTTTTCTTGATTTCATTCCTTTCTGTTTTATTTTTTTCTAGTCTTATTTTTTTAACTATATCCTTTGAAGCTCCATCTCTTATTCTATCCAAGACTAATGAAGCATCCCTAAAGAAAGGGGTAGAAGTCTCTCTAATGTTTTTAAATATTGTAATGTTTGGTGTCATGTTGTGTTGAATTTATGTCGATTTAATTTTCATAACTCACTGACTATCAAGGTTAGTGTCGATAATGTCGTTTTTTATTAGGCTTGTATAGATAAATAAAAAATAAACACAGCAAGTAAAATGTAATGTTAGTATGTAATAATTATTTTTAGCATTTTCGACACACCCTAGTGTCTCGTTAACGAGACACTGAGTGTATCAAATGATTTAGAACGGCAAATTTTCCTCCGCCTTTACAGGTTGAGCATCTGCTTGTTTCTTTTCAGGAACAAAAGTATCTAACTCAACATAAGGATTACCACTTCGTGCTATGTTTATGTTAAGGTTTACCCATCCATTCTTTGCATTCTCTTTTAAAAAAGGCAAAGCATCTTCAACTTTGATTGACATTCTACCAACTACAAAGTCGGGTTGATTCGGTCTAGTTTTAAAACTAAAACCATCTGCAAATATTTTTTCTTTATCTGACATATATATATAATTTAAGGTAGCACAAGGAGGAGCAAGCTCCTTATACTAGTTAACTAAAACTGACTGCGGGCAACATTATTCACGACCCAAAGAACCCGCAATCAAAACCACTTGTCTGATTATAAATTCACTCTTTAGGTCTAGTTTAATTCGTGGCAAATATAATAATTGTCAATAGACAATGTTTTATTTTGACCAAAAAAATTATTGTATACTTCTATAGCTCTCTCTACTTTCTCCTCTCCCCTGCTAATAAAATCTTCAGTGGGTGTAAACTTACCAAGAACACCTGTCTTTTTATCTATCACTAAAAACACAAGAGGTTTACCAAACAACTCTTGATATATGTAGGCTTGACTATCATAATTATATGATCGACAAGACCACTTAAACTTTTGAATATCACTTGTTGTTTTTATATCAATCAAATATTCACTACCCACAACATCTGCTTTACCCTTCCACATTAATCCCTTTATTTTTTTTATCATGGGCTGTTCAAATTGTGTGTTGTTATATATTAGTTCATAAAAATCTAAGTTCTTTTTCATTATAGATGTTAGTTTCTTTACCTCTTCCACCTCTTTATTTAATAAACAAAAAGACATATTGTTTGACTCTATAAACTCCTTATAAACCTTAGTGGTTCTAGTGTTTGACTCGACAGACACAACCTCTTTAGCTTTCTCCGGCTCTAGTAATATTTGATGAAACAACCTACCTTTAGCAAAGGCAGGATTGTCCGGTTGAGATACACCAAAGTTAACAGGGTTATTAAGCAATGCTCCTATATCAGAGTTGGATAAATACTTTTTACCAACACCTCTATAATATTCATTATCATCTTTTAATTTTTCTAAGACATCCATTACTTAACTATTTTTTGTATTTCTTTTTTAGCATTCACTGTCATCTTATACTTACTTGATAGTCTCTTAATTAATTCTTCAGACCCCACATCCTTATTGTCCGATACATATTTAAGAACTTTCCCCCACTTCTCATCACCTATATCAATGGTGTATGATTTAGTTTCAGTTGGAGTAGGTGTTACAGAAGGAATATCTTCTCCTGTCCATAACGATAAGCCAAGTCCATGCATAGCAATAGCTTTTGCAGTTGCTCTTTGAATAGTTTTACTCACATCAAATGATGTCATCTTATCTACCCCTATGGATTTGTTTCTATAATCCATTATGGGAAGATAATCAATATGCTCTATATCATTTACTATTATTCCAACTTTAACATAAGCACTCTTGCCATCACTAAAATAGTTGAGACCGGTATGCTCACTCTCATACACTAACCTTTGTGCATTTGGATATTCTTTCTTTAACATATCCCATGCATTAGACCATGAAAGATAATCAAGTCCACCTTTCTTTTCTACTAATCTTTTTATCGGTAGCTCCGATAATTCTTTATAATAATTTTTTGTTTTACCCATTGTTTAATTCATTTAATTTATTACTAATTTCACTATACTTTTCTATATTTCTTTGTCGATTATTCTTTAGCTTTTGAATCTGTTTTGCATTGCATTTACCATTCATTTCTATCCTAATCTTCCTTTCTATTAAGTCTAATTTTCTACGAGAGTTAGACAAAGATACATAATATATTCCATGTTCCCAACCTTTTTCTTTAAAAACTTCATACTCATTTTTAGATACTTCACGATAGTGTTCTCCATAAGAGGTGTTAAGTAATTGAACCTCATTTGTTTCGTTGTCTTTAATTATTTTAACACCTAAAGAAATTCTTCCTTGATAACCCACACCATCTAATCCACCGCAACTATCATCTGCGAGTGCTTGATTAAACACATCTTCTAAACTATACATTTTGATTCTATTTTATTTATAATACTAATATAATCCTTGTCCTCTTCAATCTTCTGACTCACTTGTTTAATCCCGTGAATAATAGATGAATGACTAATATCATACCCCCATGACTGCATATAATCTTGTATATCAGACACTCTCATCGGTCTTATATAACACAAGTAATATAACAAGTGTCTTGCATCCACCCTCCATCTTTTTTTACTTTTAACAAACAACTCTTCGGCATCACAATCATACAGCCTAGCCGTATGTTGTGCATACTTATTAAATATTTCCCTTTTCATTTTCTTTTGCTATTATTAATAAGATCAAGTACCCACACAAGTCAAACAAAGTGTCTTCTGTGGAGTCGCTCAACCCCCTGTTTTTAATTCGTGCTAACTTATCATCGATTCTAGCACACAATGAATCGACTGCATTCCCTTTGCTAAAAATATTTATAGGTTCGAGTGCAGAATTTCCATAGGCTTTGTTCTTTTCGTTCAGCATCTCATATACTCTACGACTAACTTCCCCTATCTTGTTTTTATCTTTTGTTTTTTCCATTTGATTTTATTTTAAGTGTCTCGTCGGCGAGACATTTGTACTAAGTTAATGCTAAAATTGTACCCACGCAAACTTATTACCCACCCATCTCTACCTCATCTGCATAAGCACACGCCTCTCCATCTACATGAGGATAGTTGGTGTTGATAAATTCCCCATAAGTTCTGTACCAACTCACTTCATCTTGTAGTTTTTTTATCTCCACATTTCCTTGATTATGAGTGGCTACTAATCCTATTTTAGTGTAAAGGTTGTCTAACATTTTTATGTAATCATCATCCATTGCATCTTCTAAGTTATGCTCAATGATTTCTTTTAAATATCTTAGTTCCTCTCTATTTAATTCTAGTTTCATAATAATTTATTAGTCGTTCCAATATGCTAATGCACATTCATCAGAACAAAATTTATACTCTGTTAATATATCTCCACAAAAAGCACACGGCTCTTTGTCTACTAGGTCTTGATAAGGTTCTCTTTCCATAACTTAATTATTACCGGTGTAATCATATTCATCGAGCTCATCAAAGTAATGGTTTCTATCCTCTTCGCTCATCTCTTCAGCGATAGCTTTATTTATTACCTTCTCCTCCTCTTCCACAACCTTTAATAATCTGCCGGCTAGTTTTACTACTGCGAAATCATAGATAGCACCGTACTCTTCCGATTGAGACAAGAAGAAGTCCTCAAATTTATCTTCATCTATTACCCAATCTAAGTCCTCTACACTCCCCTCCTCACACCGTTCAAAAAATTGTTTCAAATAACCTTTGCTGTTTTTTATTTCCTCTCTTAAAATATCTTTTATCTTTTCCATTTTATAATAAATTTAATTCGTTATCACTATACCAATCATCACAACTTGTGCACGCCCAATTAGCAAACCCATCATATTGAAGTTTGTTATAACAATTCTCGCAATAATAGGTGTCATTTTGTTTGCTCACGGTTAAAGTTTCCACCTCCTGACTCTCCATATCACTCCACCTGTCTGAGGTGTCTACTGAGTAATCATCATACCAAGACCATGAGTTCATATACCTGCCACCATAGCCACTATATCTATTGTACCATGAGGTGTGTTGTTTATAAGACTTATGCAGTTCCGTGTTCGCATTAATCTGTTGGGGATTGAAGTACAACCAAGCCATCACAGTCTTACCACTCTTGTCCATCTTGATAGGTATTTGTTTTCTCTTGTACCATTCGGGGTGTCGCTCTAAACTATCTACCTCAGCAAGAACAGAGGGCGATACTTTAAACACATCCACCTCTACATTGTGTCCTAATCCCTTTTGGTCTACCATATAAGGAAGTCCACTTATAATTAAAGGGTACTTGTCTTTTGTTTTGCCCGCTCCTATCATCCGTGAATCGTTGTGCAAGAGAGAAAAGTAATTACTATAACCCTTCTTCAATGTGCCATACACTGCTATAGGTATTTGTTGTAGCACATTATCTTTAGAGTACCACACCCCATTATGCTTTAACCAATCTTCCCTGTTGTACATTTGAAAACTCTTCTTCTTTAGATTGATCGTGGTGAACCTGCAATTATACTGCTCAAGCTCATCTTTCCATTTAGCTCTTGGGATTGTCGCCAACTCATCTGCCATACACTTAGTGTCGCACACCTCTGTACTACCCATCCCATGTATAGTTCCGTTCTGCATAAGGTACTCTCCTGTGTTTCCACATTTAAAGGGGTGCATATTCTTCTTGTTAACAACACCTACTGTTGCATACCTGAAGTGGGCTATAAAAGGTCTGTCCGTATCAAGTATCTTGTACCTGTCCGATTGATGATAGGTTAACTCATAGTTGTCTAGCCAAACAACCCCAAGTCCATGAGGGTTTACTTTAGCTGACCTCTTGAGTATATCCCTATCAATCTTCTGTTTATTTTGTTTAATTATTATTACACACATTTTGAATTTATTTATTTAGTTAGTTATTAATTGTTCTATCTGTGAATAGTTGCACGAAACCATTGTCGCATCATACTTAATCGAACTACTTAAGAACCCCTCTATATCATGGGTGTAAGTGTTTCGCACTATAAGGTTTCGGAAATCATGAGCCATCTTTAGAATCTGAGTTGTCTTTGTCTCATCTCCCCCATACATCATCTTAACAATAGGTTTGACTCGCTTGAGTAATGACTTGTGTTTTGCCGTTGGTGTATTAAAGCTAAAATCCATTATCTCATACATCAACTCATATCTCCGTATCATTTGTTGCACTGAAGTAAAACGGCTGAACAGTCGCACCTCATAAGCACATGCTTTTGGTAATGCTACAGAATATCTTTGACCCCGATGACTAAGTAGTCTTGGGTTGGCATAACAGTAATCATTCTTTATCCTGTATCTATTGAGGGCTAGAATAATACCCATATTCTTTCGCATAACTCTTCTTATCTCATCTCCTGAGTATTTTCTACCGTTCTCATCTGTAGCTCCCACCGTAATGTGTCCACCACAACGGCTATTGCTTGGAGACCAATTATCATCAATCACACACTCTGCTTCCCACATCATGTTGAATACTTTATTTCTCCACTTTCCTGAAGGTAGCAATGGTAGTATATTGGTAATAGCTTCATACCCCACCTCATCACTGTACTCTCCACATGAAGAGTCTCTTTCAAATCCTTTGAGTAATGAAAACTCCTGCCCACATTCATCGTCAAAGTGATTCTTCTCTATCTCCATGCCTATAGTAAAGCGAGATTCGTGTTCATACTCAACACCCTCATAAGGTGTGTTGTCAAACACTGATTCGTTGCAGAAACAGGGTGGCTCTACTTTTCTAATACTCTTTAGTCCTTTTGTTTTAAGACCCTCCACATCACCCTTGTTGGTTCTGTTTAAAGGGATTGGTCTTGGTGAATTGTGATAAGAGTGGATGACTTCTCCACTCCGATCACTCCGACCGGTTAATTTGTAATCCATATTTAGTAAATTTAATTTAGTTAGTTTTGTGGGTTATTGTTTAAGCACCAACCCACTTGAGTGCTTTACTTATACTTTTCCATAATCATTTTTAATCTTCTCTTTAAACTCTTAATATCATAAACTTTCTTGTAGTTTTTATCATAAGTGTAGTCAATGCCTACAACTAAATCCTCTTGATATGTGCCTTTGGTTTTATCAATTATCATAATTACTTTTTTTAATTAACACTGTGTCTCGTTGACGAAACATTTTAATTTAGTAGCGATGGCTTGGTGTCGCAACTGACTTTTCCATCATTAAGTGTCTTGTGTTTCTCAACAACACAACCATTACACACTACCATTTGTTTGTATTATACAAATATAAGACATTTATTAGACATACACAAACTATTTGCTGTATTTCTCTTCAATATCGTCCACATTATCTGATAATATTTCTTTCGGCACTCCCCACTGCTCCCACGAATCATACACTTTACAACTATATATAGTGTACTCATTACCGGATCTATCTTTTCTAATAAATACTGTTTCAGCATTGTTCTGCTCTCTCTCTGTTGAGGTAGCTTTTCTTATTTCTATTAGCTCAGTTTTCTTTTCCATAATTTTATTTATTTAAGTTCATTATTAATGCAATAGTGTTCTAATAGTTCTTTGTTGTCATTTAATAAGTCAAAAGAACATTCGCTACATTTTATATATTCAAATTCTTTTTCCATAGTTCTACTATTTTAATGTTATTATATCCATTTCTTACTGAATAATTATTTAGTAATTGATTGTATATGCTATCTGCCTGATACATATCAAGATCATCAATTTCTCTTACAATACAATCTCTATTTGTTTCTATAATTTTATACTTCTTTGTTTCCATAATTTTATTCTTTAGTTGTTGGTAGTGATTCCAATTAGTTGATTTTTTAATTCATTTATTTTATTATCCAAGTGTCGCATATACATATAGTCCACTTGATTAAAAGGTTTTCTTAATTCTATTTTTAAACATTCCCTGTAAAATTCTATTTTCTTTTCCATAGTTTTATTTATTAAAATTTATTATTACAATCGGGTACATATCCTTGATTAATTGCTTCAAGCACTTCAATCATCTCATCTTTTTGTTTACCACCACTATCTATTACAAGGTTAATTAACCATTCTAATTCATCATGTGGGTCTGTACAATCTTCTTGATACCACCTTATATAGTTTTTTATTTGAGTTCCTAAATCTGTTGTTATTTCTTTTCCCATAATTTTATTTATTTAATAATTCTATTGCTTTATCTATACATTTAAATAATTCCTTATAGTACAAAGATGTTTCTGTTTCTCCATTATACTCTAATAATTGTTTTATTGCATATTTAGTTTCCTCTAATCCTTGAGGTATATTATCCCCTGCATAGTAGTCCATAATATCTTTTGACTTTTCCATAATTTTATAATTCTGCTGTAAATGAACACTCGCCTGTCTCTTTAACACATTTTAATATCTTTTTCCCCATTCCCAAATCTGCATATTCTTCTAACATATACCTAACATCAGTTTTATTTTTAGGGCACCCCTCTTTCTCAAAAAAATCAATTAACCTTTCCTCATTATACCCGTTGCGTGTCTCAAAGAATTTATCCATCAGCTTCATCTCTTTCTTTCCAATGTTCTTTTTGATTTGCTTAATCTCATCTTTTATTTCTTCTATATGGCTTTCATCAAACCAATAGTTTAAATAATTTTGCATACCTGCAGAACCAAATCGGTCTGCACAATCACTGCTTTGTACGGCGAACCAAAACTTTCCGTCTATATCGCCTGAATAGTATCTACCCATAGTTTTAAAATTTATTTAGTTAGTTATTTATTAAATACATTACTGCATATTGCAAACAATATGGAGTATATGCCTACGATTATTAGTATTTCTGAAATCATTTTATTACTTGTTTTAAGTTATTTAACATTTTTCTGTACTCTTGTCTTATTCCAAGCTCTCTACTTCCACATTCATCATCTTCTCCCCACACCATATAGCTGTGGTCTAATAAATCGTTGAGCCTTATATAGGTGTCTTGTGCTATTTCTTCCATAATTAAAAATGTTTTGTCTGCTCTTTATAGTTGTCTCTATAAACTTGCAGGATTAATTTCTCAGTGATCGGATAGTCCTTTAACTTCTCCACGCAATCATGAATAGTGCCTGTCCAAAAACATTCGTGGTTTACAAGCTCTCTTAGTGCTATCCGTTTCTTTCCGTTTTCTCTCACATCTTGCCGTATACATTGTTCGTATACTTTTAAATGCTCCTCCACAAACTCTTTCGCTTCAATTTTGGGGCAATACATTCCATGCCCTAATGATGTTAGCTTAGTTTTAGATGATATAGAACGCTTTTCCATACCCTCCTCGAATTGATCGTTATTAAATGCAAAAAAGACACTATACTTTTTGAATAGTTTGTCTTGTTTGGCTTCCATATATTCAGTTAAATACTTCATTTTTTTTATTTTTTAGAGCAATGTTCAGCAAGTTTTACTGATGCCCATATTGTTGTTAATATTATAAATTCCATGTCTTAGTGCTTTAAAAGTTGGAACGAGTTGTTATGTTCGCCCCCAAGCAAACAACACAACCCGAACCAACAAAAATTTAAACTAAATGTCTCGTTAACGAGACAAACAAGAGAGTAAAATGTATGATATAATTAAAAATAACCCCTTATTAATAGCTATGTAAAACACACATTTTCCCCTCATTTGTATACTACAAATATACGATAATTAGACAAGACTACCAAACTATTATGCACCTATTTTTGGCTTACACTTCATTATATTAACACAGAAATAAAAAAAAAGAGCAAAAAAAAAGGGGCTATTTAGCCCCTCTTTAATGGTTTGAATCTTTATTCAGTCTCTGTTGCTGTCAATTCAGCTTGTGCAATTCTTTGTGCTTCACTTTTCATTGCCTCCTTAATGAATTTAACAACCTTTTGCAATTCTTGTTGAGTGTTAGATGTTTTAACTTCTCCGTTTGGTGTAATTCTTATTGCAAAATTACGGGTTAAGCCCTCAATAAAATTAGCTTGAGCCGTGCAAGTAAACACATTTTTTGTGTTGCTTGTGCTTCGAGTCTGTGCAAGTGGTGAATTTCCTCCTGTCGCTTTTTCACTTCTAACAAAGGAATTAAAACCCTCTATTGATAGTTGTGGATTCTCTCCGGCTTCTCTTTCACTCTTTACTCTGTCATTATATTCTTTTTTCCAATTCTTCGAACTATCTTCGATATTTTCGCCCATTGTTTTGAGCTTATTGAATTGGCTTCGAGAATATCCGAATCCCTTCTCTCCAAACTCTGCAAGTGTTAATTCTATTCCATGCTCTTTTCGTGCATCTTTACTCTCTGCAGTTTTAAACCATTTGTACGCCTTGTGAACAATTTTAGACATTTCAACAGATGATTCAAACAGGCTTGTTTGTCTGTTCTCGATATCTTGTTTTAATTGTCCTATTTTCTCAAGGTTTACAACTCTTTTAACTTTGTGCAGTTGAAAAAATGCCTTCTCACTTGAATTAAGATTTTTTGTTATTGAATTTTCCATGATAATAAATTTTTATATTTTAGTTAAATTTTTAATAATAGAAATTGTATATTATATCAGTTTCCTTTTATAATAAATTCAATTTTTTCAATAAGTCAAAGAACAAATAAAACACAATTATTCTTGTGTTATTTCCTGCAATATACGATAATTAGACAATATACAAAAGAAATATACAATTTATTTAATATCAAGCATTTAACAGATTAAGAACATATAAAAATGTTTATTCTTTCGGTGTTGGGTGGGGGTACAATCCTCCTTCTCTGTGCTTGTAATAGTTCCACAAGTACGGAAGAGAGGGAAGGGGGGCAAGGGGGGAAGGGGTACAGGTGGGGCGAATGTATCGTTGACGATACAATTTAAAAAGTCAAAAAAATACAACCAAATTAAAAAAAAACATCACCCCCCATACGAAAAAAAAATCACTTTCTATTTGGTAGGTGTTCGCCAATATCTATATATAACCCGCCGGTCCTTTGTGTCTAATAAAATTTTGTATATTTGTAGAAACACTTTAAGTTATGGATATGGATTACGTTGGTGGGCTACCCACCCCAAGACCTGAACTAGAAACAGGTATTTCAAAAGCATGCAAATTAAGAGCTGAGTTTAAAGGGGCGAAGCTTGTAAGACAAATAGCAGACGGTATCGAGTTATCTGAAGATAAAAAGATGATGAGAGAAATGTTTGGTAAGTTATAACAATTACCCTTTGTTTGATGATGATTAGGGAGCTCTATGCTCCCTTTTCTTTTTAATAAGGTGAGGGCATGTCTACTCCGGCAGCTTTAAGATCTTCTTCTTTTCCTATAATATAGTATTGATTGTCTGACATGTATAAGTCAAACAGGTAGGAGTACTCTTGATTGAGTCTTTCATATTCTTCTTTTGAAATCTTTATTATCTTTTTATAAGTAGGCATTATAATGCAAAGATATACATAAATATCATTATCAAAATATAAAGGTATTTGGAAATTTCTATTCTCATACTGTAATATACAATTCTAATATTAATATAATGTTAAGAGATATGTCGATTATTGACATTAGTAGTGTCGATTTAGTGTCGATTTTAAATAGCTAACTTACTGATAATCAGAACTAGTGTCGAAAATGTCGAAAATAAGTTCAGATTTTTGTGGAGAAAAAATATATACAGTAGTAAAGAATATATATATATATAGGAAAATAAAAAAACGACACATAAAAAATAATTATTATATTTGCGGTATAATAAAATTTAATACAGATGAATCAAACAGGATACTCACCAAAGGAGTTAAACTTTGGAAAAGAAGGAAGGGACAAATTAATAAGGGGAATAAATAAAATATCTACTGCTGTAAAGAGCACCCTTGGTCCGAGTGGAAATACGGTCCTTATAGAATCACCTCAACATACAAATAGTTTAACGGTAACCAAGGACGGTGTTACGGTAGCGAAGTCTATTGATTTAATTGATCCTGTGGAAAACCTTGCGGTTAAGATGATGAAACAAGCGGCGGATAGAACCGCTACTACTGCGGGTGATGGAACAACGACAGCCATTGTATTGACTGAGGCTATTGTTAAGAGTGCTATGGAAATGTTTGAAACACATCCTAAGCATAATAAGACTGAGGTATTAAGAGAGTTAGTTAATATTACTAATGATGTGGTTGCTGAGCTAAAGAAAAAGAGCAAGCCTGTTACTAAGTCAAAACTAAAAAGTGTAGCCACTATATCCGCTAACAATGATTCTGTTGTTGGTGAAATCATAGCTAAGGTATATAATAAGGTAGGTAAGAATGGTATTGTTACTGTTGAGAAAGCCCAAGGCACTGAGACTTATTATGAGAGTACTGATGGTATAAAGGTAGATCGGGGTTATTCAAATCCTTTATTTATTAATAACCAAAAGAAAGATGAATCTGTTTTAGACAATCCTCATATTCTTGTGTGTGATGCTGAGATAAGCAACATATTAACTATAGAGGAAATTTTAAAACCAATTATCGCTGACAATAAGTCTTTGCTTATAATTGCTCCGTGTGCTAATAATGTGTTAAACACATTAGCAGCTAATGTGATGAAGAGGAATTTAAAGATATGTGTTATACAACCACCTAACTTCGGTTACAAGCAACATGAATTAATGCAAGATATAGCATTGTCAGTGGGAGCAACCTACTTTTCAGAAAAGACGGGGGATGATTTGAGTGTTATAAACTTCTCCGACTTAGGGAGAGCGGCCAAGGTGATAGTTGGGCGAGACTCTAGCATCATCCTTTCGTCAGAAAAAGAGAACACTAAGGAGATTAATGAGAGAGTGGATGAGTTGTGGGGAGCACATAAGTTGTCAAATACCAAAAGTGAAAGAGAGTTTATCATGTCTCGTATCGCTTCCCTTACCGGTGGTGTGGGTGTTATATATGTTGGTGGTAATACTGACCTAGAACAAAAAGAGTTGTACGATAGAGTTGATGATGCTGTGTGTGCTGTTCGTTCAGCACTTACCGAAGGTATATTACCCGGATCAGGTAGAGCATTGCATGAAGTTGCTAATAATGGAGTGATGACTAAAGGCGAAAGTCTGTCGCAAAAAATTGCTTCCGCAATTTTATCTAAAGCAATGACAGCCCCTCTTAATCAAATCCTTCAGAACGCAGGATTGAATCCATGTAAGATATATGGAGATCCAATGGATGATGGATATGGATATGATGTTAAGTCTGAAAAGTATGGAGACCTTATTAAGATGGGTGTTATTGACCCTATGAAGGTAACTAAGAGTGCATTGCAAAATGCAGTATCTGTAGCGGTAACTATACTAAGTACTAATGCCATCGTAACAATGGCTCGTTCATACGAAACAGAATGAAAGCAATAGGAAAATATATTATAATTAAAAAGATAGAAGAACAAGTAACCACTAAAGGTGGATTGTTATTATCTAAAGAAGATGTAAGCGGATTCAGATATCAGAAAGGGAAGGTTATAAAACCCGGCAATGATGTGAATGTTATTAAAGCTGACGATGTTATATACTACGATAAAGGTTCAGGGAATACTGTTATGATAAACAAAGAGCAGTATACTATTATCCTTGAGAAGAATGTCGTTGTTGTCGTATAGTTTTATTCATTTCTTTTATCATGTTCCTATATACCTTATCAGTATATGATACATTTTTATAGAACATAGGGTTGTGTTCGCTGTCAGGAATCTCTGTTCCTTCTAGTTTATCGTAGATAGATTTTAAAAGTCTTTGTGATTTATAAGATAATTGATATAAAGTTTTTTGCTTACCTACTCTTTTTCTAAAGACCTCTATCCATTTATCTCTCAGTAGAATATCGAATCTTCTTTTGTTCCAACTAAGAAGCTCGTTAAACTCTTTAAATTTTTCTTTAGAGAAATATTGTTCTGACTTTAAAAATAAAAGTGTATCTAGTTCAGCTTGTTTAAGATTGTATTTAGTTTTTATAAAATAACTAATAACCCTCCAATACTTTAGGTAGTTTCTTTTCATGTAAATAATTTTATTAAATTTGCAGTAAAGATACAAAACTATGAGCAAAAATAATACGACTGCTATTAAAGCACTTATTGCTAATATGAAAAAAAGCACCAAACAACAAAAAGGAAAAACCCGTTTAGGTAAGTTTAAAACATGGATGAGTTCTCTTGATGATAAAAATAAGGAAGCTTAATTAATTTTTGTTATCTTTGTAATTAAAGATTAAAGTTATGCCAACAGTAAAATATAAATGTGGAGACACAGGTAAAATGAAAACCAAAGTCTTTCCTTACAATGCAGTAGGTAAAGCTCAAGCACAAGAATTTGCAAAGACTATGAAAGGGAATGTTAAAAATAATCCCGGTTATGGAATGGAAACTAAAAGTACAGGATATTAAAAATAAAAAACTATGAAACAAGGATACAACGCAAGACTAGATGAATCTCTAGGGATGAAACATAAAGGAAAAAAAACACAATCTTTCAAAGCGAGACGTGATGAGTCTAAGGCTATGTCTAAAAAAGATTATGGTCATGCTTATGGTGGAGACCATGGGATGAAGTATGAAGGAGTGAAAGCAAGAAACTCTAAAAACATTAGAAAGTAATGGCTAATTGGATACAAAAAGCCACCAAGTCTATAAAGAAAAGAGGAACTAAGGGTAAATGCACGGGTAGCAAGTTAGGTAGCCGTACATGCCCTAAAGGTTCTAAAGCATATAACCTAGCCATGACATTTAAAAATATGGCTAAAAAAAATAAAAAGAAATGAAATTTATAAATTACTTTGCATCAAATGCAAGACAATGGGATAAAATTAAACTAGAGTGTAGGTTGGGAGGATTAACTTTATTAGAAATAAAGGGTGATGTTTCAAAGAAGTGCTGCAAGTTTGTAGTATTAAACTTTGGATTTAAAATGGGAAACACTTGTAAAAAATGTAATTGCTAATGGAGTCAAAAGGTTTTGGAGATACAATACATAAAATAACTAAAGGAACAGGAATTAAAAAGGTAGTAGACACTGTTGCTAAAGCTACAGGAAAAGACTGTGGCTGTGGCAAGCGAAGAGCTTCTTTAAATAGAATGTTCCCTTATAAACAAAAAGAAAATGATAAATAGAAACTATAGGTTTAGTAGTACATTAGCTGTAAGGCCTAACACATTTAGCGATAGTCTTGATATACCTGATCCATCTAGACTTATAAACCCTGCAGTTATAAAAGCGGGGGCGGCAACAGCCGGCGCGACAGTGCAATTACCTAATCCTTTTACAGTAGAAAACCTAGGACTTAAGGTGGGGGATATTATTCTTAATGTTGATTATGCAGGAGCTTCTCCGAACTACGGGGGGTTTACCACTGTAGCTACTATCTCAGGTGTTAACACATTTACTCAGACTGCTAATATAGGAATAGTAGCAACCACTCCTTTTTTACTTTTTAAACCGGGGAATAACGGTTGTATTTTGGGTCAGAATGGTATGGCTATGGGTGGTAGTGATGTTATAACAGTTGAGACGTTTGGAGGAGAAATACAAACTTGGGATCTGAGTAAATCGGCGGGTATACCTGAAGTGTTGGTTAAGAAAATTTTGACCGAAAATCCTTATGTCACTGTTGCTACACCTACAGTAATAACTGCAGGAACTAATGGTTGGTTGTATGCTCAGTTTGCATAGTATGTGGAGGACAACAACAACATTAGGTGTGAAGCTTAAGTTAGTATATATAATTATATAAAAATATATAAGTCAAGAATGATGAATAGATTAATAATTAAAGCACTCCTTGTAGTGCTTTTTTTTATAAGCAATATAGCGACAGCTCAAATATATAAGTATGCTACGGTATATGGAGGAGTAAGTTTAAATTCCACAATGCAACCTGTAGAGACTTATCAATATTCCGATGGTCAGCTTGTGGAAACCACTAATGAGTTTGGTTCTAACTATCGTTATCACCTCGGGATAAAAAAAATCAGTAGATATAAATTTGAAAAGAAGCCTAAGTTTTATTATGATGGCAGAGAAAATAATGCTTCTATATACCGATCACCTTTAGGTGGGTTTGAATATTTGTTTCAATATGAAAAAATAAAAGACAGGGGGGTAGAATATGTTAATAGAGACATGTGGTTGAGAAGAGTGGGTGAGCATTATGTTGCTAAACTTCAGTCTTCACAAAACGGATATGTAGATTTAAAATATAATTCTATTGACTTAAGGTTTAAAAAAGATTTTAAAAACTTAAGATTAACTTTAGGTTTAGTATTTAGAAATCATCCTGTTTATACAGTTAATGCTTTTAAAATCGACTTCCCTAATTATAATGATTTTCAATCGGTAGCTAATGAATTAGGGTATAGCTCTGAGTCTAGTTGGATTGATGCAAATAATAACGGATACTTTGATAGATGGGAACAAGCTACTACTATATGGATGAATGAGGTAGGTGACACAGTAGCTAACTCTTCAGTAGGATTTCAAAACTATTACAGTCAATTAGTTACAGAATACAATAAAAAATGGATTGAGGAGAAAGGTAATCATAATAGCTTATCTAGCATAGTGGGAATATCTTACTATAAACATTGGGATAAAATGTTTATCTTAGCATACATAAATTATTTCTTTAAGAATTATGAGTTGAGTAAGTATTCAACTTCAACTAATGATTATGATTACGGATTAATTTTTAATTATAAATTAACTAGGTCATTATCTATTTATTCAGAAGTAAGTTATTTAAATTACTTTAATCGAATCCAACAATCAGTTAACGCAGGTATTAACCTTTTAATATTATAATATGTCAAAAGTTATTAATGAGCATACTAACCTAACGGTAGATATTAAAACTATAGCTTTGGTGATTGGATTTTTTTTATCCTTATCCGCCACTTATTTTACATTAAAGGCAGACATTGAAGAAGCTAAAGAGCTTCCTATTCTTCCTATTACCGAAAAAGAGTTTCAGTTAAAAGACGAATTAATTAGAAGCACCATTATGTCTAATGCAGAAAGATTAGAGAAGATAGAAAATAAAATAGATAAAATAGATGAAAGGCTTTATAACAATCTTAATAAGTAGTTTAGTTTGTTTCTCTTATGCTCAAGTGAAAGTTTCTCATTTCAATAGTAATTGGAATGATGATAATAATTTTGACATAAGCAAACTCAAAGAGTGTGATAAGGACTATATTGTTATCTGTCACAATGAAGAGTTGCAAGAAAAACATAAAATAAAATCTGTTCCCACTGTTATTGTATTTGAGGATGAGAAAGAAATAAAAAGATATGAAGCAAATATAATGATGCAACTAACATGTACTCGTAAAGATATACAACATGTTATAGATAGTGTTTATTTAAAAAGATTTGAATGAGAATATCAAAAAACTTCACCCTTCAAGAACTCACTCGTAGTAATGTAGGAGTAAGGTTGGGTATTAAAAATGAACCGACTAAAGACGGTATTCATAAATTAACTATGATGGTAAATTCTTTATTGCAACCTATTAGAGATAGTTTAGGTCCAATTAGAATAACCTCGGGTTATCGTAGCGATGAAATCAATGTGGCCATTGGGGGTAGTCCTAACTCACAGCATTGTCGATATGAAGCGATTGATTGTCAATATGTTTACAAAAACAAAATGGACAATATAAAAATATACAACACTCTTGTAGATTTGGATTTAGATTTTGACCAATGCATATTAGAGTTTGGAGAACCATCTAATCCTGCTTGGATTCATTTAAGTTGGAAGGTGTGTGACAATAGACGACAAGTATTGATTGCTTATAAGGATGAGGATAATAAAACTAAATATAAATCATTATGATTAAGAAAATAATTAAAACATTAATAGGTAATGCTTCTCATATTTTAGATGAAGTAATTACAACTGACGAAGAAAGAGCGACAGCAAAAGAAAAATTAGAAGCTTTATTAAAAACTCATGAAAAAGAAATGTTTGAACTTGAGGTAGAAGATAGAAAGAGCGCAAGGGAAATGTATAGTGATGATGCTTCTATTCAAAAGATATTAGCAACGGTATTTACTGTAGCTTATTTTGCTTTGAGTTTTGTCATGTTTAGATATTTTGTAACAGGAGATATTAATTTAGGAGAGTTTGAAATAAGTTTTATTTCTACAATCTTCGGGGCTATGTCGGCCAAGGTCAACACGGTAGTTGATTTTTTCTTTGGAGGATCTCATCAGAAAAAAGATTAATATGGCAGTGAATAAAAAAAATATGAAGTGTAATGTGGTAAGGCCAAGCACACGACCGGGTAAAAAGAAAATGGTAAAAGCCTGTGAAGGTGGAAAAGAAAAACTAATTCACTTTGGAGCTAAAGGTTATGGTCACAACTATTCTACTGCTGCTCGTAAAAGTTTTAGAGCAAGACATAAATGTGGCACAGCTAAATCTAAACTAACAGCTAGATATTGGGCTTGTAAAAAATTATGGGCAGGTAAAGGGGGTTCAACAAAATCCTCTCCAAAATCAAGGCAAGGAAAATATTAGTATATTTGTAGTATAATATTAAAATTAAATTAAGATGAGTAAAAAATTAAACAAAGAAGAGTTGTCTTCTTTAAGAAAAAAGTTAACAGAGTTCAATCAAGCTAAGGTAAAATTAGCAGATGCTTTATTACATCAAGAGCAACTCAAAGGATTTATTAATCAACTAAAAGAAGTCTTTGTTTCTGAGGAACAAAAGTTGTTAGAAAAGTATGGGAAAGATGCAAGGATTAATTTAGAAACAGGAGAAGTAACAAAACAAGAGCCCACATTAAAAGTAAGTAAAGATGCCTAAAATAAGTACATATACTGCAGTTACACCCACAATGGATGACTATGTTGTTGGGACGGATGTAGATAATGGTTCAGCTACCAAAAGTTTTGTTTTCGATAAGATAACAGAATTAATAAATGGAGGTACTGTTCCTGCTACTACTACTGACCCCGGAAAAAAAGGACAGATTGCTGCTGATGCTACTCATCTTTATATATGTGTTGCTACTGACACATGGAGAAGAGTGGCTTTATCAACATTCTAAGATGGCCAAGATTAGCACATATAACATAGACAATTCTGTTAATGGCGACGATTTATTGTTAGGCACAGATATTAATTCATCTCCACCCAATTTAACTAAAAATTTTACCGTTGACAAGTTGGCGGCATATATTAGAAATTATAAAACGGTGGAGAAGATTATTACTGACCCTTTAGTTATTAGAGCTATGGGGACTGCTCCTATTCAACTATTAGATGCTCCCGGAGCTAATAAAGTTATTTCTCCATTAATGATGAGTCTTACTGTAGGTAGTCAGGACCCTTATAATTTTACTAGTTCAGATATAAGAGCGGGATGGATGTCAGGTGGTGTTATTGTTAGTCCTCCAACTCCATGGATCAGTGGACTTGCAGCACCTTTAAATGGGGCAGTTCAAAGCTCAATAACATATTATCCTTCGGGATGTTTGTCGGCAACTACTTTTAATACTGTTAATTATAACTTAGCGTTCGGAGTAGGGGTTGTTGGGGGAGTGGATGCCACTCAAGGAGAAAGAAGTTTAAAGATTGTTCTTCAATATCAAGTATTAGACTTTAACATATGACTACTTTACATAACAATGATAAGGTGCATATTAGTATGATTGCCACCATCACTGATGAGGTGGATGCTCAAGATAAGTTAATAGGAACTGACGAAGAAACTTTAAAGACAAAGAATTTTTTTCCTAGAGATTTAAGAAATTACACTTTAAGTCCGTGGAAAATTTCAAAGTTTTTTATCTCACAAGAACAAGTGTTAGCTTCAAGTGTAGGTAATCCTATCATACTACTCCCCGCTTTAGAGGGGTTAGAGTTTTATGAGTTTAGTCCTATCTTTGCTAATATGTTTATTAATGTAGTTACTAATCCTGCTAACCCTTTTGTGTGTGGTGCGGGAGATGATTTAAAGCTTGGTTGGTTTAATCCTTCGGTTGGTTTCTTTTGGAATAATGGTCCTTTTTTTTCATTGAACCAATCACAAATTACCAACTCCTCTACTCAGATGGTTAGGTGGGAGCCTTTTCAAGCAGGATTTGCATCGACGGGCGCAGCTTCACAATGGCAATCCAATATAGCCACAAGTCAAAACACAGCAATAGCTGTAGGCCCACGACTGAGTGGAGCACCGGGATGGATAACCGGTGAGGGTTATTGGGAGGTGGAGTTAATGTATAAGAAAAACGAAATGTTACCGTAATATGGCAAAAATAAGTACATACAATATAGACCCTAATGTGTCAGGGAACGACCTGTTGTTGGGGACGGAGGTAAATTCTACACCTCCTAATTTGACAAAAAATTTTAAGGTAGATGATGTCTTTGAGTACACATGGGGTTGGAGATATATAGAGCATTATATTGATAATGCATATACTCTTAGGAATTTAGCGACACAACCTTTTACTATACTTCCCGCACAAGGTGCTAATGTGGTTATTGTTCCTTTATCTTTAAGTGTGAGTTCTTTTGGAGACTCGTTTCCTCCTGAGCTTAATCAATATCTCTTTGGAACTTTTCTTTTAGAGGTAGGCCTTGATGACGGGACAGGAGTTATTGGAACAAATCCGTGGATCAGTGGAGGAGATGGAAATGGTTTGGGATTTGTTTTAGGATGGGAAGGTAGAAATTTTGTTTATTATAATTATTTTACATCTTCACCTAATGTGTTTACTGTAGCTGATGCTAACAAAGCCATGTTGTTTGCTGCTCCAAGTGGAGCAACTGACTCCCCTACAGGAGAGATGGCAGTGAAGATTGAGTTTCAATATCAATTGTTTAGTTTATAATATATGACCACTATACATAATAATGATGAGATACATATTAGTATGCTTGCTGAAAGGCAGGAGGATTTAGTGGAGAATGATAAATTAATAATTTCTGATAGTGCGAATCAAAAAACTAGAAATGTAAGATTAGCAGAGTTTAGATGCAAAGCTGTATGCCCATATAAAATAGAAAAATTTATTATCAGTGAGGCGCAGATATTAGCTTCCTCTTATGGTAATCCTATTTTTTTATTACCTATTCTAGGAGTGGAAGAGTACTACACTTTCATGGGGATGTGGATAAATACTTTTAAAAATGTAGTCACTAATCCTGCCAATCCTTTATCTGCAGCGGTCTTTCAACAATTATCGCTTAGAGGGTGGTGCGGTAATTTTGGCACTCCGGGTGATGATGTATTTTTACCTCTTACTCAACCTCAATTTACAAGTGCAACTGACCAATTAGTTAGATTAAAACCTGAGCCTTATAGTACCGATATTAATTTTCAGCAATCACTATCATGTTATTCGTCACTTATTCTTGTTCCTAATGTTGGTACAGGTATTGGGTGGATAACAGGAGAAGGGTATTGGGAAATAGAAATAATGTATAAAAAAAATGAAGCATATTAATAATTAAAAAAAATGGATATAAGAAAAATTTCAGTAGGACCTGATTATAAGTCAGGGGCCATGCACTATATTGTGGGACAAGAAATATTAAACGGATCACATACTATACACTTAATTAAAAATGAGGGTGGGTCAATTCGTATTTGGATAGAGAAAAATGGAGAGGTTGTTTTGTGGAAAGAGTTTACAGATACTATGCCTATCTCTATAGAATATAATATATACTTTGAATGAAATCACCAACAGATTTTTTAGTAGAACCTGTAGGAAACAAAAGGTATGCTAATAAAAAAAATATAGGAGGAGTAGACTTTATAGTAAGCTCATCTGAAGAAGACCATAAGTTTTCTAATAGAGAGGCTTTAGTTATTGAAACTCCTTTAAGATATAAAGGTCCTATTAAAAAGGGAGACACTTTATTGGTTCATCATAATGTTTTTAAGTATTACAACGACATGTATGGTAGACAGAAGAGTGGTAGGAGTTTTTTTAGGGAGAATACTTTTTTAATAGATAGCGAGCAATTCTTTCTTTACAAACAAAATGGGCGATGGAAGTCTTATGATAGATATTGTTTTGTTAAACCCATTAAAGTTAAACAAGATTATCATTTACATAAGAATGTTAAGTTTGAACCTTTAGTTGGAGAGATGAAATATCCTAGTGAGTATTTACAGAAACAAGGAATAAAGAGTGGGGATATAGTTATGTTTAATCCTAATATGGAATATGAATTTCAGGTAGATGGAGAGGTGTTGTATAGAATATATGACCATCAAGTTCCTGTTGTTTTACCAAACTATAAATAAAATGGATTCAAGAGAAATAAAATTAGAAATTATAAAAGCAGGAAGAAGGGCAGTTAAACAATTAATTAAAGTTGCTAAGGAAGAAATTATAAAACCTGACCCTGAAGATGAATTAGCTGCAGATAGATTAAAAAATGCAGCAGCCACCAAGAAGTTGGCCATCTTTGATGCTTTTGAAATATTAAATAGAATAGATGCGGAGCAAGAAAGTTTAGATATTGCAAGCAGGGGGGCAGATAAAACACAAACAAAACAAGGATTTGCTGAAAGAAGATCAAAATAAATTATATACTCTTATAAGAGATTATATTCCTAAAGGGGTTTTATCACGAAAGAATAAAGCTTCTTCGTGGAAGTATGGCTATAATGAAAGATATGATTTCGTTAACATATCTAAGTCAGGAAAAGTTGGAGAGATTATAGATGTGTCAGGGTTGAAGATAGGTCTTCCTTTATATATTAAACCAAAGAAGAAAACTGCTAAAGATAAACAGTATTGGCAAAGACATGAACTCCCCTCTCAGCTTTCTAAAATAAATTCTATCTTTCAATGGAACACTATGGATTCTGTTTTTAAAAATAGATGGGTGGATTATATTGAGGGAGAGTTTGATAAAAGAGAGTATGGGGATTGGTTTATTAATAATGGCACACCTACTTATATAACAGGAGCTCACTATATGTATCTGCAATGGACAAGTATTGATGTAGGATATCCTGATTATCGTGAAGCAAATAGAATATTCTTTTTGTTTTGGGAAGCATGTAAAGCTGACTCTAGATGTTTTGGTATGACTTATTTAAAAATAAGACGGTCAGGATTTTCTTATATGGGTTCTTCTGAGTGTGTGAATGTAGGAACATTAGCTAAAGACTCAAGGGTGGGTATTTTATCTAAGACCGGTTCTGATGCTAAAAAAATGTTTACAGACAAGGTTGTTCCTATATCTAACAGATTACCTTTCTTCTTTAAACCTATTCAAGATGGTATGGATAAACCTAAGACTGAATTAGCATTTAGAGTGCCGGCTGCTAAGATTACTAAAAAGAATATGTATGATGTGGCTGATGAGGAGTTGTTAGGATTAGATACTACAATTGATTGGAAGAATACTGATGACAACTCTTATGATGGTGAAAAGTTATTGCTATTGGTTCATGATGAAAGCGGTAAATGGATAAAGCCAAATAACATATTAAATAATTGGAGGGTAACTAAAACATGTTTGCGTTTAGGAAGTAAGATTATAGGAAAATGCATGATGGGTTCTACTTCTAATGCTTTAAATAAAGGGGGAGAAAATTTTAAGAAACTATTTGAAGACTCAAACTTGTCAACAAGAAATGCTAATGGTCAAACTAAAAGCGGACTATATTCTTTATTTATTCCTATGGAGTATAACATGGAAGGATTTATAGATATACACGGACAACCGGTATTCCGTAAACCAAAAGAAAAGATTAAAGGAGTAGATGGCGAGTGGATACGCAATGGGGCTATTGATTATTGGGAGGCTGAAGTCGACTCTTTAAAAAATGATGCTGATGCTTTAAATGAATTTTATCGACAGTTTCCAAGAACCGAGTCTCATGCTTTTAGAGATGAAAGTAAATCTTCTTTGTTTAACTTAACTAAAATATATCAACAAATAGATTATAATGATTCTCTTATTATCGAACATCATTTGACACGAGGTTCATTTTCGTGGGCTAATGGAATTAAAGATAGTAAAGTTATATGGACACCCAATTCCCGAGGAAGGTTTTTAATTAGTTGGACTCCTACTAAAAATTTACAAAACAATGTTATAGAGAAAAACGGAATAAAGTTTCCGGGCAATGAACATGTAGGAGCATTTGGATGTGACTCTTATGATATATCAGGAACAGTAGGTGGTGGAGGTTCTAATGGAGCTCTACATGGATTAACTAAATTTAATATGGAAGAAGCTCCAAGTAATCAGTTTTTTTTAGAGTATATTGCTCGACCTCAAACGGCAGAAATTTTTTTCGAAGAAGTATTGATGGCCTGTGTGTTTTATGGTATGCCGATTCTTGTGGAAAATAATAAACCAAGATTACTTTATCATTTAAAAAACAGAGGATATAGGGGGTTCTCTATGAATCGACCTGATAAACATAAAGTGAAACTTTCTAAATCTGAAAAGGAACTAGGGGGGATTCCTAATAGCTCGGAAGATGTAAAGCAAGCTCATGCTGCAGCCGTTGAATCATATATAGAAAAACATGTGGGATTAGATTTTGAATCAACCTATAGGGAATCAGACGATATGGGCATAATGTTATTCTCCAAAACCTTAGAGGATTGGGCGAGATTTGATATAACAAGTAGGACTAAACATGATGCTACTATTAGTTCAGGTTTAGCTATAATGGCTACTCAAAGACACTTGTATTTACCACAAAAGAAACAATCAAAAATAAGTGTTAACTTTGCAAGGTATAGTAATAGCGGCAGATTAAGTACATTAATACGATGAAAGATATAAAAATAAATATAGAATCAACAGGGTTTCCAAGTCAATTTGTTTCAGATGCTGAAAAAGCTACTGATGAATTTGGCCTACAAATTGGTCAAGCAATACAATACGAGTGGTTTCGTAAAGATAGTAATACCTGTAGATTTTATAATCAATGGGGAGAATACAATAGGTTAAGATTATATGCTCGTGGAGAACAGTCAGTTGCTAAGTATAAAAATGAATTAGCTGTAGATGGAGATTTATCTTATCTTAATTTAGATTGGACACCTGTCCCTATTCTACCTAAGTTCGTAGATATAGTAGTGAACGGAATGGCGGATAGATTGTTTAAGGTAGATGCTTATGCTCAAGATGCTGTTTCTCAATCTAAAAGAAGTAAGTATCAAAGAATGATAGAGGGTCAAATGGTTGCTAAACCTGTGTTAGATATTATTCAAAAGAGGGGAGATGTTAACCCTTACTCTATGGATCCCGATGAACTTCCTAACTCTGATGAAGAATTATCATTGTATATGCAGCTTAATTATAAGCCGGCTATAGAGATAGCACAAGAAGAAGCGGTAAACACTTTATTGGAAAATAATAAATATGTAGACCTTAGAAAAAGATTTGACTATGACTTAACAGTTTTAGGAATTGCTATAGCTAAACATGATTTTCAATTAGGAGATGGAGTAAAGGTTGAATATGTTGACCCCGCTAATGTGGTGTATAGTTATACGGAAGACCCACACTTCAAAGATTGTTTTTATTGGGGTGAAATAAAAACTCTTCCTATTATTGAATTAAAAAAAATAGACCCTACTTTAACTAATGATGATTTAAAAGAAATATCTCAGTATAGTCAAAGTTGGTATGATTATTTTAATACCGCTCAAATGTATCAAGACTCTATGTTCTATAGAGATACAGCTACTGTTATGTATTTTAATTATAAGACAACTAAGAAGTTTGTTTATAAGAAAAAGATTAATGAGAATGGTAATGAGAAGATGATAGAGAAGGATGACCAATTTGATCCGCCGCAAGAAATGATGGAGGAAGGAAACTTTGAGAAGGTAGAAAAAACAATTGATGTATGGTACACGGGGGTAATGGTTATGGGAACTAATATTATTTTAAAATGGGAGTTGGCAGAGAACATGGTAAGACCTAAGTCGGCTAATCAATATGCTATACCTAATTATATTGCTGTTGCTCCTAGAATGTATAAGGGTGTTATTGAGTCTTTAGTAAGACGAATGATTCCTTTTGCAGACTTAATACAGCTCACTCACTTAAAACTACAACAAGTAATAGCTCGTGTTGTTCCTGATGGTGTGTTTATTGATGCTGATGGTTTAAATGAAGTTGATCTAGGAACAGGGAATGCTTACAATCCTGAAGATGCTTTAAGATTATATTTTCAAACAGGTAGTGTTATAGGTAGAAGTTATACTCAGGATGGAGATTATAACCAAGGGAAAGTTCCTATTACTCAACTAACATCTAATTCAGGTGCAAGTAAAACACAAATGTTAATTGGAAACTATAATCATTATCTTAATATGATTAGAGCTGTAACGGGATTAAATGAAGCAAGAGATGGTAGTACTCCTGATCCAAATTCTTTAGTGGGTATACAGAAGTTAGCTGCTTTAAATTCTAATACTGCTACTCGCCATATATTAGATGGTAGTTTATTTATTTACAGAAGTCTTGCTGAGGCATTATCATATAGGGTTTCTGATATATTAGAGTATTCTGATTTTAAAGAAAACTTTATTAATCAAATAGGAAAGTATAATGTGTCTATATTAAATGACACTAAAGATTTGTATATATATGACTTCGGTATTTTTATTGAAGTATCTCCTGATGAAGAAGAGAAAGCACAGTTAGAACAGAATATACAAATGGCTTTATCTAAACAGGATATTAACTTAGAGGATGCTATTGATATTCGTGAGGTTAGAAATTTAAAACTTGCTAACCAACTTTTAAAACTTAAAAGAAGAAAGAAGCAAGAGAAAGATGAACAACAAGAAATGATGAAGATGCAGGCTCAGGCTCAAATAAATCAACAGAGTCAACAGATGGCTGCACAAACAGCGATGCAAAAGATGGAGGCTGAGACTCAATCTAAAATGAAAATAAAGCAAGCAGAGATTGCATTTGAAATAGAAAAAATGAAGCAAGAAGCATTGTTGAAGTCACAACTTATGGAAAAAGAATTTAGCTACAATATGCAATTAAGAGACACTTCTGAGCGAGCATTGCAAACTAGAGAAGACCAACGAGAGTTTGCGAAGGCAGAAAGAATAAACCAACAAAACACTCAGCAAAGTCAACTGATAAGTCAAAGAAAAAACAATTTACCTCCTCAAAATTTTGAGCAAACAACCACAGCAAAAGTGTTTGAATCAAATGAAGATAGCTTAGATGGATTTGATATGTCCTCCTTTGAACCGAGGTAGTGTCTAAATTGTGTTAAAAATTTTATTAACTTTGTATAAAAATATAATCTAATGGAAATAAAAGTAAGAGCCGTAGGTGAGGCTGAAGAAAAATCACCACAACAGCTAGAGCAAGAAGTGCTTGATAAGCATGCCGAGCAAGAAAGCAATGAAGAATTAACTACTGAACCTGTAAAAGAGGAAGTAGTAGAAGAAGAGGTTAAGGAGGAAGTAGTTGAAGAGCAAAGCTCTGAGCTACCTGAACTAACTGAAGAAGATGTTCTTTCACATATTAACAAAAGATATAATAAGCAGATAGATTCTGTAGATGAATTGTTTGCAGAGAAAAAAGAATCAGGTGAGTTACCTGAAGATGTTTCTGCTTATTTAAAATACAAACAAGAAACGGGCCGTGGATTTGAAGACTATGTTAAATTAAACAGAGACTTTGAAGACATGGACTCCGACTCTTTGTTAAGAGAGTATTTAATTTCTACTGAAGATGGTCTCGATATTGAGGATATTAATGTTTTAATGCAGGATTATCAATACAATGAAGACGAGCATGAAGAATCTGAAATTAAAAAAATCAAATTAGCAAAGAAAAAAGCTATTGCTACAGCTAAAAAATATTTTGCAAAGCAAAAGGAATATTACAAGCAACCCCTTGAGTCAAGAACGGATGCCATTTCTGAAAGCGATTCGGAAGAATTAAAAGCTTATAGGCAATACTTGCAAGAGTCTAAAACTCTTGAGCAGGAGAATCTCAAAAAAAGAGATTGGTTTGAAAAAAAGACCGATGATTTATTTAATCAAGAGTTCAAAGGTTTTGAATTTAAAATTGGTGATACATCATTAACATATTCTCCCGGCTCACCGGATGAACTTAAGAAGTTGCAGTCTACTCCTTATAATTTTATAAATAGATTTATAGGGCCGGACGGATTACTTAAGGATGCAACCGGATACCATAGGGCTTTAGCTATTGCAATGAATCCTGAAAAGTTTGCTCAGTTTTTTTATGAGCAAGGTAAATCGTCAGGAACAGAAGATGTGATGCGTAAGACTAAAAATATAAATATGTCTGAGCGAACAGCTCCTGAGACTACGGTAAAGGGAGGGATGAAGATTCGTTCACTGAATGCAGATTCAGGGAAAGGATTGAAAATTAAAAGTGTAAAAAGAAAATAAGTATTAAAAAATTTTAAAAATTAGAAAATTATGGCAGGTTCAGTTTTAGGTGCCCCGGGTTTTGATTTGCAACCAAGCAGTACGCAGACCCCGACAAGTACCAATTATATAACAGACTTCAATTTCTTGACTCAGTATCTACCGGATACATACGAAAAAGAATTTGAACGATATGGCAACCGAACAATCTCATCATTCTTGAGATTAGTAGGTGCAGAATTACCTTCTATTTCTGACCAAGTAAAATGGGCAGAGCAAGGAAGGCTACACTCTAAGTATGTATCAGTGGGTGTGGATAATGGTGGTGGTGCTGCTGCGGGAGACCCAACAGCAATATTACAAATTAATGATAGTGCATTCCCGGCATCGGGTGCAGCTACTTCTACAACACCGGCGACAGCATATAATGCGCAAAATGGTATTTCTATTAGAGTAGGACAAACACTTATGATTGTTTTCAATAATGGAGCAGGAAGTAATAAAGCTATTGTTACGAATGTTGACTTAGCAAATAGTCAATGTACTGTTGCTTTCTATGAAGCTACAGGTTTGGCGGCAGCTCCGGCAGGTTTTGCTGCAGCACAATGTACAGTGTTTATCTACGGTTCTGAGTTTAGAAAAGGAACAGATGGAATGGCCGGGTCTGTAGAGGCTGATGACTTCATCTTTAAAAATAATCCAATTATTTTAAAAGACACTTACGAAGTTAGTGGTTCTGATATGGCTCAAATCGGATGGATTGAAGTTACTACAGAAAATGGTGCGACAGGTTTCTTATGGTATTTAAAATCAGAGCATGAAACAAGATTACGTTTCGACGATTATCTTGAGACATCTATGATTGAAGCAGTTCCGGCAGAAGCAGGAGCAGGTGGTGGTGCAGCAGCAGCTACTTTTATGGGCTCTGAAGGTATCTTTTATGTCGTTGGAGATAGAGGAAATGTTTGGGGTGGTGGTAATCCAACAGCATTAGCTGATTGGGATGCGATCATTGGTAGATTAGACAACCAAGGTGCTATTGAGGAGAATGTTGTATTCGTTGACAGAAACTTCGGTTTTGATATTGACGATATGTTAGCAGCTCAAAACTCTTATGGTGCAGGTGGTACGTCTTATGGTCTTTTCGATAATGATGAAGAGATGGCATTGAATCTAGGATTCACAGGATTCCGAAGAGGATATGACTTCTACAAGTCTGATTGGAAATACTTAAATGACCCAACAATGAGAGGTGGTTTGCCAACAGGTGCAGGCTCAGGTCGAGTAAATGGATTATTAGTACCGGCAGGTTCTACTTCTGTTTATGACCAAATCTTAGGTAAGAATGCAAAACGACCTTTCTTACATGTTAGATATCGTGCTTCAGAAACTGAAGACAGACGATACAAAACATGGTTGACAGGTTCTGCAGGAGGAGCTCGAACAAGTGCGATCGACTCGATGACTGTAAACTTCTTATCAGAAAGATGTGTTTGTACAATGGGTGCAAACAACTTCTTCCTATTCCAAGAATAGTATTGATGTAAAGATTAGGGTGTCTCGTCAACGAGACATCCTTTTCTTTTTTATTATAAATTATATTAAATCTAAATAAAATGAAAAAAGAAAAATTCGTAGATAAAACCTACAAACTAACAAGGGATGCAGCTCCCTTATCTTACATGCTGCCAACAAGACACACTAACAGATTTCCATTATTACATTTTGATGAAGACACAGGAGTTAATCGAGAACTTCGTTATGCTCGTAATCAAAAAAGTATTTTTGTAGATGAACAAAGTGGTCATGTTATTATGGAGCCCATTATATTTGAAGATGGATTTATAAATGTTCCTAAAAACAATCAAGTGCTACAACAGTTTTTAGAATCTCACCCTTTATATGGAAAAAGATTTACAAGAGTAGATACAGAGAAAGATGCATCTAAACAAGTAGAGGTTCTAAATATAGAAGTGGATGCTTTAATAGAAGCAAGAACATTATCACTTGACCAAATTGAAACCATATCTAGAGTGGTGTTTAATCACGATATAAATAAAACTAGTACAGCAGAATTAAAAAGAGATATTTTAGTTTATGCAAGAAATTATCCGGAAGATTTTTTAAGTATTGTAAATGATCCAATGTTAAAGCATCAATCTCAAGTTCAAAAATTTTTTGAAGAAGGTTTGTTAGCTAAGAAAAAAGGTGGAGCAATTCATTTTAACACTAAAGAAAATAAAAAACGAATGCTTGTTGTTCCTCAAGGAGAAGATACTAATTTAATTGTTGCAGCCTACTTACAAAGTGACGATGGTATTGAAGCTTTGAAGATTCTTGAAAAACTTTTACAGAAAGACGAATAGTTTTTTTTCGTATATTTGTTTTTATGAATAAGTACTTAAGGCTTTACTCTCCTTCTTTAGCTCCTGCAAGTAGCGCACAGCATGTTCTTGTAAATGTGAGCAAAATGACAATAATGTCAGCTGCACCGGGTGGTGCGGCGGATACTGATATAATTATTAATTATGGAGAAAGTAAAAATTTTAAATTAGTGTTAACTTTTACTCCTGAAGTGGATCTGTACCGCAGCGACTTAGTTGATTTGTTCGCAGAAAAAATTGAACAATTATGTGAACAAGGAAACAATGATGTTTATATAGACATGGGGGATAAGGATGGGAATATATCTTTTAAAACGAGTGTTGGCACTATAAAAACAACAGTTTTAACTGACATAGTAAGAGCAACATAATGAATAAATTTTTAAAAGTAAAGACAGTTATTGGTGGTAACATTTTAATTAATGCAGCTTCTTTGTCAGGTGTAGTTGAGATTACTAGTGAAATCCAATTATATTTGCCTTTTGTAAACTCTTCCTCATCAGCTGCTACTAAAATAGGTATAATTGGGGGGGCAGGAACATTGTTTCAAACTAATGCTCAACAAACAATAGACACAATTATAAACACATTGGAAAAAGTAAATCAATCGGGATACACTAAAGCAGTTGTAGAATTAGAATTTCCCGGAGTAATCCTACAGGACTTTTTATTTGCAACATAATATTATGATTAAGTTTTTAAAATTTAGAAATACAACAGGTCAGTCAAGAATATTAAATGTAGAAGCATGTGATATTGTTAAACTAAAAGATGTCAATACTATTGAGATTTTTAATGTACCTTATGATAACACTGTAGTTTTATATGAAGTTACGAGGGTTGCCGGTCAGGGTGAAGATTTTGATGGAGCTTTAGTTGACATTATTAATGATGCTATTATAAGAGCTGAACAAACTTCATACACTAATGTTATGGTAGATGTTGATGTTAACTTACAAAAGTATCACATTAGTGATGTGGTTCTAATTCCATAATTGTATAAATATATTTTGTATATTTGTAAAAAACAATAAAGATGAATAAGTATATATTATTTAAAAGCGCTGTAGGAAGAGAGCTAATGATGAATGTTTCAAATATTAATTTAGCTAGTACTGAAATAACAACAGGGGGAGGAAACACTTCCTTTGAAATGTATAACTATCAGTTAACTGCAAAGACTGTTTTGACTATTGATGGGACGGTAGGTGCTACAGTAGACAATCCACTGCTAGCAAAAATTTCTGACGCTATGGCTAAATTAGGTTCTACATCTTGGACAGACACTATTGAAGAGGTGACAGGATATTTAGGAGCAGGTGTAAATGATGTAGTATTTCTTAGTATAACAACAAGTTAAAAAAAAAACAAGATGAAGTATATTAGAATATATAATGATGGGAGTGACACCTTCGAAACTCAAAAAAGACTTATTCCTTTAGATGCTATCTCTTATGCAGAATTTGTTGGCGTAGGTGCAATTGCTTTGTATTCTTGTGACGGAGATAAGCAAGTGAATCTTCTTGGTGGAAGTATGACTCAGGCAGATGTAGATGCATTAAATGCAGCAATGATAAAATGTGCAGCATCAGCTTATCCTGAAAATGTAGTAAATTGGTATCCTAAAAGTGGAAACATAACGGCAACAACAATAACTTAAAGAATTATTATGACTAAGTATTTAAAAATAACCACGGGAGCAACTACTCATTATCTTAATGTTAATTGTATTAATTCACTGCAACCGGGCTCGCCTTCTTCTCAGAAGCTAAGAATAGCGTTACAACCAAATCTTACTAAGTATTTTGAAATAACCGGAACAGGCTTTACTGTCGACACTCAAAATGCTGTAGTAAAAGAACTGAAAGCGGCAGCCGTAAGTGATTATACCAAGGTAGTTCATGAGGTAAAAATTCCTGTTGGACAAACATTTACTAGTGTTGCTATAGTATAAAAGCATTGCTAATTAATTATAAAGGGGACTGATGTCCCCTTTTTTTATTATCTTTGTAGATATGGGAAAATATGTTATAATAGGTACAGATGGAGTTGGGGTGTTTATGTCATTAGATGGGATGGATACTATTATGCTTGACTCACGAAATCCAAATCAAAAATTATTTATTTATTATAAGAGTGGCAAGGTAGCTACTATATCTTTGAGAACTGCTGTTCCGGCAGCTGACACACCTAAGTGGTTTAATTTTTTTGTAGACACATTTACTTCTATAGCTAATGGATCAGCTTCTAATTGGGAAACATCTACAGAACAAACAACAATTGGGGGGCCTAAAAATCCTACAACAGGAGTGTATCCATCTCTTTTACCATTTAATGATTCTTTAGGGAATCCAATAGAAATTTCATCCATAACTGTAATTTAATATGTCTAAATATTTAATTGTAAATACCTCTACCTATGCAGCAACAGGACCGGGCTCTGTTCCCGGGAGAGTTCTTCTTGGTGCGGATAATATTATTAGCATTATTCCCACAGCAGCCGCAGCATTAGAAATAGTTTATCAAGGAAATGTGCGAGCGGTATTAACTTTTTCTGCATCGATAGCAGCAGGGGATTATAGTGTTATAACTTTTTTAACTAAAGAAATAGAAAAACTCCAAAGTGGAGGTTCATCTACTCTTTCACTACCTACCACCTTTCCTAATTGTTTTAGCACAGTAGGACACCCTATTAGTATCTCGGGGATTTCGGTATCACAACCTTGCTGTACACCTTAAATTTTTAATGATATATCTTTTTTTAGTATCTTTGTTTTATGATTGATGAAGTGTACGGTACAGTTCTTTCTGTATTGAATAAAAATAATTATGGATATGTAACTCCTGCTGACTTTAACTTGTTTGCCACACAAGCACAACTTTCTATATTTGAAGATTTCTTTTATTCTTATAATCATCAAATAAATAAAGAAAACATGAGGCAGTCAGGCATAGGTTATGCTGATTTAAAAAATGGCATTGAACAAGACATAGCTATCTTTGCTACGAGTCAAGTCTTAATACAGCCTACTACTAGTGCGGGTACAGCTAACATCTACCGTTTACCTTCGGATTATTATTTTATAAATAAATTATATTTCTATCCCACTTTATTGTATAGCGGTACAACCACTGCAGAAGTTGTAGGTAAACTTGTAGATACTACCGCCAATCAATTCGTAGTAACAGCACCTGCTGTTCCTGAGTCTCCACCGCCGGGAAGTATTGTTTTAAATATAAGTGCAACAGGTCCTCCTGCTGATCCTATACCTACTGCTTATGTTAATTCAGTAGATTCAGTATCTGAATTAAGTTTAAGTGCAGACATTATGAGTACAGGAGCTATTCCTTTTGTGCCTCAAAATTATTTAATATATGATGCAACTAATATAGTGGAGATTGAAAAAGTTAGTCAGTATAAAATATTCGGCTTAACAAGTTCTAATCTAACTGCCCCTACCAAAACATACCCGGCTTATGTGTTAAGTGAGGGGGTGTCAGAAGTGGCGACAGTGTATCCATCGACTATCAATCAAGTTGGCGCAGTAGCATGTCAATACATAAGATATCCAAAGACTCCAAAGTGGACATATAATGTAGTTAGTGCTACACCACTGTTCAATCCAACGGCAGTAGATTATCAAGACTTTGAAATACCTGAAGACAATATGGTAGACTTAGTTGCTCTCATTCTTCAATACTCAGGAATGTCAATTAGAGAAGTGGAGGTTTATAAATTTGGAGCTACACAAGATATGAATGAAAAACAAAGTGAACAATAATGACATATTTATCTCAATATCAATATTACACTAATAGTGGTTCAATTCCTACTGATGAAAATTGGGGGTCTTATCAGTATGTCAAATTAAAAGATATTGTAAACAACTTTATGTTAATGTATAATGACAACCATAATATCATTAATAATGAAGAGAGATACAAGGTGTTGTTTCATGCTAAGAGAGCTATACAAGAATTAAACTATGATGCATTTAAAGAAATAAAAGCTTTACAGCTTTCAGTGGATGTGTCTTTAAGATTTATTCTTCCATCTGATTATGTGAATTGGGTTAGAATATCTTTATATAAGAATGGTTCTATCAGGCCTTTAACGGAAAACATTCAAGTGGGAAGTGCTAATGCTTATCTTCAAGATGACACAGGTAAGATATTGTTTTCTGAAAATGGAGAAATATTAATGCCTCAATATTCAGGATTAGATCATGATAGAATTACGGGAGGTAAAAAAAGTATTTACCTAAACCAAAACAATCCTATGTTTAATGGAGTGTATGGATATTGTTGTGATGGAGCATGGTATTTTGATTACCAAGTAGGAGCAAGATTTGGTTTAAATACTGAAACAGCTAATGCTAATCCTACTTTTACAATAGATAAAAAAGCAGGCGTTATTAATTTTGATTCTACTATGGCCAATGAAGAATGTATTCTTGAATATGTTTCAGATGGAATGGAAAATGGAAATGATGGACAAGTTTCAGTTAATAAATTATTTGAAGAATTTGTATATGCATATATAAAATATGCTATTGTATCGTCAAGACTAGGGGTTCAAGAATATATAGTATCACGAGCACGAAAAGAAAAGACTGCTCTTTTACGAAATGCAAAAATTAGAATTAGTAATATTCATCCGGGCAGATTACTTATGAATCTAAGAGGAAGGGATAAGTGGATAAAATAAAATGACAAAGACTCAAAGAAATTTTGTTACCGGTAGAATGAATAAGTCTATCGATGAAAGACTACTTCCAAATGGAGAATATGTTGATGCTCAAAATGTAAGAATTGGTTCTACTGAAAACTCTGAAATAGGTTC
>Ga0209232_1000067_pt1 | contig 61291 bp, 58 predicted proteins | sample ETNvirenome_2_60_FD_184066 | JGI IMG/M metagenome (GOLD analysis project Ga0209232, IMG submission 184066) | Marine viral communities from the Pacific Ocean - ETNP_2_60 (SPAdes) (version 2) | ecosystem: Environmental > Aquatic > Marine > Oceanic | place: Pacific Ocean | collected 2013-06-22 | reverse complement strand
AAGCTGTTTTTGAAGAAGTTTTTCTTTCTTCTCAACCGCTTGCGCTTCAGATCAACTTGCGTCTCTCGTCAGCGGGAGGCGAATCATACAGCGTTCAAATCCGCTGTCAACCACCTCTTTCAACCGCTTCCGATCAACCCGACCGAAGCCGCCAACAGGATTCAATCACCACCCTGCCAGCCCGGCGCATTCTACTCGAATCCGCCACCCGTGCAACCCTTTTTATTTCGCTAACCTTTTGATTTACAAGAGGTTTCGCTTAAGGACCGCGCCGGAAGTGGTGCGCATTATAGGAGCCTGAAAATCAACGTCAACCGTTTATTTCAGTTTTATTCTGCCTTGAGGGAAATACGCGCGAACGACTTCTTTCCAGCCTGACAAATATGGGTCGCGCCAAGCCTGAATACGAAACCACGATCCACTACCTGCCCGTCAACACGGACACCGCCAGAACCCAGCAAGTCACGCGCGACAGCTGCATTCTTGACCAGCGCCGCCTTATTAAGGACCGACGCAATGGGCATGTCCTGATCAGAGATCAGTTCGATTTCCGGAAGGTCTTCGGGAAGCTCACCCTCCTTCATCCGATTACCCGCAGAACGATGCGCAGCCGCAGCCGCTTCGTCCCCATGGAAACGCGCAACGATCTCCTCGGCCAGCTTGATCTTGATATCCCGGGGATTGGATCCCCGCTCGACATCAGCACGATACTCATCGAGTTCACCCTGCGACCGGAAGCTGAGCAGCTCGAAGTACCGCCACATGAGCGAATCAGGGATCGAGACCAACTTGCTATACATGACGCCTGGTGCTTCTTGGATCCCGACGTAATTGCCAAGGGACTTGGACATCTTCTTCACGCCATCCAGCCCCTCAAGCAACGGCATGGTCACCACGCACTGCGAGGCCTGACCGTACGACCGCTGAAGCTCACGCCCCATAAGCAAGTTGAACTTTTGGTCAGTCCCTCCGAGTTCTATGTCAGCCCTCAACGCAACCGAGTCATACCCCTGGACGAGCGGATAGAGGAACTCATGGATGGCTATCGGCTGGTTCGTGGAGTAGCGCTTACTGAAGTCATCACGCTCAAGCATACGAGCGACAGTATATTGAGAAGCTAGACGGATAAAGTCGGCTGGAGTCAGCTTGTCCATCCAGACTGAATTGAACGCCACCTCGGTCTTTGCGGGGTCCAGTATCTTAAAAACCTGAGACTTGTAAGTTTCAGCGTTCTCGAGGACCTGCTCCCTCGTCAACGGGGGCCGTGTGGCGCTTTTGCCACTTGGATCACCAATCATTCCGGTGAAATCCCCTATAAGGAAGATCACCTGATGCCCCAAGTCCTGAAGCTGGCGCATCTTATTAATGAGCACGGTATGCCCGAGATGAAGATCGGGAGCGGTAGGGTCGAATCCCGCTTTGACGCGCAACGGCTCGCCTCGCTCAAGCTTAGTGACCAGCTCCGATTCGACGAGCACCTCATCAGCGCCCCGTTTGATCACCGACAGTTGCTCTTCAACCGACTTCATGGCAAGCCCCGTACCATTATTAAAGGGCGACAACCTTACAAGATCGACGGCCGATTACAAGCCGCGCGCTTGTACCGACCAGCAGCTCAGCAGCCACAAGGGTTGCCTCCGATGCGCTTTGCTTATATTTTAGACAGTTATTTCCCGTGCAAAAATATGCCAGAAGCCCAATGATGCCTTCCAAATCAAAAGCTCCGAACTACCCCAAGAGCCATCTTCTGGCTGCCAGTGGTGTAGCTGCGCTGCTGAGCCTGGCGCTGCTTGTATTCCCATCACGTGAAGTAGAGGCGAAGAAGACCTTCATTGACCTGAAGCTCGAGTCCTCCTCTGGACAAATTGTCGTCGAGCCCGGCGACAGCCAACCAGGCCTGGTCGAGTCTCCCTTCGCTGCAACTGCCACGCCGGGCACATCATCCGAGGCCAAGAATGCTGAGCTACCGGAAGAAGAGGAGCTCACCCAGACCCCCGCTCCAGAGTCAGACTCTCTGACGAAGACCGTGGTCGTGGCCAATGGGGATACGCTATCGACAGTATTTTCCAAAGTAGGCCTTTCCCCATCCGTCATGCATGCCGTCCTGTCGAGCAGCAAGGATGCCAAACAGTTTTCCCGTTTGAAGATCGGCCAGTCCCTTGAGTTTCAACTGACTGAGCAAGGCGGGCTAGCCGGCCTACGCAGCAAACTCAATAGTCTGGAAACGCTGGCGCTAGAGAAGACGCCTGACGGTTATTCATTCAAAAAAGAACAGATCAAGCCCGAAATCAGCTCCGTATACGCTCGCGGTGAGATTGATAGCAGTCTGTTTCTAGCCGCGAAGCGCGCGGGCCTCAGCCATAACCTGACTATGGATCTGGCCAACGTATTTGGCTACGACATCGACTTTGCACTCGACATTCGCAAAGGCGACAGCTTCGAAGTTATTTATGAAGAGAAGACCGTAGAGGGGCAACGCGTCGGTACCGGCAATATCCTCGCGGCACGCTTTACCAATCGGGGCAAAACCTATTCCGCCGTTCGCTACACCAATAAGGATGGAGCCACCAGCTATTACAATGCTGACGGTACCAGCATGCGCAAAGCATTCATCCGTACGCCGGTGGACTTTGCACGCATCAGCTCTCGCTTTTCCAATGGTCGCAAGCATCCGATACTGAACAAGATCCGAGCGCACAAAGGGGTTGATTATGCAGCCCCGCACGGGACGCCTATCAAAAGCGCCGGTGACGGCAAAGTACTGCTTGCCGGGCGCAAGGGTGGCTATGGCAACACGGTGATCATCCAGCACGGCCAGCGCTACCGCACCCTGTATGCGCACATGCAAGGTTTTGCCAAAGGTGTGCGTAATGGATCCGCTGTAAAGCAAGGTCAGATCATTGGCTACATCGGCACAACCGGCCTTTCCACCGGCCCGCATCTGCATTATGAGTTCCAGGTCGACGGCGTTCATGTCGATCCGCTAGGCCTGAAACTACCGATGGCAGATCCGATCGCTCGCAACGAAAAGCAGCGCTTCATGCAACTGAGCCAGCCTCTGATGGCACGGATGGACGAAGAGAAGGCCACCGTATTGGCCCTCAACCAGCAGTAATCGTGGCTCTTTATCTGGGGGTGATGTCCGGTACCAGTCTTGATGGCCTGGACATCGCGCTCATCGAGCAGACAACCCGCACTCGGCTGATAGCCACCCGCTTCCAGGAAATGCCTGCCAAGCTAAAGCAAGATCTACTCGCCTTGTGCTCGTCTGGGCCGGACGAGCTGAAGCGCGCAGCTATTGCTGAGAACCAGTGGGCTACGCTCGCAGCAGAAACGGTTGATCAGCTGCTCATCGAACAGCAGCTTGCCCCGCAGTCGATACGCGCTATTGGCAGCCACGGTCAAACTATCAGGCATGAACCCCATCTCGGGTTCACGATTCAAATCGGCAACCCCGCTCTATTGGCGGAATTGACCGGCATAACCGTGGTTGGGGATTTTCGCCGACGCGACGTTGCTGCCGGCGGACATGGCGCACCGCTCGTGCCCGCTTTCCACGAATTCATCTTTGGCAATTCCCAGCGAGTCCGCGCGATTCTGAACATCGGGGGATTCAGCAATCTCAGCATTCTGTATCCAGGCAACCCTACCCATGGCTTCGATTGTGGGCCCGGCAACGTCCTGATGGACGCCTGGATTCAACGCCACAAGTGCTTGGCATACGACCGCAACGGCGATTGGGCGACGACCGGCATCATGGATGAGGACTTACTCACCTTGATGCTCAACGAAGATTTTTTCAAAACTCAGGGCCCCAAAAGCACCGGACGCGAGCTTTTCAACCTGGCCTGGCTGGATAGACTTCTCGCCGACCGGAAAGATCTGCAGCCTGCAGATGTCCAGGCGACGTTGCTCGAACTTACTGCGAGGAGCATAGCCGAGTCACTCATCGCCACTCAGCTGAACGTTGAGGAGCTGCTTGTCTGCGGTGGCGGGGCGCATAACGCTGCGCTGATGCGAAGGTTACAGGCGCTGGCCCCGACTTGTGAGGTCAAAAGCACAGACAGCGAGGGGGTTCCGGCAGACTGGGTGGAGGCAATGGCATTTGCATGGCTGGCCCACTGCTGCCTGGAAGGCATCCCGGCAAATCGTCCCGCGGTCACTGGCGCACGGGGCCCTCGAATCCTTGGCGCAATCTATCCCGTTTGATGCCAGAAACGGAAACGCCGTGCAGTGCACGGCGCTTCGAGGCCACAGACATCAGATAGAAAACGACTGACCGCAACCACAGGTAGTCGTAGCGTTTGGATTCTTGATCACGAAACGAGAGCCTTCCAGCCCTTCCTGGTAGTCCACTTCTGCACCAGCCAGGTACTGGTAGCTCATGGGGTCGACCACGAGACTTACGCCCTCTCGCTCGATGATCGTATCGTCGTCGGCCACATCTTCATCGAAAGTAAAGCCGTACTGGAAACCCGAGCAGCCGCCTCCAGTGACGAAGACCCGCAGCTTCAAGCGCGGATTGCCTTCCTCATCGACCAAGCTCTTCACCTTGCTTGCCGCCCCCTGACTGAACTGGATGGCGGTGGGCGTGAAGGATTCGACACTCATTGGTTTCTCCTGGCGTGAAACGCCCTACTGCATTGACGGTGCATTATCGGCTTTCCTGACAAAACCGGTCAACTATTCGACCAGATTCAGCGCCCCGATGTGAAAACCGGTTTATGGCAGGAGCGCCACATTTCCAAGCCCCAGTTTTTCGTTCAGATCGAACAGGATATTCATATTCTGGATCGCCTGGCCGGATGCGCCTTTCACCAGGTTGTCGATCACGGACAGCACGACCACCAGGTCACCGTTCTGCGGACGATGTACGGCAATGCGGCAAACGTTAGCGCCACGCACGCTACGTGTCTCCGGATGACTGCCGGCCGGCATCACATCGACGAACGGCTCGTTGGCATAACGGCGCTCATAAAGGCGCTGCAGATCCACGGAAGTATCGGCAACGGAGGCGTACAGCGTCGCGTGGATACCACGGATCATCGGAGTCAGGTGCGGAACAAAAGTCAGCCCGACGTCACCTTGCGCAGCTCGGCGCAGACCTTGGCTGATCTCCGGCAGGTGCCGGTGCCCTTTGACCGCATACGCCATCATGCTTTCGCCAGCCTCGGTGAACAGGGTACCGATCTTCGCTGCGCGCCCGGCACCGCTGACGCCCGACTTGCAATCCGCAATCAAGCGCGAGGCATCAGCAAGACCATTTTCAAGCAGCGGTAGAAAGCCCAGCTGGGTAGCGGTCGGATAACAGCCAGGAACGGCAATCAGGCGTGCCTTTCTGATCTGCTCGCGATTGACTTCAGGCAGTCCGTACACGGCCTCAGCGAGCAGTTCAGGCGCACCATGAGCCTGCCCGTACCATTTCGCCCACTCTTCGGCATCCTGCAGGCGGAAATCGGCGGACAAATCAATGACTCGGGTTCCGGCTGCCAGCAACTCGCCAGCAAGTGCGTGGGCGACGCCATGAGGGGTCGCGAAGAACACCACGTCGCATCCACCCAACGTTGCTGCGTCCGGAACACTGAAAGCGAGGTCGTCGTAGTGGCCTCGCAGATTGGGGTACATGTCGGTGACCTTCACCCCATCCTCAGAGCGGGAGGTGATGACAGCCACTTCGGCCTGCGGATGCTGAGCAAGCAAGCGCAGCAATTCGACGCCCGTATAGCCTGTGCCGCCAACGATACCGACCTTGATCATGACCTGCCCTCAACTGGAAACGTAAAAGCGCGATGATAAAGCTGCTTTGATCGCGGGCCAACCGCCGGGATGACGGGGGCGAACGCAGCCACTACTATCGACGCATTCGCCCCCGCAGGATTCCATAGATGCTCTACCTTTGGCTCAAAGCACTGCACATCATCGCCGTCGTCTGCTGGTTCGCCGGACTTTTCTATCTTCCTCGCCTGTTCGTTTATCACGCGATGAGTGAGGATGAGCCCAGTCGAGAGCGCTTCAAGATCATGGAGCGTAAGCTTTACCGCGGCATCATGCTTCCTTCAATGATCGCCACGCTGGTGTTTGGCATATGGATGGTCATTCTGAATCCCGGTTTGTTCGGTACAGGCGGCTGGCTTCACGCCAAGTTGGCGCTGGTCCTTGTATTAGTCGGCTATCACCACCTATGCGGCGCACAACTGAAGCGGTTTGCTCGTGACGAGAACATTCGCGGGCACGTGTTCTATCGCTGGTTCAATGAGGTCCCGGTCCTGTTTCTGCTGGCCATCGTGATCCTGGTCGTCGTCAGGCCCTTCTGAGCTGGCCGACAGCTGATCAGTTGAGTTCGCGAGCATTGTGTTACCTGGCTCGGAAACCGGAGCATACGTTGTTGTATCGGCTGTTCCTCCCCTCTAATCTGCCGCAATCATCCCTGTGACACGGACGCCACATGCAACAAGCTCAATTCAAAATCGTCTTCACCGGCGAACTTATGCCCGACATGCCGCTCGAGGCGGTAAAGGCAAACCTGGCCGTCCTGTTCAAGACCGACCCAAGCAAGGTCGAACGATTGTTCAGTGGCCAGGCGGCCGTGATCAAAAGCAAGCTAAGCAGCCAGGAAGCCGACAACTACATCGGCGCGCTGCACCGCGCTGGCGCCAGGGCATACAAAGAGCCTGAGCACACCAGCCCCACCCTGAGCCTAGTGCAGACGGATGAAGAACTGGCGGCGGGCCAAAGTGACAACCCACCTGCCGCGCTCATGACATGTCCTAAATGCGGGCACGCACAAAGCCACGCCAATGAGTGCAGTACGTGCGGCATCATCATCGAGAAGTATCTGGCGCGTCAGGCGCAGCTTCATGAGAGTGCTGCGCCTCAGGGCGCCAGCACAACGGTGTCACCTTACGCCCCGCCTTCTGCAAACGTCAGCGAAGCAATGCCTCGACATGGCGACCTCAAGCCTTTTTCCGTCACAGGCCGGATTGGCCGTCTGCGTTATCTAGCGTGGTCACTTGTGATCATGGTCGCGGCCACGGGCTTGTTTGGTGTCGCCGCGATCATGATGGCAATCTCCAGCACGATGGGGCTCATCTGCATGGGCTTGATCGGCATCGGCATGCTCGTGGTCAGCGTGCAGATCGGCGTTCAGCGCCTGCATGACTTCGGCTGGTCCGGCTGGCTGATCCTGCTTAATCTGATCCCGGTGCTGGGCAGCCTGTTTCCCTTCGTCATGCTGCTGATGCCGGGGAGTCGGGAAGTCAATCGCTATGGTTCGCCACCACCGCCCAACAGCCGGTCGGTGAAGATCCTCGCCGCGCTGTGGCTGCTGTTAATCATCTCCGGCCTAGTGGCAGCGCTGACCATCCCCGCGCTGGTGGAAATGCGTCAGGGAGCCGGTTTCTAGCTGCTGAAGCAGACCCTCAATCGGCTTGTACCGTGCGCCCCCTTGCCCACTCCCGCAGTGCATCGAGGCGCTCGGCCATGACAACCGACAACGGCGATGTTGCACGAATGCAGTCAAGCAGCATCGCTTGATCGACATCCCGTTGCTGGGCCTGGCCGGCATAAACCGCGCTGACCACCACCTGCTCGATCTCGGCGCCGGAGAAACCATCACTCGCCCCGGCCAGTACCATCAGCCCCATATAATCAGGTTGCAGCTCGCGTCGCGTGAGATGGATGCGGAAGATCTCCGCACGCGTCGCGAGATCTGGCAAATCCACGAAGAAGAGTTCGTCGAATCGCCCCTTTCGCAGCAGCTCTGCAGGCAGCCGATCGATGGCGTTTGCCGTAGCCACCATGAATACCGGCGCGGTACGCTCGGCCATCCACGTCAGCAGTGTGCCCAGTACCCGCTGGCTTACGCCGCCATCCATATCGCCGGTCGCCAAACCTTTTTCGATCTCGTCCATCCACAAAACGCAAGGCGCCATCTGTTCCGCGAGGGTCAGCGCTTCACGCAGGTTACGCTCGGTTTCACCGAAATACTTATTGTACAAGCAGGCAAAATCCAACCGCAGCAACGGTAGCCCCCACAGACCGGCGACCGCCTTGGCGGCGAGGCTCTTGCCGCCACCCTGCACCCCGACCAGCATCACGCCGCGCGGTAGATCATCGCCCTGACCATCCAGAAACGCGCCCTGCCGCTCCGCCAGCCAACGTTTGAAATTGGCCAGACCACCCACCTCCGCGAAGCGGGCCGTCTCGTATTCGAACCCCAGCACCCCATCGAGATCCAGCAGCTGAAACTTACTGCGATTGAGCTCGGGAAGATCCTCCTGGGTGATCGCACCGTCATCACAGATGACATTACGTGCCAGCGCCCGCGCCTCTGCATGGCTCAGGCCGCGCAGATTCTTCACCACCTGCTGCAACGTGCGATTGTCGGTGCGAACGCGAGCACCGCGATTACGCTCGCTCCAGCGGGTGGCTTCCTCGCGGACGATGGCAAGCAGCTCTTCCTCGGCCGGCAGCGAAAGGCTGAAGCGTGCTGCGTAGCGTTGCACTTCAGGCGGCAGCTTGAGCGCATGCGACACCAGCACGAGGGTCGGCGCCACAGGCGCTTCACTCATCGCAATGTCCTTCAGCAGCCGCACCAACTTCGGCTCATCGAGAAACGGATGCAGATCGCAGAAGACGTACAGGTTCGCCCGGGGATCGTGCTTCACCAGTTTCAGCGCCACGTCCGGCGCGCAGCTTTCCTCGCCGCCCTGTAGCTCGCCGCCAAAGGACAGATGGCGCACCCCCTCGGTCGCCGACCACAGGTAGAAGCCCAAGCCTTGGCGCATGGCAAGCCCCGTCAGCGTCTCGAGCACTCTGCGCTCGTCCCAGGACTCAACCAGCACCAGTCTGACTCTCGAATCCAGAACCAAACCCAGATCATGAATATCGTTCTTCACATCACCTCCCTGTACAGCCTCACCACGGCTCATATGCCCTGATACACTGTTTGACCGACGCTCTCCCGGAGAACCGCCATGGATTGTCTGTTTTGCAAGATCGTGGACGGGGAAGTTCCCGCACGCAAGCTTTACGAGGACGATCAGGTTATCGCCTTCCACGACATCGCGGCTCAGGCCCCGGTGCACTTTCTGGTGATTCCGAAGAAACATATCGCCACCTTGCACGACCTGAACGAGGAGCACGACAAGGCGCTCGCCGGGCATATCCTCTTGACTGCGCAACGCCTGGCCGCAGAGCAAGGGTGTCAGGACGGTTTTCGCGTGGTGATGAACTGCAACGACCTAGGCGGGCAGACGGTCAACCATATTCACATGCACGTACTCGGTCAGCGGCAGATGCATTGGCCGCCAGGCTGATAGCCAAGCGCCCAACCTGCAGCCTCATCCACTGCCTGTGGCTCCAACCTGTTCCGGAGGACATATGACCAGCCAACGCCACTACTCCCCAGCTGACCGCTTGCTGATGCAGGCCGATTCGGCCCTGCGCACGCTGTTGCCTTTCAGTGGCCAGCCAGCACGCCCGTCGCCGGCGGTATTGAAGAACGAGGCCGAACTCAGCGAGAGCGAGACCCGCCACGTTGCCGGCCTGATGCGCATCAACCACACCGGCGAAGTCTGCGCTCAGGCGCTGTACCAGGGCCAGGCCCTGACGGCTCGCCTCCCGCAGGTACGTCGGGCGATGGAACAGGCGGCGGATGAGGAAATCGACCATCTGGCCTGGTGCGAACAACGCATCCGCCAGCTGGGCAGCCACACCAGCGTGCTCAATCCGCTTTTCTACGGGCTGTCGTTCGGGATTGGCGCCACAGCCGGTCTGATCAGCGATCGCATCAGCCTGGGCTTCGTCGCTGCTACTGAAGATCAGGTCTGCAAGCACCTGGACGAGCATCTTGGCCAGCTCCCGGCAAGCGACGACAAATCCCGCGCCATTCTCGAGCAGATGCGCGAGGACGAGCAGCAGCACTCCACCGCCGCCATCGAGGCCGGCGGCCTGCGATTTCCAGCCCCGGTCAAATTCGGCATGAGCCTGGTATCCAAGGTCATGACCAAGGCGACTTATCGCATCTGACGTTTGCCACGAAAAGGGCGCCGAAGCGCCCTGATCAATGACAATGCTGCTGAAGCCTACGCATGACGCGGCATGTTGCGCGCGTAGAAAATTTCCAGCATCTCGTGACGCAACCGCTTCTCGACCTGCTTGCGCTGCTCCGGAGAAAGATTGCTGGTCGCATCGCCGAACAGATAATTCTCCAGCTCGAAGTCCTTGAGCAGCATCTTGGTGTGGAACAGATTCTCCTGGTACACATTCACATCGGTCATCTGATAGGCCGAGCGCGTGTCATCAGACAGGTAGTTCTGGATCGAGTTGATCTCGTGATCAATGAAGTGCTTCTTGCCCTCGACATCGCGGGTAAAACCGCGCACGCGATAATCCACGGTGACGATATCCGAATCGAACTGGTGGATCAGATAGTTGAGCGCCTTCAGCGGCGAGATAACGCCGCAGGTTGAAACATCGATATCGACGCGAAACGTGGCGATACCGTCCACCGGATGTATTTCCGGGTAGGTATGCACGGTAATGTGGCTTTTGTCGAGGTGCGCAAGGATGGTTTCGGGCAGCGGGCCAGGCGACTCCTCGATCTGACTGTCAGTTGGCGTCACCGGTTGTTCGGAGATCAGAATCGTCACGCTGGCGCCCTGCGGCTCGTAATCCTGGCGGGCAATGTTGAGTATGTTGGCACCAATGATGTCTACAACATCGGTCAGAATCTGTGTAAGCCGCTCGGCGTCATATTCTTCATCGATGTACTGCACATATGCCTGCTGGTCTTCAGACGTCTCGGCATAACAGATGTCGTAGATGTTGAAGCTCAAGGTCTTGGTCAGATTGTTGAACCCGTGAAGCTTGAGTTTGCTTTTCACCATTGGAAACATTCTCTTGTCGGGGCTCATGCCCGTCGGACACCGAAGCATCTGAGCAGGACGGTAAACACCTCTTCGCGCCGGTGACGGCCGTTATTGCAATGGAATGAATGACACCCGAATCAATTGGGGCTGCGCATGATGCAGAGCGGGAGGCTTGTCTAAAGCGCCACCAGCCCCACTCCCATCGATTGAGATAGCCGATAGCGGTCAGTTGAGTTCGACCATCTCGTAAGCATGGCTGATCTCGACGCCGGCACGACCAAGCATGATTGAGGCCGAGCAGTACTTCTCCGCCGAAAGCTCGACCGCGCGCTTGACCTGGGCCTCCTTCAGCGAGCGCCCCTTGACGACGAAACGCAGATGAATCTTGGTAAACACCTTTGGGTCTTCGGATGCACGGTCGGCCTCAACGAAGACTTCGCAGCTATCCACAGCCTGCCGCGACTTTTTCAGGATGCTCACTACATCGAAGTTACTGCAGCCACCCAGGCCAAGTAGCAGCATCTCCATGGGGCGTACGCCAAGGTTACGTCCGCCGTTCTCGGGCGGGCCATCCATCACCACGACATGCCCGCTGCCGGACTCGCCAAGGAACATCGCACCGTCGACCCATTGAATGCGCGCTTTCATCGCCAACTCCAATAAAAACAGGGCGGATAGCTTAGCATGGGCCTTTAAATCGACAGCGTCACATACGCGACTAAAGGTGCGTTGACCCACACGTTTCGCCTGTCGCAACTTTGCAACTGCCCCGCCTTGGTCTGTTAAGCTCACGAAAGCTGAATGACAGCCACATATAACAATAATCCGTCTTTATTGAATACTTATCCGGGACCCACAGCATGGTAGCTATCTCTCTTACGCCCAAGATAAAGAATATCGACAAGTTGCTCGCCCATTGCCATAGACGGCGATACACGGCGAAGAGCACGATCATTTACGCAGGCGACCGTTGCGAGTCGCTTTTTTTCATCGTCAAAGGCTCGGTCACCATTCTTATCGAGGATGACGACGGTCGCGAGATGATCATCGCCTATTTGAATGCAGGCGACTTTTTCGGAGAGATGGGGCTTTTCGAGAAAGAAGGGGCGGAAAAGGAACGCAGCGCCTGGGTCCGCGCAAAGACCGAATGTGAAGTTGCCGAACTGAGCTATGCGAAGTTTCGCGAGCTGACCCAGCAGGATCCGGACATCCTCTACGCCCTCGGCAGTCAGATGGCCGAGCGTCTGCGCAACACCACACGCAAGGTCGGCGACCTGGCTTTCCTCGACGTTACCGGCCGCGTCGCGCGTACCTTGCTCGACCTGTGCAAGCAGCCCGACGCCATGACTCATCCGGACGGCATGCAGATCAAGATCACCCGCCAGGAAATCGGCCGTATTGTCGGCTGCTCCCGCGAGATGGTCGGCCGAGTACTCAAGAGTCTGGAAGCTCAGGGCCTCGTCTTTGTCAAAGGCAAGACCATGGTGGTATTCGGTACTCGCTGATCCCGTAAGACCGCTACCTGCCGGCGCGCAATGCGCAGGCAAGCGGTCACTCTGGGTCGGCAGCGACAGGGGCCACGCGGCCGCGCAAACGATCGGGGTAGAACAGGCGCTGCAGTTCTACGCCAGGCTGTTCGGCACGCATGAATGCCTCGCCCACTAGGAATGCATACACCTGGTTGATCTCCATCAGCTCGACATCGGCACGATTGAAGATCCCGCTCTCGGTCACCACCAGACGATCCTTTGGAATCCGCGGCAGAAGATCCAGCGTGGTTTCCAGATTGACCTCGAAAGTATGCAGGTTGCGGTTGTTGATGCCCACCAGCGGCGTTTCCAGACGCAGCGCACGTTCGAGTTCGGCAGCGTCGTGCACCTCTACCAGCACGTCCAGCCCCTGCTGCTTGGCCACCGCGGCCAGCTCGTGCATACGCACATCGTCCAGTGCCGCGACGATCAGCAGAATGCAGTCGGCGCCAAGCGCTCGCGCTTCGACCACCTGATACGGGTCGATCATGAAATCCTTGCGGATAACCGGCAGCGAGCACGCCGCCCGCGCCTGCTGCAGATATTCATCGGCGCCCTGAAAGAAATCGATGTCGGTCAACACCGACAGGCAAGCAGCGCCCCCGGCCTCGTAGCTGGCGGCAATTTCGGCGGGCAGGAAGGGATCGCGAATGACCCCTTTGCTCGGCGATGCCTTCTTCACCTCAGCGATAACCGCAGGCTCCTTGCTGCGCACCCGGCGCTCAAGCGCGGCAGCGAAGCCACGCACCGGTTCGGCAGCTGCGGCACGCTGCTCCAGCTCACCCAGCCCGACCTGGCGACTGCGCTGCGCAACCTCCTCGAACTTGCGGGCGATGATCTTCTCCAGAACGGTCGGCACGCTCACTTTTGATTCTCCTGCTTGAATACCGCGGTGAAGGAAACCAGCTCCTCCAGCTTGTCACGCGCCAACCCGGTGCTGAGGGCATCATGCGCCATCTCGATACCCTGCTTCAGGCTGCTCGCCAGATCGGCTGCGTAAAGCGCAGCGCCAGCGTTGAGCACGATCATGTCGGCAGCCTTCTGCCCGTTCTCGCTCTGCCGACGCCCCAGCGCATCGCGGATCAAGGCCAGCGAGCCCTGAGCGTCCTCTACGTTCAGGCCGATCAAACTCTGGCTCTTGATGCCAAAGTCCTCGGGCTGAATGCTGTATTCACGGATATCACCATCCTTCAGCTCGGCAACATGCGTCGGCGCGGCCAGACTGATCTCGTCCAGCCCATCCTGCGCATGCACCACCAGCACATGCTTGCTGCCCAGACGCGCCAGCACTTCGGCCATCGGCCGGCACAATGCCTTGCTGAACACGCCAAGCACCTGATGGCGGACGCCGGCCGGGTTGGCCATGGGGCCGAGGATATTGAACAGCGTACGTAGGCCGAGTTCGCGGCGCGGGCCGGCCGCATGCTTCATGGCGCCATGATGGGCCGGTGCGAACATGAAGCCGACGCCGACCGTATCGACACTGCGCGCCACCTGCTCGGGCGTCAGGTCGAGGAAGACCCCTGCCGCCTCGAGCAGATCGGCGCTGCCGCTCTTGCCCGACACCGCACGGTTACCGTGCTTGGCGACCTTGCCGCCAGCCGCCGCAACGACGAACGAGGCAGCGGTGGACACATTGAAGATGTTCATCTCGTCACCACCGGTGCCGCAGGTATCGACCAGCTTGTCGGTGTCGAAACGCACCGGAGCGGCCAGCTCGCGCATCACTTGCACGGCGCCGACGATCTCGTCGATGGTTTCACTCTTCATGCGCATGCCCATGAGGAACGCACCGACCTGCGCGTCTGTGCACTGACCGGTCATGATCTGGCGCATCACCGCCTGCATCTCTTCAGTAGTCAGATCGAGCTGCCCGACGATGCGGTTGAGGGCTTCCTTGATGTCCATCAGCGCACACCTCCGGTCTGCTTCAGAAAATTCGCGAACAGCTCATGGCCCTGCTCGGTGAGGATCGATTCGGGGTGGAACTGCACGCCCTCGATGTTCAGCGTCTTGTGCCGCAAGCCCATGATCTCGTCGACCGAGCCATCGTCCAGCTGGGTCCAGGCTGTGATTTCCAGGGACTCGGGCAACGTTTCGCGCTTGACCACCAGCGAGTGGTAACGGGTGACGGTCAGCGGATTGTTGAGCCCGGCGAACACACCCTGATCGTGATGAAACACCGGGCTGGTCTTGCCGTGCATGGCCTGGCGGGCGCGCACCACATCGCCACCGAAGGCTTGCCCAATGCTCTGGTGGCCGAGACAGACACCGAGAATGGGCAACTTGCCGGCGAAATGACGAATCAGCTCCAGCGACACACCCGCCTCGTTCGGCGTGCACGGGCCGGGCGAGACGACGATGCGCTCCGGATTCAGCGCTTCGATCTCGACCACGCTCAGCTCGTCGTTGCGCACCACCTTGACGTCGGCACCGAGCTCGCCGAGATATTGCACGACGTTGTAGGTAAAGGAATCGTAGTTATCCAGCATCAACAGCATGATCAGTTCTCCTGCTGGTCGCGTTCGGCCAGGGCCACCGCACGGAACATGGCGCGGCGCTTGTTCAGCGTCTCTTCCCATTCGAGCGCCGGCTGCGAGTCGGCGACGATGCCGGCACCAGCCTGCACGTGCAGCTCGCCGTCCTTGATTACCGCGGTACGGATGGCGATGGCGGTATCCATGTTGCCGTTCCAGGCGAGATAGCCGACGGCGCCGCCGTAGACACCACGTTTGACCGGTTCCAGCTCGTCGATGATTTCCATCGCGCGGATCTTCGGTGCCCCGGACAGCGTGCCGGCCGGGAGGATCGCACGTAGTGCATCCATCGCTGTCAGCGGCGCCTTGAGCTGACCGGTAACGTTGGAAACGATGTGCATGACATTCGAATAGCGCTCGATGACCATCTTCTCGGTCAACCGCACCGTGCCGGTCTCGGAGACACGACCGACGTCGTTGCGGCCCAGGTCGATCAGCATCAGGTGTTCGGCAAGCTCCTTGGCATCGCTGAGCAGGTCCTGCTCCAACGCCAGATCAGCTTCTTCGTTGGCACCGCGTGGACGCGTGCCGGCGATGGGCCGGACCGTGACCAGACCTTCCTCGACCCGCACCAGCACTTCTGGCGACGACCCCACCACGTGGAAGTCGCCGAAGTTGAAGAAGTACATGTAGGGCGTCGGGTTGAAGCAACGCAGCGCGCGGTACAGATCGATGGGTGCGGCCTTGAACGGGATCGACATGCGCTGGGAAATCACCACCTGCATGCAGTCGCCGGCGAGGATGTAGTCCTTGATGCGGTTGACCGCCTGCTCGTAATCCTCGCGGCTGAAGCTGGAGCGGAAGGTCGGTTCGGCACCATTGCTCTTTTCGAAATCCAGGCCCAGGCGCGGCGTGATCGACTGACGCAGCTTCGCCCGCAACGCGTGCAGGCGAACCTGACCGGCCTCGTAGGCTTCCGGCTGCGACGGGTCGACCAGCACGATGCAGTGCAGCTTGCCGGCGAGGTTGTCGAACACCACCACGGCGTCGGAAACCATCAGCAGGATATCCGGTGTGCCCAGCGGATCCGGGTTTGGGCAATTGCCAAGTTTGCGCTCGACATAGCGCACGCTGTCGTAGCCGAAATAGCCGACCAGCCCGCCGTTGAAGCGCGGCAGGCCTTCGACCGGCGCGACGCGGTAGCGCTGCTGGAAGGATTCGACGAAGGCCAGCGGTTCCTCGACCTCACAGGCCTCGGTCTCGATGCCATCGGTGGTCACGCTGATGCGGTGATCCCGCACGCGCAGCACGGTGCGGCACGGCAGACCGATGATTGAGTAACGCCCCCACTTCTCGCCGCCCTGAACGGATTCAAGTAGATAGGAGTTCGGCGCATCGGCCAGTTTCAGGTATAGCGACAACGGGGTGTCGAAGTCGGCAAGGGTTTCGAACGACAGGGGGATGCGGTTATGGCCTTCGGCGGCCAAACGCAGGAATTCTTCGCGGGTCATGTCAGCCTCGTGGTCTGAGGAGGGTTCGAACGAACAACGGCAAACGCGCCGGCCTGGCCGGCAGGAAAAGTCAGGCGCGCCAGCGCCAACGGGCCAGGGCCTTGATGACATTCATCCATTGTCTGCGGGTGAGCACCACGAGCTGATCTCTTCGGTGGGTCAAAAAGAGTCCGGCCACACTAGCGCAGCCCCGGAGCCGAAGCAACCAGCTCACGCAGGTCGTCGAGCACCAAAGCCGGATGCTCATCAGCGATGGGCTCGCCGTGGTTGTAGCCGTAGGTAAGCGCGACACACGGGACTGTCGCGGCCTTGGCAGCCCGCACGTCATTGCGCGAATCACCCACGAACAGCGATTCGCCGGGCGCAACGCCCGCGTTGTCCATCACCCAGAACAGCGCCGCCGGATCGGGCTTTTGCTGCGGCAAGGTATCGCCGCCGACCAGCCAATCGAAGTAACCGGCCAGCCCCTTCTCCTCCAGCAGCGGTTCGATGAACTGCGCCGGCTTGTTTGTGATGATCGCCAGCTTCACCTCGCGCTCGCGCAGCCAGTCCAGGCATTCACGAACGCCCGGATAGACAGCCGTCAGCTCGTGGCCGCCGGCGTACGCCTGCATGAACAGCGCCAGCGCCTCGTCGGCCAACTCGTCGGCCACACCGTCATGGTTCAGCCCACCGGCCAATGCGCGACGCACCAGCACGCGCGAGCCGTTGCCGACCCAGTCGCGCACCCGCTCGATGCCGGCGGGCTCGCGGCCGAGCAGCATCAGCATCTTGTCCACCGCCGCGGCCAGGTCCGGTACCGAATCCATCAGGGTACCGTCGAGATCGAACATCACCAGCCGCGGCAGTTTGCCGTCGAACAGTTGCTCCAGACGGGTCATGGACGGGCCAGCGCCAGCTCAGCGCGCATCTGGTCGATCACCGCCTTGTAGTCCGGCTGATTGAAGATCGCCGAGCCGGCGACGAAGGTATCGGCGCCCGCCGCAGCGATCTCGCGGATGTTCTTCGGATTGACGCCGCCGTCGATCTCCAGACGAATCTCGCGACCGCTGGCATCGATCAGCGCACGCGCTTCACGCAGCTTGTCCAGTGTGTTGGGAATGAACTTCTGCCCGCCGAAACCAGGGTTGACGCTCATCAGCAGGACCATGTCGACCTTGTCCATCACGTACTTGAGCACGTCCAGCGGCGTGGCCGGATTGAATACCAGACCGGCCTTGGCGCCGCCGTCCTTGATCAGCTGCAGCGAGCGGTCGATATGCTCGGAGGCTTCCGGGTGGAAGGTGATGTAACTGGCGCCCGCTTCGAGGAAGTCGCCAATCATGCGGTCCACCGGCTTGACCATCAGATGCACGTCGATGGGCGCGGTGACGCCATGCTTGCGCAGCGCGGAGCAGACCATGGGGCCGATGGTCAGGTTGGGTACGTAGTGGTTGTCCATCACATCGAAATGGACGATGTCGGCGCCGGCGGCCAGCACGTTGTCCACTTCCTCACCCAGACGGGCGAAGTTGGCGGAAAGAATCGAAGGGGCGATAGCGAACGGCTGCATGACGACCTCGGGTAGCACGGCGGAATGACGCGCATTGTACCCGAGGGTCAGGGTTGCGGCGCGCCTGACATCCATTGCGGATGCCGGCGAGCCGCTAGGTCGGATCAGGTCAGCTCATCGAAGCACTCACCGATGATGGCCAGGCCACGGTCGAGCAGTTCGTCCTCGGCAGTCAGCGGCACCAGCACGCGCAGCACGTTGTAGTAAGTGCCGCAGGACAGCAGGATCAGGCCCTTGTCCCGCGCACGGGCAACGATCTGCGAGGTCAGGGCGGCAGCCGGTCGCGCATGATCGCCGTCCTCGAACAGCTCGATTGCGATCATCGCGCCCAAACCGCGCACCTCACCAATCTCCTCGTGCTTGGTCTGGATTGCCTTGAGGCCCGTGGTCAGCCTCTCGGCTACCGCCTTGCAGCGGTCGAGCAGCTTCTCTTCCTCGAAGACTTCCAACACCGCCAGCGCGGCTGCACAGGACAGCGGATTGCCGGCGTAGGTGCCGCCCAGCCCGCCGGGCGCAATGGCATCCATGATCTCGGCTTTGCCGCACACGCCGGCAATCGGGAAACCACCGCCAACAGACTTGGCGAAGGTGGTCAGGTCGGCGACCACACCCATCTGTTCCATGGCGAAGAAGGTGCCGGTACGCCCGGCGCCGGTCTGCACTTCGTCGGCGATCAGCAGGATGCCGTGTTCGTCGCACAGTGCGCGCAGGCGAGCCATGAAATCCTTCGGCGCGACGTTGAAGCCGCCCTCGCCCTGCACCGGCTCGATGATGATCGCCGCGATGTCGCGTGGCTCGGCGTCGTTCTTGAAGATGCGCTCGATGCTGGCGATCGAGTCATCGACGCTGACGCCATGAATGGCGCAGGGGTACAGCGCACGGAAGATACCGCCGGGCATCAGGCCCATTCCAGCGGAGTACGGCGCGACCTTGCCGGTCAGCCCCAGGGTCATCATGGTGCGGCCATGGTAGGCGCCGGTGAAGGCGATCACGCCGGCACGCCCGGTGGCGGCGCGGGCGATCTTCACCGCGTTTTCCACCGCCTCGGAGCCGGTAGTGACAAGCAGGGTCTTCTTGGCGAAATCACCCGGCACCCGCGCGTTGATCTTCTCGCACAGCTCGACGTAGGGCTCGTAGGCCAGCACTTGGAAGCAGGTGTGGGTCAGCTTGTGCAGCTGGTCCTCGACCGCCTTGATGATTTTCGGGTGCAGGTGACCGGTATTCAGCACAGCGATGCCACCGGCGAAATCGATGAACTCGCGGCCTTCGACGTCGACCACGCTGCTGTTCTTCGCGTGATCGGCAAAGATCGGATGGATCTGGCCGACGCCACGGGGAACGGCGGCGACACGGCGTTGCATAAGGGATTCGTTGGTCTTGCTCATAAGCTCCTCGGTAGCCGCTCATCGTCGGCACGGGTCATGAAGAACGCCAGGAAGCGGGCGCGGCAGCATACGATGATCGACTGCCGCACCCTCCGGAGCGTTCGGATTACAGTAAAACTCCGTGCATTATTTTGCACGCCTGATTTGAGCCGTCTGGTCAGATACCGCCCAGGCACAGGTATTTGATTTCCACGTATTCATCCAGCCCGTACTTCGAGCCTTCACGGCCGAGGCCGGAGGCCTTCATGCCGCCGAAGGGTGCCACCTCGGTGGAGATCACCCCGGTGTTGATCCCGACCATGCCGTACTCCAGCGCCTCGGCGACGCGGAACACCCGGCTCAGGTCGCGGGCATAGAAATAGGCGGCAAGGCCGAACTCGGTGTCGTTGGCCTGGCGGATCACCTCGTCCTTGTCGCGGAAGCGGAACAACGGCGCCAGCGGGCCAAAGGTTTCCTCGCGCGCCACGGCCATCTCGGCGGTGACGCCACCCACCAGCGTCGGCTCGAAGAAGTTGCCGCCCAGCGCATGGGGTTTGCCGCCGGCCAGCAGGGTGGCGCCCTTGTCGAGGGCGTCCTGCAGATGCCGTTGCACCTTGGCCACTGCCGCGGCATCGATCAACGGGCCGGTGGTGATGCCCTCCTCCGCACCGTTGCCAACCTTCAGCCGCGCCACCGCCGCGGAGAGCTTGTCGACGAAGGCCTCGTAGATGCCGTCCTGCACGTAGATGCGGTTGGCGCAGACACAAGTCTGCCCGGCGTTGCGGTACTTGGAGATCATCGCGCCCTCGACCGCCGCATCCAGATCGGCGTCGTCGAAGACGATAAAGGGTGCGTTGCCGCCCAGCTCCAGCGAGAGCTTCTTCAGCGTCGGCGCGCACTGCTGCATCAACTTGACTCCCACCGCCGTCGAGCCAGTGAACGAGAGCTTGCGCACGATAGGGTTCTCGCAGAGTTCGGCGCCCACTTCCCGGGACGTGGCCGCGTCGGCGGTGATCACGCTGAACAGCCCCGCCGGGATGCCCGCACGCTCGGCCAGCGCGGCCAAGGCCAGTGCCGAGAATGGTGTCTGCGGCGCTGGCTTGAGCACCATGGCACAGCCCGCGGCAAGGGCCGGGCCGGCCTTGCGGGTGATCATCGCGCTGGGGAAATTCCACGGCGTGATCGCCGCCGTGACACCCACCGGCTCCTTCTGCACCAGGATGCGCTTGTCGCCGGCGTGGGCGGGAATCACGTCGCCGTAGAGGCGCTTGCCCTCCTCGGCGAACCACTCGAGAAAGGATGCGGCGTAGGCCACCTCGCCCCGCGCCTCGGCCAATGGCTTGCCCTGTTCGGCGGTCATGATCCGCGCCAGGTCTTCCTGATTTTCCAGCATCAGCTCGTACCAGCGCCGCAGGCGCGCCGCGCGCTCCTTCGCGGTCAGCGCGCGCCAGGCCGGTTGGGCTGCCTGCGCGGCTTCGATGGCGCGGCGGGTTTCGCCGCGGCCCATGTTCGGCACGGCGCCGATCAGCTCGCTGGTGGCCGGATTGAAGATTTCGGTGCCCGCGCCACTGTCGGCCTCGCACCACTCACCGTTGAGATAGGCGGTTTGGCGCAACAGATCGGGTTGCCCAAGTTGCAGAGTCATGTGCGTATTCCGTCAGGCAGGTTGTTGAGTCCGCAGCTTCTCGGCGCGGCCACGCAGCCACTCCAGGGTCAGCAGCAGAGCGATGGAGAAGCCGATCAGCAGGGTCGCCGCGGCGGCGATGGTCGGGCTGAGGTTCTCGCGGATGCCGCTGAACATCTGCCGCGGCAGGGTGATCTGCTCCGGGCCGGCGAGGAACAACGTCACCACCACTTCATCGAACGAGGTGGCGAAGGCGAACAGCGCGCCGGAAATTACCCCCGGCGCGATCAGCGGCAGTGTCACGCGGAAGAACGCGGTCAGCGGTGACGCGCCGAGACTGGCCGCAGCGCGCACCAGGTTGTAGTTGAAGCCCTGCAGCGTCGCGGAGACCGTGATGATCACGAAGGGCACGCCGAGCACCGCGTGCACGAGGATCAGCGACAGGTAGCTGTTGCCCATGCCCAGCGGTGCGAAGAACAGGTAGCTGGCCACACCGATGATCACCACCGGCACCACCATCGGCGAGATCAGTATGGTCATCAGCAGCGCCTTGCCGCGAAATTCCGCGCGGGTCAGGCCGACCGCCGCCAGGGTGCCGAGCACCACAGCGAGAAAGGTCGCGGCGGGCGCGATGAGCATGCTGTTCTTCAGCGAGCGCATCCAGTCGGCCGAGCTGAACAGCGCCTCGTACCAACGCATGGAAAAGCCCTGCAAGGGATAGACGAGGAACGAGCCGGAATTGAACGACAGCGGCACGATGACCAGCACCGGCACGATCAGAAACAGCAGCACCAGGGCGCAGAGGATGCGCAGCGCGTAGTACCAGGCCCGTTCGACGGGCGACATATAGGGGCTCAGCATGAAAGGTTCTCCTGCCCGGCATGAAGACTCTGAAAAGGCGGCCGCGCCGCGACGTGCGTCATCTCAACCCAGCCGCAGGCGGCTGGCACCGACCAGCCAGCTGTAGATGACGTACAGCAGCATGGTGGCGAGCAGCAGCAGGCCGCCCAGCGCCGTGGCCATGCCCCAGTTAATGGTGGTGTTGGTGTAGAAGGCTACGAAGTAGCTGACCATCTGATCGTTCGGGCTGCCGAGCAGCGCCGGGGTGATGTAGTAGCCGATGGAGATGATGAACACCAACAGGCAACCGGCACCGACGCCGGCAAGGGTCTGCGGGAAGTACACCCGCCAGAAGCTGGCGAACGGATGACAGCCCAAGGACACCGCGGCGCGCATGTAGCTCGGCGAGATGTTCTTCATCACGCTGTAAATCGGCAGGATCATGAACGGCAGCAGGATGTGCACCATGGCGATGTAGACGCCGGTGCGGTTGAACACCAGCTGCAGCGGCTCGTCGATCAGACCCATCTTCAGCAACGCACCATTAATGAGGCCGCCGGACTGCAGCAGCACGATCCACGCCGCCACGCGCACCAGAATCGAAGTCCAGAACGGCAGCAGCACCAGGATCATCAGCAGGTTGCTCTGCCTCGCCGGCAGGTTGGCCAGGAGATACGCCAGCGGATAGGCCAAGAGCAGGCAGATCGAGGTGATCACCAGCCCCATCCAGAAGGTGCGGGCGAAGATGTCCAGATACACCGCCTGGTCCGGCGAGACCTTGGCCAGCTCGCCCAGCTCGTCGATGCGGTGATCCAGCGCCGCCAGCAGGTAGTAGCCGGTCACCGCACTGTCGTTGCGCAGGATCACCTGCCAGAACGCCGGATCGCCCCAGCGCTCGTCGAGGGCTTCCAGTGCCTCCTGATAAGAGGCTGGTGTCTCGCGAAACGGCATCGCCCGCGCAGTCTTGGTCAGCAGGCTGCGATAGCCCGCGAGCTCCATGTTCAACCGCTTGGACAGATCGCCCAGGCTCTGTTCACGGCGCGCCTGATACAGATCCTCGGCCAGCGCCTGATAGGCCGGATCCGCTGGCAGCCCACGACCATCCCATTCGGCCAGCGCCGCCAGCGTGCGTGGCAGCGTGTTCACCACCTCGGGGTTCTCGACGCTGCGCCAGAGCAACGAGGCGATGGGTACCAAAAAGGTCAGCAGCACGAACAGCAGCAGCGGCAGGATCAGCGCCTGCGACTTGAGCTTGTTCACCCGTTCGGCCCGTGCCAGACGCTGTTTCAGATTGGGCTCGGCGATCTCGTTCGCCGGCAGGGATATTGCTGTGGCCATGAAGACTCCGCGATTCGTTCCGATAGCTGGGACCGGCCCCGCCAATGCGGCGGGGCGCTCAGGTCAGCGTGCTGCCCAGGCGTTGAAACGCTGTTCCAGCTGCTCGCCGTAGTCAGCCCAGAAGGTCACATCCATCGCGACCTGGTCGGCGATGTTTTCCGGTGCGGTGGGCATCTGCGCCAGGCGCTTTTCATCCAGCAACGACACGGCCTGGGTGTTCGCCGGGCCGTAGGCGATGTTCTCGGAATAAGCCTTCTGCTGCTGCGGCTCGACCGTGAAGGCGATGAACTTGCGTGCCTGCTCCTGGCTCTTGGCGCCCTTGGGGATGGCCCAGGAATCGAAGTCATAGATGCCGCCACTCCAGACGATCTGCAGATTGCTCTCGTTCTGCACGGCGGCGATGCGGCCGTTGTAGGCGCTGCTCATGACCACGTCGCCGGAGGCGAGAAATTGCGGCGGCTGCGCACCGGCTTCCCACCACTGGATGTTCGGCTTGAGCTGATCGAGCTTCCTGAAGGCGCGGTTCTGTCCGTCCTTGGTGGCCAGCACCTTGTAGACGTCCTTGACCGGCACACCGTCGGCCATCAGCGCGAATTCCAGGGTGTACTTGGCGCCCTTGCGCAGGCCGCGCTTGCCGGGAAATTTCTCGGTATCCCAGAAATCCGCCCAGCTGGCCGGCGCGCTTTTCAGCTTGTCGGCGTTGTAGGCGAGCACCGTCGACCAGACGAAGAAACCGACGCCGCACGGCTGGATCGCACCTTCGACGAAATCATCCGGATTGCCGACGATGCCCGGGTCGAGTTCCTCGAACAGCCCTTCGTCGCAGCCGCGAGACAGTTCCGGTGACTCCACTTCCACCAGGCTCCACGACACGCTGTTGGTGTCGACCATTGCCTTGACCTTGGCCATTTCGCCGTTGTACTCGCCGGCGATGATGCGCCCGTGCCCAGCCGCGTCCCACGGCTCGTAGAAGGCCTTGACCTGGGCCTGCTTGTTGGCACCGCCGAAGCTCACCGCGGTGAGATTCTCGGCAGCCGCTTGCCCGGCACAGACGAGTCCGAGCGCCAGCGCGGACAGTTTCAAATAGTTGCTCATACCAGTTCGCTCCTTGATGCAGTTGTGTGGTTTTTTCCAGGCATTGCCTCAGGCCGCCTGCAGCGGGTCGAGCGCACGAACGTGCTCGACATGCCAGCCGATCGGGACCACGTCGCCGACCCGCAGGGCGCTGTCGAACTCGGCGATCGGCTGTTTGACGAAGAAGTCGTTGACCCCGCATACCTCGAGACGGATACGGATGTGATCGCCGAGGTAGATGAACTCGGCAACGCGCCCGGTGAAGCGATTCGGGCAGTTGGCACTGGCTCCGTTAAGCAGCACCCGCTCCGGGCGGATCGACAGGCTGACCGGCGACCCCGTCGCGCCGACGTTGACCGCCAGCGCCTCGACGGTTTCGCCGCGGCCGAGCTTGACCGTGCAGCTATCACCACGGCGGTCGAGCAGATGCGCCGGCAGGCGGTTGTTCTCGCCTAGGAAGTTGGCGACGAACGTGTTCACCGGCTTTTCGTAGAGCGTTCGCGGGTCTTCGATCTGCTGGATCTGGCCCTGATGGAACACCGCCACCCGGTCGGACATGGTCAGCGCCTCGCCCTGATCGTGGGTGACGTACACCACGGTGACGCCGAGGCGTTCGTGCAGGTGCTTGATCTCCATCTGCATTTGCTCGCGCAATTGCTTGTCCAGTGCGCCCAGGGGTTCGTCCATCAGCACCAGCTGCGGCTCGAACACCAGCGCCCGGGCCAGCGCCACGCGCTGCTGCTGGCCACCGGAGAGCTGCGCCGGATAGCGGTTGCGAAAGCCCTCCAGCTGGACCATCGCCAGGGCACGCTTGACCCGCTCCTTGATGTCCGGCTTGGCCATGCCGCGCACGCTGAGCGGAAACGCCAGGTTTTCCGAAACCGTCATGTGCGGGAACAGCGCGTAGTTCTGGAACACCATGCCCATGTCGCGCTTGTGCGGTGGCACGTTGTTGATCGCCCGGCCATCGAGGAGGATTTCCCCCGCCGTGGGCGTTTCGAAGCCAGCCAGCATCATCAGGCTGGTGGTTTTGCCCGAGCCAGACGGCCCGAGCAGGGTGAGGAATTCGCCGCGGCGGATGTCCAGATTCAGATCCCTGACGATCAGCGACTCACCGTCATAGCTCTTCTGGATGCCGCGAAAGCTCACCAGGATATCGTTCGCCGTTGACTCGACCATGCTGCTGCACCTGCGTAACCGTTGAACCGTGGCCACAGCGTAGAAGCGCAGCGGCGGCGGAAAAATCGGTACAGCGGAGCGATTGGCCTAGGCGTGAGGGAGAGTCGCGTGTAGGGAACGCCCTACACGGCGGGTCGGCGGCTGGCGTTCAGACCAGCTTGTGTTCCATGGCATAGCGCACCAGATCGGCCACCGAATGCGCCGCCAGCTTCTGCATCAGGCGGGCCTTGTGGGTGCTGATGGTCTTGCTGCTCAGCGCCAGCTTGCCGGCAATGTCGTTCACCGAATCGCCCTGCACCAGGCGTTCGAACACCGAGTATTCGCGTTCGGAAAGCAGCGCGTGGGGCGGCCGCGAATCGGTCAGGCCAACCTCGAAGACCATGCGATCGGCCAGCGCCGGGTCGATGTAGCGCCCACCACCGGCGACCTTGCGCAGGGCTGTCAGCAGTAGCGCTGGCTCGCTATCCTTGGTCGCGTAGCCGGCAGCGCCGATCTTCAGCGCGCGCGCCGCCATCTGCGCTTCGTCGTGCATCGACAGCACCAGTACCGCTGGCGGCTGGCTCAGCGCGCGAATTCGTGGAATCGCCTCGAGACCGTTGACGCCGGGCATGGAGATATCCAGCAGCACCACGTCGCAACTGATCTGGCGCAGCTGATCGAGCAACTGCTGGCCATTGGCGGCCTCGCCGACTACCTGCATATCACGCGCCATGCCGATCAGCTGCTTGATGCCCTCGCGGACGATGGTGTGATCTTCCGCGACCATGACCCTGATCATGTCGGCAATGCTCCAGTACTTGCGGCTGATGGAAGCGGCACCGGGTCCAGTGGAACCCGCGCCGTGATGGTGGTGCCCTCGCCGGGCTGGCTGTCGATTATCAGTTGCCCGCCGAGCATCTGCACCCGCTCGCGCATACCGACCAGGCCGAACGAACTGCCGGCGCCGCGCGCGGCCACAGGAAAACCGCAACCATCGTCGCTGACGCGCAGACAGAGCATGTTGCCTTCGAGCAGTAACTGCACGCTGACCGTCTGCGCCTGGGCGTGGCGCATCACGTTGGTCAGCGACTCCTGAAGAATGCGGAACAGGCCGATGGCCTTCGCGTTACCCAGCAACGGCGGGCATTCCGGCACTTCGACCAGACAAGCTACGCCGCTGCGCTCCTCGAAGCGCCGCGCCTGCCACTCCACGGCCGAGGCGATGCCGGCATCGAGAATCGGCGGGCGCAGCGCGGTAGCGACATCACGCACCCGCTGGAACAGCTGGGCGATCAGCCGCTTCATGCTCTCCAGCCGCTGCGCCAGGGCCGGATCAAGGTCGGCGAAGCCCAGCTCGCACATCGAGGTTTCCAGCTTGAGTACGGTCAGCACCTGGCCCAGCTCGTCGTGCACTTCGCGGGCGATATGGGCCTTCTCCTCCTCGCGCACGGTCTCCAGGTGCGCGGCCAGCTCGCGCAACTGCGCGCGCGAGGCATCCAGCTCCAGCTCGATGCGCTTGTTGTCGGTGATATCCCAGACGATGCCGTCCCATACCTGGCGGCCATCCGGCTGGCCGCGCACGGAGGCGCGGATATCCGCCCAACGCACTTCGCCGTCGCGATTGAGAATGCGCCCCTGCCAGCGCCAGTCCTGGCTTTTCTCCAATGCCAGCTGCTGGCTGGCCCAGTAGCCTGCTTCGTCACCGGCATGGACCAGGCTGCGGATGCCAAGTCCCGGCTGCAGCAAGCGCTCGGCGGAATAGCCCACCAGGCGCTGACTGGCTTCGCTGATATAGGCCACTCGCACCGGTTCCTGCGGCCCGTCCCGCTCCAGGCGGAACACCAGCCCGGGCACGTTGCCAGCCATTGCCTTGAGACGTGCCTCGCTCTCCTGCAGCTGGGCGCTGGCGCGACGGCGCTCGGTAATGTCGGCGAGAAACACCACCAGATATTCACGGCTGCCGAAGCGCAGAAAACTGTAGGTGACCGCCGCCGGAAAGCGCTGGCCGTCAGCGCGCAGCCATTCGCATTCGTGTACCTGGCAATCATCCTCGCCCGTGCGGGCAGCGCGCCAGCGCGCGAGCCAGGCATCCATGCCCAGCGCCGGGTCGAATGTTTCCAGCGGGTGATCCAGCAGTCCGCCGGAGGAATGCCCGAGCAGCACCTCGGCGGCCTGGTTGGCGTAACGCACGCGGCTGTCCCAGTTGAGCCAGAGGATGCCGACGGTGCTGTGATCCAGACAAAACTGCGTCAAACGCTGCGCTTCTTCGGCCGCCTCGCGCAGCTCGATGTCGCGGCGGGCGGTCTTCAGCCTGCTTTCCAGCAGGCCATGCTGATGGCGCTGCCAGGCCAGCATCAGCAGGCAGGCCAGCAACAACACGCCGAGCAAAAGGCTGAGACTGCGCCAGTAGCTGACCTCGCGACCGAGGTCGATGCTGCGGGTCTTGAGCCACTGTTCCTGCAGCTGACTGAATTCCCGCGCCGGAAATTGCCGTATCGCCGCCTCGAGCACGGCGGCAAGTTCCGGGCTGTCACGCCGCGAGGCGATACGCAGAAGCTGCGGGTTGCCCAGATCACCCACCACCGCCAGCGAGTCGTACTCCACCTGCTGCGAAAGACGGCCGAACACGGGCTCGTCAATGACGGCATAGCTTGCCTTGGCTTCCAGTACCTGGCGCAGCGCATCGCCCTGGCTGGTCGCGGTCAGCACGGTGATATTGGGATAGTTGCTGGCGAGGAACTCGGTGATCGGCCCCGGCCCGACGGCGGAGACCAGTTCGCTCGGGTGCAGATATTCAAGATCGATTGCACGCGGGCCGCCACGATCACCGACGAGCAGACGCGGGATACGCAGAAAGGGATCGCTGTATCGCCACAGTCGCAAGCCTGCCGGCGTCTGCCGTAAGCCGGGGGCCACATCGATCAAGCCCTCACGAGCGGCCTTCTCCAGCGCGGCCTCGTCATTGAAGCGGCGCCACTGCAGGCGCACGCCGAGGTCGGTCGCCAGCTGCTCCATCAGCCGCACATGAAATCCTGACAGACGCCGCTGGCGCTGGTCATACTCGGCATAGGGCGCGCCCATCACCACCCCGACCCGCCACTCCGGATGCTGCTCCAGCCAGGCGCGGCTATCGTCGTCAAGCGACACGGCACCAGCCGCGAAAGACAGCGTCAGGCCAAGGAGGAGAAGGAAACGCAGGTATAAGGCGAGCATATATTCACGCAATTGATGGGCGTGCCGACACGCTGTTGTAATGCATAACCCCTGCCGGCGCCAGCGTGGTACCGGCATCCATAGCGGAGACAATCCATGCGTCGCTTGTCTGCTTTCGTGCTTTTGTTCGGCGTCGCGCTTGGCGGCGGCGTGCCGTACATCGCAGCGGCGCAGGAACCGGAGGCGCCTCAGGAAGCACCGGCGGAGGAACCAGCAGCAACGCCACGACCATCGCCACAAACCCGTAGCGAGGCGCTGGCCGCAGGGCTGCAACGACAGCTCGAGGCCGCCGCCCAGCTGCAGCTCGGCGACGAGGACAAATTCCTCGCGCTCTGGCACCCGGCCAATACTGCGAAGGCCCGCGGCGTGCTCGTCATTATGCCGAGCGAAGGCGAAACCGCCGATTGGCCACGCGCAATCGGCCCGCTCCGGCGCGGCCTTCCCGAACACGGTTGGCATACCCTCAGCCTGACACCCGCTGATCCGGCGCTTAGCCCTGGCCCGCGCCCGCCAGCGCCAGAAGCCCCGGCTGCGGAAGAGAAGCCCGAAACGGAAGAAAACGCTGAGCCTGACGCCACCGATTCCCAGCCGGCCGCGGCGCAAACCACTTCGGCAGGTTACCTGCCGGAACAGACGGCAGCCACGGACAACGACGAATCGACGCCGCCACACGCCGAGCAGGACACGCCGCCACCAACTCATGCCGAGCGCATGCTGGCGCGCCTGGACGCTGCCATCGAGCATGCGCGCACACTGCAGGCGTCGACGATTGTTCTGATCGGCCATGGCACCGGCGCCTACTGGGCGAGCCAGTACCTGGCAAAGCTTCAGCCAAAGGATGTCGGGCAACTGGTGGTGATCGACCCACGCGCACCGTTGCAGGGGGAACAGCCGCTGGAGAGCTATCTCGCAACGCTACCCGCCGCCATCGGCGACTTCTATACGGGCACCCGAGCAGCCGCAAATCAGCAGGCACTGCAGCGGCGCAATGCAGCGCGCCGTGCCGGGCACCCGGACTACCGCCTGGTCGCACTGCCAGGCCTGACCGGTGACCGCAATACCGACCAGGAACAACTGGTGCGTCGCGTGCGGGGCTGGCTGGAGCGCAAGCCGCCACAGTGACGCCCGCTCAGCGAAAGCCGCGGCGCTCGCGAATCAATGCGTAGGCACTGTGCAGCTCGCGGGTGCGCTCGGTGGCGTCGCGCACCTGGGCGGCATTCGCACCAGCCCCCGCCTGCTTGTCCGGATGGTGCTTGCTCAGCAGGCGCCGATAAGCGCGCTTGATCAGCTGCGGGTCGGTATCCGGACGCACACCCAGCAGCTGCATGGCCTGCTCGTAAGCACCACCCCGCCCGGCCGGGGCCTCCTTGCGTCGAGCCGCGCCCGGATCGAGCGCGGCCACCTCGGCGGCATCCCAACCCAGCCACTTGCCCCAGAGCAGCACCAGTTCGTGCTCGCGTGCGCCCATGCTTCCCTGCGCACGTGCCATGCGCCAGCAAGCCTGGATCAGGCGGCGGCTTTCCTCGCGCTGGCTGCGCAGCCGTTGCAGGGTATCGCGCAGGCCGTCACCGCTCGACTTGCCACGGTTGAAGGCAGCGATGGCCTGTTGCTGCGCGGCGGCATCGAGCCCCTGCCGGCGCATCTCGTCACGTGCGGCCTGGATATGCGCCGGGCTCACGCGACCGCCACTCTTGGCCAGACGCCCCAACAGGAAGAACAGCAAATCCCGGCCTTGCAGCACCGGCTTGCCGGCTAGGCGCGCACGCAGGCGGGCCCAGGAATCGAGCCCCAGACGACGATCGAGCACCTGACCCAGCAGACCGCCGAGCAAAGCCCCCGGAATGCTGGCCAGCAACCAGCCGATCAGCAGCCCCAACAGCGTGATGGGCCAGAACATGTCAGCGCCGCGCCTCCAGTAGTTGCTCGACTTCAGCCAGGCGCTCGTGGGTGCCTACGTCCACCCAGAGCCCGGCATGGCACTCGCCACTCACCTGTCCATCAGCCATGGCACGTCGCAGCAACGGCGCCAGTTTGAAGGCTCCCGGCTGGCAGCCTTCGAACAGCGTCGGATGCAAAACGGAGATGCCGCTGTAGGTCAGCGCGTCGCCACTGACCTCGGGTTCCGTGACGGCCGATTCGGCCAGACTGAAATCACCCTTGGGGTGGTGCGGCGGATTGTTCACCAGCACCAGATGCGCGAGCCCGTGAAGCGGCCGTCTCAGCCGGGCGAAATCGTAGTCGGTCCAGATATCGCCGTTGACCACCAGGAACGGCTCATCGCCGAGCAGCTCCAACGCCCGGTGAATCCCGCCGCCGGTTTCCAGGGGTTCACTCTCGGCCGAATAGCGGATGGTCACGCCGAAACGGCTGCCGTCGCCCAGATAGTCTTCGATCTGCTGGCCGAGCCAGGCGTGGTTGATCACCAGTTCCTCGAAACCCGCGGCGGCCAGCGCACGAACGTGGTACTCGATCAGCGGCACGCCGGCGGCGCGAACCAAGGGTTTGGGCGTGTGCAGCGTCAGCGGGCGCAGCCGCTCGCCCTTGCCGGCGGCCAGAATCATCGCCTTCATGCGTGCGGCGCCTGCGGCAGCTCTGCCAGCAGCTGTTGCAGCTCGGCCAGCTCCGGTCTGCGCGCCAGCACGGCCTCGATATAGGCAAAGAAGCGCGGCACGTCAGCGAGGTAACGCGGCTTGCCGTCGCGATGGCAGATTCGCGCGAAAATGCCGATCACCTTGAGGTGGCGCTGCAGTCCCATCAGGTCACTGGCACGCAAGAACTCTTCGAGCGTATCAGGCAGCGCGACGCCAGCAGCGCGCGCCTTGTGCCAGTAGCCTTCGAGCCAGGCCCGCACCTGCGCTTCGGGCCAGCTGAGAAAGGCGTCCTTGAACAGCGAGGTGATGTCGTAGCTGACCGGGCCGAGCACCGCGTCCTGGAAATCCAGCACACCAGGGTTCGGCTCGCTGATCATCAGATTGCGCGGCATGTAGTCGCGATGCACCAGCACCCGTGGCTGCGCCAGCGCCGAGTCGATCAGTTGCCGACAGATACGCTCCCACGCGGCCTGCTGTGCTTCAGTTAACGTATGGCCGAGATGGCGCTGCACATACCACTCGGGGAACAGCTGCAATTCGCGGCGCAGCAAGGCCTCGTCGTAGGCTGGCATCGGCTGCGTCACCGGATGCAGCTGGAATTTGAGCAAGGCCTCCACGGCATCCTCGAACAGCTGTTCGGCATTGCTCTGATCGATGACATCCAGGTAGGTCTGGCGGCCCAGATCGGTCAGCAGCAGGAAGCCGCGCTCAAGATCGGAGGCCAGTATCTGCGGCACATGGACGCCCGCTTGATCCAGCATCTGCGCGACCTTGACGAAGGGTCGGCAGTCTTCCTGGGGCGGCGGTGCGTCCATCACGATCAGGCTGCGCTCGCCACCCTGCCAGCGGAAGTAACGGCGGAAGCTGGCATCGCTGCTGGCCGCAGTGAGCTTCGCCGCCAGCACTTCGCCCCAGCCGCAACGGACGAAGACTTCGGGTAATTGCTGTTCCAGCCAGGCGCTAAGGTCCAGCAGACGTTGATCTTGATGCGGCATCCAGGGGTCTCCACGGCGCTAGCCGATAGGCGGGTCATGCTTTATTATCCTGCATCTTGTGCGACACGGCATGGTTCGTGTTGTGCTTGGTAGGCAGCTGTGCCAGCAGAACCTAAGCCTTTGAAATATAGGGTTTAAATCTACGAAACAGCACAAGTATCTGGCCTCGTTCAGGCTTATAAAGACCCGCATGCGGGGATGCGAATTCCCCGTGCAGGGAAAGGAGCGTCTCGAATTTGCCGTCCGGCGAGTTCGATCGAAGCCCATCGAAAAGACAATCCGGTAACCGCCGGCTTGCTCAAACACTCCATAGCCCTGAGGCGACATTCTCGCCTCAGGGCGAGAAGTCACCTCTGGCAATGGCTTGTTGGCCATCACCCTTGTCGAGAGACACCAGAGGTATTTGTCCTAAGCACAGAGCGAAAGCTCTGCTTGTCATTGTCCAACCATCGCCGGCACGGGATGGTAGCGGACTCGTTGTGCGACCAACGGTAGCCTAGGGAAACATGCGTCACTGGTAACGGTGGGGTATGAAGCTTTCCCGACAATGTAGCCCCCATTATGGGTGCGCACTCGCTGCGAGGCAGTGTTGCAGATGCTCGGAGCAGTACCGGGTTGAGGCGCTAGGCTGGCTGGTATGGGCAACACAAGTGAACTGCTGATAAACGTCGTAAGGATAACCATGCCCAAGCTGCTGTCAGGCATGAACCAAAAGGTACGAGGTCGGTTATCTCCGTGGGATGTGGGGATACGTCGCCATCATGACCTCCGGCGAAAAGGCAGGCCCTAACCCAGTCGTGTGACAAGCAGGGAACGTGGTAAGCCCGTATTGCTGCCCTTGTGGCAGGGGAGCCGTAAGGCGAACTGTTGGCGGTGCGGGTATGGGATTGCAGAAAAAGCGAATGCCGGGCTGTAATGGTTCGGATAGGGGTTCGAACATCACCCCACGGGAAACCGGGCAGACTTCTGCATGGTCTTTCGTCGCATGACGTCTGACTGACCTCACTCAAATAGGTGGCAAGCCCACCAGGCTCGTATCCCTTCACGGGATAGGGGAAACGCAAGGAGAAAACGGATGAACGCTTTTGCTCGTGAGATTCTCGCGGCCGCAAGGCAGGCTCCGGCCATCTACTTCGCGCCGCTCCTGGGTGCGATTCAGGAAGTAAAAGCCGAGTGGCAGCGCCAAGTGCGCGGCAACGAGGCCAGCTCTTCTCTGGATAGAAAGCGCTAGGAGCACCCGCAAGCCCTCCAGGGTTTGCCGTAGCCATCATCAACCCCGTTCGGGACCATTGTTCCCGAACGGGGGCAGTGCGTTTCCGCTCGGGTTCTACCTGAGAGGAAAGCAGCATGAAAGAACTCAGCCAGCCGGCCGAGTCTGCGTTTTCCGACACCCCGCAGCAATGGCACGACATCGACTGGTGTCGTGTGCAGCGGAATGTCCGAGGAATGCAGATACGGATTGCGAAGGCTTGTCGGGAAGGCAGATGGCGCAAGGTGAAAACCCTGCAAAGGATGCTGACCCGCTCGAAGTCGGCCAGATACTTGGCCGTACGACGAGTCACTGAAAACCAGGGCAAGCGCACGGCGGGAGTCGACCGCGTGCTCTGGGATACACCCCACGCGAAATGGAAAGCGGCTCAAGGGTTGAAGCGGCACGGATATCAGCCACGGCCTTTACGGCGCGTGTTCATTCCGAAGTCGAATGGGAAGGAGCGCCCTCTGGGTATCCCGACCATGACCGACAGGGCCATGCAGGCGCTGTATCTGCTGGCGCTGGCGCCCATTTCGGAAACCGCGGGTGATCCGAACAGCTACGGCTTCAGGATCGAGCGCTCTACGGCAGATGCAATGGGGCAGTTGTTCGTCTGCCTATCCAAGAAGGCTTCGGCCCAATGGGTATTGGAGGCGGATATACAAGGATGCTTCGACCACATCAACCATGACTGGCTGATCGCCAACGTCCCGACGGACAAGGCGGTTTTAAGGAAGTGGTTGAAGGCTGGTGTAGTACACAAGGGCCAGCTACAGGCAACGGACGCTGGTACGCCACAAGGCGGGATCATCTCGCCAACTTTGGCAAACATGGCACTCGATGGCCTGGAATCACAGCTCAAGCAGCACCTGAGCGTGACAAGGGCCAAGAAGCTGAAAGTCAATGTGGTGCGATACGCAGATGATTTTGTGATTACAGGTACCTCCCCGGAGGTACTGGAAAACGAGGTCAAACCTTGGGTAGAGCAGTTCCTGGCGGTACGCGGGCTGCGGTTGTCACCTGAGAAGACGCAGATCGTCCATATCGACCAAGGCTTCGACTTCCTGGGATGGAGCTTCCGCAAGTATCAAGGGAAGCTCCTGATCAAGCCCAGCAAGAAGAACGTCAAGGCGTTTTACAGCAAGGTCAAGGGAGTTATCGAGAGCAGCAAAACAGCAAGGCAGGAGGATCTAATCCGAGCGCTGAACCCGATGCTGCGAGGCTGGGCGCTATATCACCAGCCCGTAGTTGCCAAACAGGCGTACAGCCGCATGGACAGCAAAGTGCTCCTCAAACTCTGGCGTTGGGCGAAACGGCGGCACCCGAACAAATCGCTGGAATGGGTGCAAAAGCGGTATTTCAGCACCACTGGCGACAGAAATTGGGTGTTCGCCACCACGGTAACGGAAGGAGGTGGGGCAAAACGGGAAATTGCGCTGTACTCGCTTGCGGGTACGCCAATCGAACGACACAAGAAGGTGAGCGGGGAGTACAACCCCTTCGATCCCTCCATGGAAGAAATGGGCGAAAAACTGCGGACGGAGCGGATGCTGAAAAAGCTGAAGTACCGGACTCAAGTTGCCAGCCTGTTCCAGAGTCAAAAAGGACTGTGTCTGCTGTGCAATCAACCGATTACCAGGGAAACAGGTTGGCATGACCACCACATTATCTACCGCTCACAAGGTGGTAGAGACTCCCTGGATAACCGGGTACTATTGCACCCAATTTGTCATACACAACTCCACATACGTGGCCTGACAGTGAGTAAGCCGGCCCTCTCGGGGGCTTTGTTAAAGGCTTGAGCCGTATGCGCTGAAAGGCGCACGTACGGTTCTTAGGGGGGAGTTGGCCAGCAATGGCCGGCTCCCACCCGACTCTCAGCCCATCGAGAGGCGTGCGGCCCAGCCGGCCGATGGCTCGCCGCAAGCACGGACCAAAAAACAAGATGGCAGTCAAATACCCCGCGTTTCGTAAAAAATTCCCTCTACTGGTTACTGGCGGTCTGCTTGCATTGCAACCGGTAGCTGTACCTTTTGTCTTCGCAGCCGAACAGTTCGCCTGCCAGCCCGACGCCTCCGGCGGCTGGAACTGCGCGTCCAATGAAGCCAGTCAGACCCTGCCACCGCGCCCGGTACACAGCGGCAGCACCGTGAGCACATCGAGCACCGCCAAGTCGACGAGCAGCAAGGCGCAAGCGCCAACGGCGACGACCAAGCTGGTCACCGAAAGCAAGGGCCGCGCCCTCGCCTCTCGCAGCGCCGATTACAGCCATCTCGACTGGGTTCCGCGCGAGCAGCTGACCCCGGCTCAGCTCGCCGAAACCGGTCCTTATTGCGCCGGCACCTATGTCGAGCCAGACCGTCCCGGCAAGTTCGACACCACCCCGATGAGCGAAGCGCCGACCTATGTGTCGGCCAAAGCCACCCGCTACGAGCAGGAACAGGAAGTCGCCACCCTCGCCGGTGACGTGTTGCTGCGTCAGGGCAGCATTCAGGTCGAGGCGGACGAAGCCAGCCTGCACCAGCTGGAAAATCGCGGCGAGCTGACCGGCAATGTGCGCTTCCGCGACCGCGATGCATTGCTGGTCGGCGACCGCGCCGAGATATTCCTCGACAGCGGCGAAGCCAAGGTGGAAAACGCCGAGTACGTCGTGCATTCCGGCAAGGTGCGTGGCAGCGCGCAATACGCCAAGCGTGAAGAAACCGCGATCATTCGCCTCAAGGACGGTACCTACACCAGCTGCGAGCCCGGCGAAAACAGCTGGCACCTGCAAGGCAACAACGTCACGCTGAACCCGGCCACGGGCTTTGGCTCAGCCACCAACGTCACGCTGCGGGTCAAGGATGTCCCGGTGTTCTACACCCCCTACATCCATTTCCCCATCGACGACCGTCGCCAGTCGGGCTTTCTCGCGCCGAGCATCGGCTCGTCCAGTGATACCGGCCTCTCGCTGCAGACGCCCTATTACTTCAACCTGGCGCCGAACTTCGACGCGACCCTGTATCCGCACCTGATGACCGACCGCGGCCTGCTGATGGAAGGCGAGTTCCGCTACCTGACCCGCAGCAGCGAGGGCCAGTTCGGCGCGGCTTACCTGGACGACAGCAACGACGACCGCGAACTGCAGTCCGAGTACGAAGACCAGCGCTGGATGTACAGCTGGCAGAACCGTACCGGGCTGGACTCGCGCTGGCTCGCCGAAGTGGACTACACCGATCTCAGCGATCCGTACTACTTCCAGGATCTGGACACCAATCTGGATATCGATCAGCCGGATCACCTCGATCAGCGCGGTACGCTTACCTACCGCGGCAATACCTATACCGCACGCCTCAACATGCACGCCTATGAGCGCGCCACCGTCGCCGACATCACCCCGTATGAGCGACTGCCGCAGCTAACCCTGGATGGACGCCTGCCGTTCCAGCCAGGCGGTCTGAACTTCGCCTACAAGACCGAGTTCGTCAGCTTCCAGCGCAGCCTGCGCGACGGCAACTTCATCAACGAAGACGGCAACCCAGAGCAGTGGTACGACGATCGCCTGCGTGGCCTGACGCGCGCCGAGGGCGAGCGCATACATCTCGAGCCGGGCGTCAGCCTGCCGCTGAACTGGTCGTGGGGCTTCCTCAAGCCCTCGCTGAAATATGCCTATACGCAGTACGACCTGGACCTGGATGACCGTGGCCAGAGCACACTGGCCAACTACGAATCGTTCGACAGCAGCCAGAACCGCAGTGTGCCGATCTTCAGCGTGGACAGCGGACTGTACTTCGACCGCGATACCCAATGGTTCGGCAAGGACTATCGCCAGACACTGGAACCGCGCCTGTTCTATCTCTACGTTCCCGAGGAGGATCAGGATGACATCCCGATCTTCGATACCGGCGAGAGCAGCTTCAGCTATTCATCGCTGTGGCGCGAAAACCGCTTCTCCGGCAAGGACCGTATCGGCGATGCAAACCAGGTATCGCTCGGCGTAACCAGTCGCTGGGTCGAGCCCAACGGCTTCGAGCGCCAGCGCCTGAGCATCGGCCAGGCGTTCTACTTCGAGGATCGCAAGGTGCAGCTGCGTGGTATCGACTACCGCACCCGCTCCAACGCCACCTCGGACGTATCGCCGTATGCGCTGGAATACATGTATCGCTACAACCGCGACTGGCGCTTCACCTCGACCTTCAACTGGGATCCGGATACCCACAGCACCCGCTCCGGCAGTGCCATGTGGCATTACCAGCCAGCGGACAATCCCGGCAAGATCGTCAACGTCGGCTATCGCTATCGCAACGACACCATGCGCTTCGACCAGGCGACCGGCGAATGGAAGTACGGCGGGGACTACGGTAATGAGTTGCTTCCAAACGGAAATCCAAATCCGGAGTACATCAAGGACTATTACAAGATCAACCAGCATGACTTCTCCGTCATCTGGCCGATCGTCCCGCAATGGAGCGTCATCGCCCGCTGGCAGCACGACTACAGCCGCAGCCGTACTCTGGAAGCCTTCGGTGGCTTCGAGTACGACAGCTGCTGCTGGAAACTGCGCCTGATCAATCGCTACTGGATCGACTACGACGAGACCAGCCTCAACCCTGATCGCAACGACGAGCCGGATAACGGCATCTTCCTGCAGATCGTGCTCAAAGGACTCGGCGGCGTAGTCGGCAATGCGACCGAAACTTTCCTCGACGAAGGCATCCAAGGCTACCGTGAACGTGAAGATCAAGCTTTCTGAACTACTGCGCCCGCTCGCGCTCGGCGCTCTGCTGCTGAGCGGCGCGAGCCTCGCGCCTGCAGCCCTCGCCCAGGTTCAACCCCTCGACCGCGTGGTGGCTATCGTCGATAACGACGTCATCATGCAAAGTCAGCTCGAACAGCGTATTCGCGAAGTTCAGCAGACCATCGACAAGCGCGGCGCCGATGTGCCGCCCATGGACGTCCTGCAGCAGCAGGTGCTGGAGCGCCTGATCACCGAGAACCTGCAGCTGCAGATCGGTGAGCGCTCCGGCATCCGCATTTCCGATGAAGAACTCAATCAGGCCATGGGCACCATTGCCCAGCGCAACAACATGTCGCCGGAGCAGTTTCGTGAAGCCCTGGTACGCGACGGCCTGAGTCTGGAGACGGCCCGCGAACAGATCCGCCGCGAGATGATCATCAGCCGCGTGCGCCAGCGTCGCGTGGCGGAACGCATTCAGGTGTCCAACCAGGAAGTGCAGAACTTCCTGGCCTCCGACCTCGGCAAGCTGCAGTTGTCCGAGGAATACCACCTGGCCAATATCCTCATCCCGGTACCAGAAGCTGCGGATTCCGCAACCATCCAGGCCGCCGAACGCGCTGCCATGGATACCTACCAGCAGGTTCAGCAAGGTGCAGACTTCGCTCGCCTGGCCGTCGCGCGCTCCGGTAGCGAGAACGCGCTGGAAGGCGGCGACATGGGCTGGCGCAAAGCGGCTCAGCTGCCACCGCCCTTCGATACCGCCGTGCGCGAGCTGTCGGTTGGCGAGGTCACCGAACCGGTCCGCACGCCGCCAGGCTTCATCATGGTAAAGCTGCTGGAGAAGCGCGGAGGCGAAACACAGGTGCGCGACGAAGTGCATGTCCGCCACATCCTGATCAAGCCCAGCGCAATCCGTAGCGAAGAAGAGGCCCGCCTGCTGGTGCAGCGCCTGCGTGATCGCATCAGCGCTGGCGAAGACTTCGCCGAGCTGGCCAAGAGCTTTTCCGAAGACCCTGGTTCGGCGCTCAACGGCGGCGACCTGAACTGGATCGACCCGGCATCTCTGGTGCCCGAGTTCCGCGAAGTCATGGCCAATACGGCAAGCGGCGAACTGTCCCCGGTGTTCAAGTCGCCCTACGGCTGGCACGTCCTCGAGGTGCTCGGCCGCCGCGCGACCGATGCCAGTGAGCAGTTCCGCGAGCAACAGGCGCTGAGCCTGCTGCGCAACCGCAAGTACGACGAAGAGCTGCAGGCGTGGTTACGCCAGATCCGCGACGAAGCCTACGTCGAGATCAAGCTCTAAGCTTCACGCTGTAGCTACAAGCAACAGGAATGCGGGGTGATGGCCGAAGGGTCGCCACCCCGTTTTCATTTCAGGCGGTTGAACGCCACACGCCATGCAGAGAGAAGCCTGATGACCGCTCCCCGCCCCTTCGTTCTCACCCCCGGCGAACCGGCCGGCATCGGCCCGGACTTATGCCTGCTGCTGGCGCGCGAGGCCCAGCCTCAGATCCTGGTAGCCATCGCCAGTTGTTCGCTGCTCGCAGAGCGCGCCTCGCAACTGGGGCTGACGATTGAGCTGCGGGAAGTCGGGCCACATGGCTGGCCAAGCCAACCGCCGCCGGCCAACTGTCTGTATGTCTGGGATACTCCCCTGGATGCACCGGTGATCGCAGGCCAGCTCGACGCGCGCAACGGCCACTACGTACTGGAAACGCTGACCCGAGCTGGAAACGGGTGTCTCGACGGCAGCTTCGCCGGCATGATCACCGCGCCGGTGCACAAGGGTGTGATCAATGAGGCCGGCATCCCCTTTTCAGGCCATACCGAGTTTCTCGCCGAGCTGACCCGCACCGAGCAGGTGGTCATGATGCTGGCCACGCACGGATTGCGTGTCGCGCTGGTCACCACCCACCTGCCGCTCAAGGATGTCGCCGCAGCGATTACCGCGGAGCGCCTGGAGCGGGTTACGCGAATCCTGCACCACGATCTGGTCAGCAAGTTCGGCATTACCCAACCACGTATTCTTGTCTGCGGCCTGAACCCGCATGCGGGTGAGGGCGGCCACCTGGGCCGCGAAGAAATCGAGATCATCGAGCCCGTGCTGACCAGGCTGCGTGACGAGGGGCTTGATCTGATCGGCCCGCTGCCAGCCGATACGCTGTTCACCCCCAAAAATCTCGAGTTCTGCGACGCAGTGCTGGCGATGTACCACGACCAGGGCCTGCCGGTACTCAAGTACAAGGGTTTCGGTGCCGCGGTCAACGTGACCCTGGGCCTGCCGATCGTTCGCACGTCGGTAGATCATGGCACCGCGCTGGATCTGGCCGGCAGCGGCAAGATCGACACTGGCAGCCTGCGGGTCGCACTGGAAACGGCCTACCAAATGGTCGGCAGCCAGAGCTAGCACGCACCCCACACGGCTGGAACGATCTTCTTGCCGCCCTCGCCTGCTAAAATACGCGCCTTATTCGTTTTCAGCTTTGAGCTTCAGGCTTCAAGCTGCGCCCCGGAGCCCCGATGTCCGATTATCAGCACCGCGCACGCAAGCGCTTTGGCCAGAACTTCCTGCACGACGCTGGCGTCATTCACCGCATCCTGCGGGCGATTCATGCCAAACCGGGTGAGCGACTGGTGGAGATCGGCCCAGGCCAGGGTGCATTGACCGAAGGACTGCTCGACAGCGGCGCGCATCTGGATGTCGTCGAGCTCGACCTCGACCTGATCCCCATCCTGCAGGGCAAATTCGCTGGGCGCGAGAACTTCAATCTGCACCAGGGCGACGCGCTGAAGTTCGACCTCGGTCGCCTCAGCGCAGAGCCGAACAGCCTGCGAATCGTCGGCAACCTGCCCTACAACATCTCTACCCCGCTGATCTTTCACCTGCTCGACCACGCGCACCTGATCCGCGACATGCATTTCATGCTGCAGAAGGAAGTGGTCGAACGCCTGGCCGCGCTGCCGGGCGGCGGCGACTGGGGCCGACTGTCGATCATGGTGCAGTATCACTGCCGGGTAGAGCACCTGTTCAACGTCGGTCCGGGTGCGTTCAACCCGGCGCCAAAGGTCGATTCGGCGATCGTTCGCCTGGTGCCACATGAGACGCTGCCGCATCCAGCGCGCGATCACCATCAACTGGAGCGCGTAGTGCGCGGGGCGTTCAACCAACGGCGCAAGACCTTGCGCAACACCCTCAAGGGGCTGCTGGACGCCGACGCCATCGCAGCGGCGGATGTGGATGGCAGCCTGCGTCCCGAACAACTGGATCTGGCGGCCTTCGTTCGCCTTTCCGACCAACTGACAGAACGCAGCTGAGGCTTCGGTCTCTACCCTGCCTTCAACAGCGAGCAGACTCATGTCCGACGATAACCGCTACCGCATCGACGTCAGCGTCACGCCTCGCTATCTGGCCGCGCAATCGGAGCCGGAACAAAACCGCTATGCCTTTGCCTACACCGTAACCATCGAAAACAATGGCGAGGTGGCGGCGCAGCTGCTGTCGCGACACTGGATCATCACCGATGGCGACGGCCAGGTGCAGGAAGTGCGCGGTGCCGGCGTCATTGGCGAGCAGCCGCTGATCGCACCAGGCGAACACCACGTCTACACCAGCGGAACGCTGCTGGCCACCTGTGTCGGCAGCATGCAAGGCAGCTATGAGATGTTGGCCGAGGATGGTCACAGTTTCGATGCGCTCATTGCGCCGTTCCGCCTGGCCGTACCCGGAGCATTGCATTGACGACCTATGCCGTCGGCGACCTGCAAGGTTGCCTCGAACCGCTGACCTGTTTGTTGGAGCGCGTCGACTTCAGCCCTTCGCGAGACTGCCTGTGGCTGGCCGGCGACCTGGTCAACCGCGGCCCGCAATCGCTCGAGGCACTGCGCTTCGTACGCGATCTCGGGTCGTCCGCAATCACCGTCCTCGGCAATCACGACCTGCACCTGCTGGCTGTGGCTCACAACATAGAGCGCATGCGCAAGTCCGACACGCTGCAAGCAATTCTGTCCGCGCCGGATCGGACCGACCTGATCGACTGGCTGCGCCAGCAGAAGCTCATTCATTACGAAGCCGCGCGTCACACCGCGATGGTGCATGCCGGCATTCCGCCGCAGTGGTCGCTGGAAAAGGCACTCAAGCGCGCCTCGGAAGTCGAGCAGGCACTGCAGGACGACGCACTGCTGATGCCGTTCCTCGACGGCATGTACGGTAATCAACCGGCGAAATGGAACAAGGAGCTGCACGGGGTGCCGCGGCTGCGCCTGATCACCAACTACTTCACCCGCATGCGCTTCTGCAAGGCCGACGGCACCCTCGATCTGGAAGCGAAGGAAGGCGCCGACAGCGCCCCCGCCGGCTACTCGCCTTGGTTTAGCCACGCCAATCGCAAAACCCGCAACGTCAAGCTGATCTTTGGTCACTGGGCTGCGCTGGAGGGTCAATGCGACGAGCCGAACGTCTTCGCGCTGGACACTGGCTGCGTCTGGGGCAACGCCATGACCTTGATGAACCTCGACAGCGGCGAAATGCACCGCTGCGAATGTGAACACGGGAAACCCGCATGACAGACTTCAAACGCATCCCACCGGAACAGGCGCAGGCCATGCGCAGCAGCGGCGCCGTGATCGTGGACATCCGCGATCCGCACAGCTATGCCAACGGCCACATCAGCGGCTCCCTGCATCTGGACAACCACTCGCTGCCGGATTTCATTGCCGCCGCCGATCTCGACCAGCCGCTGATCGTCACCTGCTATCACGGCCACTCCAGCCAGAGCGCAGCGGCCTATCTGGTCAATCAGGGCTTTTCGGACGTCTACAGCCTCGACGGCGGCTTCGAACTCTGGCGCCACACCTATCCGGCCGATGTCGAGCGCGGCGAAGAACAAGCGTAAAAATTTATTTCCCCCCGATAGCCCGCCATCCGCGGGCTAGGCGCTATCAACAGCCGAACGGCAGCGCCTAAATCCCCTCCTCGCCCTTGATCTTGCCGAATCCGAACTATCCTTGAGTTCAGGCCATCCAAATAAACGAAGCCGGGAAACGGCTGACGGATTTCAGGGTTTCGACCATTAGGTGTTCGGGGGAACTCCACTGGCCGCCACTTCGGCCGGGCCCAGAGTGCCTGATGACGCGCCTATTCGTGCATCGATCGAGGTGAAGTCATGAGCATTTTCAGCCACTTCCAACAACGTTTCGAAGCGACCCGCCAGGAGGAGTATTCCCTCCAGGAATATCTCGATCTGTGCAAGGCGGACCCAGGTACCTATGCCAGCGCCGCCGAGCGCCTGCTGATGGCGATCGGCGAGCCCGAACTGGTCGACACATCGGTCGACTCGCGACTGTCGCGCATCTTCTCCAACAAGGTGATCCGCCGTTATCCGGCCTTCGAAGATTTCCATGGCATGGAGGAGTGCATAGACCAGATCGTTTCCTACTTCCGTCACGCCGCGCAGGGGCTGGAAGAGAAGAAGCAGATCCTCTATCTCCTCGGTCCGGTGGGCGGGGGTAAATCGTCGCTTGCCGAGAAGCTCAAGCAGCTGATGGAGAAGGTGCCCTTCTACGCCATCAAGGGCTCGCCGGTGTTCGAGTCGCCTCTGGGGCTGTTCAACCCGGCCGAAGACGCGCAAATCCTCGAGGAGGACTACGGCATCCCGCGGCGCTATCTCAATTCGATCATGTCGCCCTGGGCCACCAAACGCCTGCAGGAGTTCGGCGGCGACATCAGTCAGTTCCGCGTGGTGAAGCTCTATCCCTCGATCCTCAACCAGATCGCGGTTGCCAAGACCGAACCGGGCGACGAGAACAACCAGGACATCTCCTCGCTGGTGGGCAAGGTCGATATCCGCAAACTGGAGGAGTTTCCACAGAACGATGCGGACGCCTACAGCTATTCGGGTGCGCTGTGCCGGGCCAACCAGGGCCTGATGGAGTTCGTCGAGATGTTCAAGGCACCGATCAAGGTGCTGCACCCGCTGCTGACCGCCACCCAGGAAGGCAACTACAACAGCACCGAAGGCCTCGGCGCGATTCCTTACAGCGGCATCCTGCTGGCCCACTCCAACGAGTCGGAATGGCACAGCTTCCGCAACAACAAGAACAACGAAGCCTTCATCGACCGTATCTACATCGTCAAGGTGCCCTACTGCCTGCGGGTCAGTGACGAGATCAAGATCTACGACAAGCTGCTGACCAACAGCTCGCTGGCCCATGCTCATTGCGCGCCGGACACCCTGAAGATGCTCGCGCAGTTCTCCGTGCTGTCGCGCCTGAAGGAGCCGGAGAACTCCAACATCTACTCGAAGATGCGCGTGTATGACGGCGAAAACCTCAAGGATACCGATCCCAAGGCCAAGTCGATTCAGGAATACCGCGACACCGCCGGTGTCGACGAAGGCATGAACGGTCTATCCACTCGTTTCGCCTTCAAGATTCTGTCCAAGGTCTTCAACTTCGACCCGCACGAGATCGCGGCGAACCCGGTGCACCTGCTCTACGTGCTGGAGCAGCAGATCGAGCAGGAACAGTTCCCGGCCGAGGTGCGCGAGCGCTACCTGCGCTTCATCAAGGAGTACCTGGCGCCGCGCTACATCGAGTTCATCGGCAAGGAGATCCAGACTGCCTACCTCGAGTCCTACAGCGAGTACGGGCAGAACATCTTCGACCGCTACGTGCTGTATGCGGATTTCTGGATTCAGGATCAGGAATACCGCGATCCGGAAACCGGCGAGATCCTCAATCGCGTGGCGCTCAACGAGGAACTGGAAAAGATCGAGAAGCCGGCCGGCATCAGCAATCCGAAGGACTTCCGCAACGAGATCGTCAACTTCGTGCTGCGCGCGCGGGCCAACAACAACGGCAAGAATCCATCGTGGCTGTCCTACGAGAAGCTGCGCGTAGTGATCGAGAAAAAGATGTTCTCCAACACCGAGGACCTGCTGCCAGTCATCAGCTTCAACGCCAAGGCGAGCAAGGAAGACCAGAAGAAGCACAACGATTTCGTCGTGCGCATGGTCGAGCGTGGCTACACCGAGAAGCAGGTTCGCCTGCTGTCAGAATGGTATCTGCGGGTGCGTAAATCGCAGTAAGTGGCTGGAAGCCTGAAGCTGGAAGCATCGCGGCGCGCTTCCAGCTTCAAGCCTATGGTTTCAGCCAAGCCCGGAGGGCCTATGAGCTACGTGATCGATCGTCGCCTGAATGGCAAGAACAAGAGCACGGTGAACCGCCAGCGTTTCCTGCAGCGGTACCGTGGGCATATCAAGAAGGCGGTGGAGGAAGCCGTCGGCCGGCGCTCCATCACCGACATGGAGCATGGCGAGCAGATCAGCATTCCCGGTCGGGATATCGACGAGCCAGTGCTGCATCACGGTCGTGGCGGCCGCCAGACCATCGTTCACCCGGGCAACAAGGATTTCGTTGCCGGCGAACGCATCCCCAGACCGCAGGGCGGCGGCGGTGGCCAGGGCGCCGGCCAGGCCAGCAACAGCGGCGACGGCATGGACGACTTCGTCTTCCAGATCACCCAGGAAGAATTCCTCGATTTCATGTTCGAGGACCTGGAGCTGCCCAATCTGGTCAAGCGTCACCTGACCGGCACCGATACCTTCAAAACCGTGCGGGCCGGCATCAGCAACGAGGGCAACCCGTCGCGCATCAACATCGTGCGCACTCTGCGCTCGGCCCATGCCAGACGCATTGCGCTGTCTGGCAGCAGCCGTGCACAACTGCGCACACTGAAGGCAGAGCTGGAGCGACTGCGTCTTGAGGAGCCGAACAACTTCGGCGACATCAAGGCCACCGAGGAGGAGATCGAACGGCTGAAGGCGCGCATCAAACGCGTGCCATTCCTCGATACCTTCGATCTGAAATACAACCTGCTGGTCAAGCATCCCAACCCCAGCTCCAAGGCGGTGATGTTCTGCCTGATGGACGTTTCCGGCTCCATGACCCAGGCCACCAAGGACATCGCCAAGCGCTTCTTCATCCTGCTGTACCTTTTCCTCAAGCGGAACTACGACAAGATCGATGTGGTATTCATCCGTCACCACACCAGCGCCAAGGAAGTCGACGAGGAAGAGTTCTTCTACTCGCGGGAGACCGGCGGCACCATCGTCTCCAGCGCCCTGAAGATGATGCAGGAGATCATGGCCGAGCGTTACCCGGCCAACGAGTGGAACATCTACGCCGCGCAGGCTTCCGACGGCGACAACTGGAACGACGATTCGCCGCTGTGCCGCGACATACTGATCAATCAGATCATGCCGTTCGTGCAGTACTTCACCTACGTCGAAATCACCCCGCGCGAACACCAGGCGCTCTGGTACGAGTACAACCAGGTCGCAGAAGCCTTTTCCGATGCGTTCGCCCAACAGCAGTTGGTCAGCGCCGGGGACATCTACCCAGTGTTCCGCGAACTCTTCCAGCGGCGCATGACCAGCTGAGGTGTGCAGCATGAAGCGACAGCCCATTTCCACCGGCTCGGAATGGACCTTCGACCTGATTCGGCAGTACGACCGCGAGATCGGCCGCATCGCCGAGCGCTACGCGCTGGACACCTACCCGAACCAGATCGAGGTGATCACCGCCGAGCAGATGATGGACGCCTACGCCTCGGTTGGTATGCCGCTGGGTTACCACCACTGGTCCTACGGCAAGCAGTTCCTGCACACCGAGAAACACTACAAGCGCGGGCAGATGGGTCTGGCCTACGAGATCGTCATCAATTCCGATCCCTGCATCGCCTACCTGATGGAAGAGAACACCATGTGCATGCAGGCACTGGTGATCGCCCACGCCAGCTACGGGCACAACAGCTTCTTCAAGGGCAATTACCTGTTCCGCACCTGGACCGACGCCAGCTCGATCATCGATTACCTGGTGTTCGCCAAGCAGTACATCATGCAATGCGAGGAGCGCCACGGCATCGATGCGGTGGAAGACCTGCTCGACTCCTGCCACGCACTGATGAACTACGGTGTCGACCGCTACAAGCGTCCCTACCCCATCTCTGCAGAAGAAGAACGCCGACGCCAGAAGGATCGCGAGGAGCATCTGCAACGGCAGATCAACGACCTCTGGCGCACCATTCCCAAGGGCACGGACAAGGGCGATGGGTTGGCGGACAGTCAGCGTTTCCCGGCAGAGCCGCAGGAAAATATCCTCTATTTCATCGAGAAGCACGCCCCGCTGCTGGAGCCATGGCAGCGCGAGGTGGTGCGTATCGTGCGCAAGATCGCGCAGTACTTCTATCCACAGCGCCAGACCCAGGTGATGAACGAAGGCTGGGCGACATTCTGGCACTACACCCTGCTAAACGATCTGTATGACGAGGGCCTGGTCACCGACGGCTTCATGATGGAGTTTCTGCAGTCGCATACCAGCGTGATCTACCAGCCAGGCTTCGACAGCCCGTACTACAGCGGCATCAACCCCTACACCCTGGGCTTCGCCATGTACCAGGACATCCGCCGGATTTGCGAGCACCCCACCGAGGAGGACAAGCGCTGGTTCCCGGAGATCGCCGGCAGCGACTGGCTGACCACCGTCAAGTTCGCCATGAACAACTTCAAGGACGAGAGCTTTATCCTGCAGTTCCTTTCGCCGAAGGTGATCCGCGATCTCAAGCTGTTCAGCATCCTTGACGATGACCGCAAGGACGAGCTGCTGGTCCCGGCGATCCACGATGAAAGTGGTTACCACACCATTCGCGAACTGCTCGCCGCGCAATACAACCTCGGCAACCGCGAGCCCAACGTCCAGGTATGGAACGTCGACCGTCGCGGCGATCGCTCGCTGACCTTGCGTCACATGCAGCACGACCGCAAGCCATTGGGCGGGTCCACCGATGAGGTGCTCAAGCATCTGCATCGGCTGTGGGGCTTCGATGTGCACCTGCAGTCGATGCAGGACGACAAGCTGGTCAATACCCATCACATGCCACCAAGACCCAGCAGCGAGGCAGAGACCGACAACCGTTTTCCCGGCATGAACTTCGCCTGACAGTGGGCCGCGGCCCACCTCCGCGACCCTTCTTTAACCCGCCACGCTGTAGCCTCAGCGCCGATATCCTTTATCCTCCGCGCCAACGGAGGTGGACATGCAGATCTATAAAGTCGGCGGCGCGGTGCGCGACCGTCTGTTGGGGCGCCAGGTGACCGAGGTCGACTGGCTGGTGGTCGGTGCCACGCCGGAAGAAATGCAGGCCAGCGGCTTCCGCCCGGTCGGTGCGGACTTCCCGGTTTTCCTGCACCCGCAGACCGGCGAGGAATACGCCCTGGCGCGCACCGAGCGCAAAAGCGGTCGTGGCTATGGCGGGTTTACCTTCCATGCCAGCCCCGACGTCACCCTCGAAGAAGACCTGCAGCGCCGCGATCTCACCATCAATGCCATCGCCGAAGATGACCAGGGCCAGCTGATCGATCCATACGGCGGACAGCGCGACCTGCACGCACGGCTATTGCGCCACGTTTCCCCCGCTTTCGCCGAAGATCCATTGCGTGTTCTGCGCGTAGCGCGCTTCGCCGCACGCTACGCCGAGACTGGCTTCCGTATCGCCGACGAAACGCTGGAACTGATGCGCCGGCTGGCACGCTCCGGCGAGTTGTCGGCGCTGACGGCGGAGCGCAGCTGGAAAGAGATTTCACGTGCGCTGATGGAGCCGCGGCCGGATGTGTTCATTCAGGTGCTGCAGGACTGTGACGCGCTGGCCGAGCTGTTCCCGGAACTGGCCGTCACCTTTGCCAAGGGCAATGCTGCCGGTGGGCACCTGCTTGGCACGCTTCGGCAGTGCGCCGAACATGCCCAGCCACTGCCGGTACGCTGGGCCTGCCTGCTACTTGGCTGCACCACGTCGGCCGATAGCCAGCAACCACGTCTGGCCGCCATCGATACACTCAACCAGCGCTGCAAGGCGCCGAGGGATTGCCAAGAGCTGGCGATGCTGCTCGGCAGGTATCACGATGACGCGTTCAACGCCAAGAAACTGCATGCCGATGCACTGCTCGACATGCTGCAGCATTTCGACATCTACCGGCGGCCGGAGCGCTTCGAGCAGTTCGTCGCGGCTTGTGAAATGCACGCCCTGGCAGGCGCGCCCGGCGAGTTGCTCTTCGAAGCCGATTATCTGCATGGCGCGGCCAGCGCGGCCCATGCCGTGCCGGTCAAACCGCTGCTGGATCAAGGATTCAAAGGTGCCGAGCTGGGCAAAGCGCTCGGTGCTGCGCGTCTCGATGCCCTGAGCATCTACTGCCGGAAATATTCGCAGTAAGGCAATTCAGGCGCGCTGTGGAGGATGGTTGCGGATCAGATCGGCAGGCGTAAGCTCGCTGCCGCGCCACTGAAACGGCACTGGCCAGAGCTGCTGGTCGATGGATGACTGCGCCCACAGATCGGCAAAGGCCTCGCCTGCAGCGGGATGTTTGACGGTCGGCGCCAATAACGCCAGCGGCCAGAGCACGAAGGCGTTCTTCAGGATCTCCGCACGCGGCAGCAGCAAGCCATGGAAGTTGCCGACCAGCTCGCCATACAGCAGCACATCGATATCCAGCGGCAACCCCTTGCGATCCGGCGCGTAACGGCCGTTGTCCGCCTCGATGAACTTGAGCCGGCGGTCCAGTTCCGTGAGCGGCAGGTCGGTGTAGCCGGCGACCACCAGGTTGTAGAAGTTGTCGCCCTTATAGCCCACCGCCAGGCTCTCGAACACTGGCGAACAACGCATATCCTGCAGCAGCTCGGCCAGCGCATCGAGCCCGGCATGCAGGCGCTCGATGCGCTGCACATTGCTGCCCAGGCCGAGCATGACGGGGGTCAGCGACATCCGCGTTCGATCTCCACGCCCAGCGCACGGGCACGCGCATTGACGCCTGGTTTGGTGAGCCGCAGGCGCAGCCAGACGATGCCGAACTCGCTCATCAGCTTTTGCGCCAGGCGCTCGGCGAACGTCTCGACCAGCTCGAAGCGAGCTTCGGCAGCAAAGCGATCGATGGCCGCCGCGACCTGGGCGTAATCCAGCGCCTTGTCCAGCTCGTCATGCTCGGCTGCGGGACGGACGTCCCAGCCCAGCGTCAGGTCGAGCTGCAGGCACTGGCGAATCCCGCGCTCCCAGTCGTAGGCGCCGATTACCGTATCCACTTCCAGGCCTTCGATGAAGACTGTATCCACGCAACGTTCTCCTGCGGCACGACAAGCTCGAAACGCGCCGTTAGACTCAGAGGCTCCCTGCCCCGGATGGATTCCATGTTCTGGCTGCTGACCTTGCTCGCGTACCTGATCGGCTCGCTGTCATTCGCCATACTGCTTAGCCGCCTGGCCGGAATGCCCGACCCGCGTGTCGGTGGCTCCGGCAATCCCGGCGCCACCAATATGCTTCGTCTGGCAGGCAAGCGACTGGCGATCTGCACGCTGTTCGGCGATCTGCTCAAGGGCCTGCTGCCCGTACTGCTGGCCGCCTCGCTGGACATGTCCGTCCAGCAACAGGCCTGGATCGGTCTGGCAGCGGTCTGCGGCCATCTCTATCCGTTGTATTTTCGCTTCCGTGGCGGCAAGGGTGTCGCCACCGCCGCCGGCACCCTGCTCGCGCTCTACCCGCCGGCCGCACTGCTGGCCATCGTCGCCTGGCTGCTGGTATTCCGCCTGACCCGGACCAGCTCGCTGGCTGCCCTTATCGCCCTGCCGCTATGCCTGCCACTGCTGGCCTGGCAGCAACCCGGCGCGCTGTTGCCGATGAGCCTGCTCGCCACATTGATCGTCTGGCGCCATCGCAGCAACGTGCGCGACCTGTTCGCCGGCCGGGAACGGCATTTCTGACCGCTCTGACGCTCATCAGATCGCCGGCAGTGTGTCCATCGACCAACGCGGCTGTACGGTGATCGCCGGACCATCATGCTGCCCGGCGAGCAAGCGCTGACAGCCAGCGTAAGCGATCATCGCACCGTTGTCGGTGCAGAAACGTGGCCGCGCATAGAAGACCTGACCCTTGAACTCACCGAGCATCCGCTCCAGCGACTGGCGCAGAGACTGATTGGCGCTGACCCCGCCGGCGATGACCAGCGACGTCAGGCCCGTCTGCCTAAGGGCTCGACGACACTTGATGGTCAGCGTCTCGACCACAGCCTGCTGGAACGCCAGCGCGATGTCGCAGCGGGTCTGCTCGGATTCGTCGCCCGCGCTGCGGCACTGCTGCCAGGTATTGAGGGTAAAGGTCTTCAGGCCGCTGAAACTGAAATCCAGACCGGGCCGATCAGTCATCGGCCGCGGAAAGACGAAGCGTCCCGGAGTGCCCTGCTCGGCCAGACGGGCGATTTCCGGCCCGCCGGGATAACGCAGGCCCATCAGCTTTGCCGTCTTGTCGAAGGCTTCACCGGCGGCATCGTCCACCGATTCGCCGAGCAGCTCGTACCGGCCAATGCCATCCACGCGAACAAGCTGCGTATGGCCACCCGACACCAGCAAGGCGACGAACGGAAATTGCGGCGGCTGCGCTTCGAGCATCGGAGCCAGCAGGTGACCTTCCATATGGTGCACGCCGACAGCCGGTACGCCCCAGGCCAACGCCAGTGCTTGGGCGCAGGAGGCCCCAACCAGCAGCGCACCGACCAGTCCGGGGCCGGCCGTATAGGCCACCGCATCGATCTGGCCGGCCTCGCGGCCCGCCTCCTCCAGCACCTGGCGAATCAGAGGCAGCATGCGTTTCACGTGATCGCGCGAGGCGAGCTCAGGCACCACGCCGCCATAGACGCGATGCAGGTCGATCTGGCTGAATAGCGCGTCGGCCAGCAGGCCCTGTTCGCTGTCGTAAAGCGCGACACCAGTCTCGTCGCAGGACGTTTCCAACCCCAGCACCAGCATGGGTTCAACCTTTCCGGAGGGCGAATGAAGCCGTGCATATTAATCGTCGGGCCGTCCGACCGACCAGCGCTTTTCGATCAGGGGCTTTGCATTCCGCAATTGGAGCGGGTAACATCCGCAACCCTTAAAACCAGCGTGCTTGCGAGTCATTGCCGAAGCGCGTTGCCACCGGTAATCAAGTGAAGGTAAGTCCTGGATGCCCGCTGTCAAAGTTAAAGAGAATGAACCCTTCGACGTAGCACTGCGTCGCTTCAAGCGTTCCTGCGAAAAAGCAGGTGTTCTGGCCGAAGTCCGCTCGCGCGAGTTCTACGAGAAGCCGACTTCCGAGCGCAAGCGCAAGGCTGCCGCTGCAGTCAAGCGTCACGCCAAGAAAGTGCAGCGCGAGCAGCGCCGCAGCGTCCGCCTGTACTAATCCAGTACAGCTGACGTCGCATCAAGCCCGGCTCAGGCCGGGCTTTGCATTGCATGCTTACTCCGCTTCGCCAGCCGGCGAAAGGCCGGAGTTTTTTCATTTCCGGCTCATGCAATGCGAGCGTAATCAGATACCTCTATGGCCGGCCTGATCCCCCAATCCTTCATCGACGACCTGCTCAACCGCTCCGACATCGTCGAGGTGGTCGGCTCGCGCATCCAACTGAAAAAGGCCGGCAAGAACTACAGCGCCCTCTGCCCTTTTCACAAGGAAAAGACACCCTCGTTCAGCGTCAGTCCGGACAAGCAGTTCTACTATTGCTTCGGCTGCGGCGCTGGTGGCAATGCGCTGGGCTTCGTCATGGACCACGACCAGCTGGACTTCCCCCAGGCAGTCGAGGAACTGGCCAAGCGCGCGGGAATGGAAGTCCCCCACGAGGAAAGCGGCCGCAAACACAAGCCACGCCAGCCGGTCGATTCGCCGCTCTACCCACTGCTGGCTGCCGCCGCCGATTACTACCGCCAAGCCCTGAAAAGCCACGCGACCCGCAAGTCGGCCGTGGAGTACCTCAAGGGCCGCGGCCTGTCCGGCGTGATTGCCCGGGATTTCGGATTGGGCTTCGCCCCGCCCGGCTGGGACAACCTGATGAAGCATCTCGGCGGCGATGCGCTGCAGCAGAAAGCGCTGATCGACGCCGGCCTGCTGATCGAGAACGCCGAGAACGGCAAACGCTACGACCGTTTCCGCGATCGCGTGATGTTCCCCATCCGCGACAGCCGCGGCCGGGTCATCGCCTTCGGCGGTCGCGTTCTGGGCGATGACAAGCCCAAGTACCTGAATTCGCCGGAAACCCCGGTATTCCACAAGGGCCAGGAACTCTACGGCCTTTACGAAGCGCGGCAGGCCAACCGAGATCTCGACGAGATCATGGTGGTCGAGGGCTACATGGACGTCATTGCACTGGCCCAGCAAGGCTTGCGCAACGCCGTGGCCACCCTTGGTACGGCAACCAGCGAAGAGCATCTCAAGCGCCTGTTCCGCATCGTACCCAGCGTGCTGTTCTGCTTCGATGGCGACGCAGCCGGACGCAAAGCCGCCTGGCGAGCACTGGAAGCAACGCTACCGAACCTGCAGGATGGCCGCCGCGCACGCTTTCTGTTCCTGCCCGACGGAGAGGACCCGGACACACTGGTCCGCGCCGAGGGCACCGATGCCTTTCGCGCGCGCATTCAGCAGCACTCACAGCCACTGGCCGATTACTTCTTCCAGCAACTGAGCGACGAAGCCGATCCACGCTCATTGGAAGGCAAGGCCCACTTGGCCACCCTGGCAGCGCCGCTTATCGAAAAGATTCCCGGTGCAAACCTGCGCGCATTGATGCGCCAGCGTCTCACCGAGATCACTGGCCTGAACGGGGAAGCACTGCAGCATATGGCAGCAGCGCCAACCACCGCACCCAACAACAATTCGGTCGAGTACGACGACGCCGCCTATTACGACACGGGCTCGCACTACGCCGAGACCGACTACTTCCAGCCTCCCGAAGCGCCCAAGCCACAACGCGGCGAAAAAAAGGAATGGAAGAAAGACTGGAAAAAATCCGGACAGCGACCAGACTTCAAACCTCGCGGTCCGCGTACGCCAGCTACCGTCGAGCCGCCGACCCTGACCACGCTACGAACGTTGCTGCACCATCCGGAGCTAGCACAGAAGGTCGAGGACGTCAGCCATTTCGCCGCAGAAGACGACACATACGCACAATTGCTTGTTGCTCTGCTTGGCACGCTGCAGAAGAACCCGAAGCTGCGCAGCCTGCAGCTGATCGCCCGCTGGCATGGAACCGACCAAGGGCGACTTTTACGCGCACTTGCAGAGAAAGAATGGCTGATCTCGGCCGATAACCTTGAACAGCAGTTTTTCGACACCATTAATAGCCTTGCCGCCCGACAGCGGGAACGCCGACTCGAAAGCCTGCTGCGTAAGGCTCGCCAAGGTGAACTCAGCGCAGAGGAAAAAGACCAACTGCGTAACCTGCTGAGCCGTAATGCAATACCCGCTACACCGACCTCAACTGGCGTCTGAGGTCCTAGCTCGGCTATAATGCTCAGCTTGTTTTCAGCCCGCCAGAACCTTCAGTGGATAGGGTTATATGTCCGGAAAAGCGCAACAGCAGTCCCGCCTCAAAGAGTTGATCCAGCGTGGCCGTGAGCAGGGTTACCTGACTTACGCAGAGGTCAACGACCACCTACCGGAGGATATTTCCGATCCGGAACAGGTGGAAGACATCATTCGCATGATCAACGACATGGGTATCAATGTATTCGAGGTTGCCCCGGATGCCGATGCCCTGTTGCTGGCCGAAGCCGATACCGATGAAGCCGCTGCCGAAGAGGCCGCCGCCGCACTCGCTGCGGTCGAGACCGACATCGGTCGAACCACCGATCCCGTTCGCATGTACATGCGTGAAATGGGCACGGTCGAACTGCTGACCCGCGAAGGCGAGATCGAAATCGCCAAACGCATCGAGGAAGGCATTCGCGAAGTGATGAGCGCCATCGCTCACTTCCCCGGCACCGTCGACAGCATTCTCGCCGACTATGAGCGAGTGACGACCGAAGGTGGCCGCCTATCCGACATCCTCAGCGGTTACATCGACCCTGACGACGACGGTGCCGCTGGTCCTCAGGAGGTCGAGCCGGAAACTCCGCAGACCACCGCGAAGCCGGCGGCCGACGACAAGGATGATGAGGAAGAGGACGACTCCGACAGCGAAGAGGAAGAAGGCGATGGCGGCCCCGACCCCGAGGTCGCGCGTATGCGTTTCGGCGCAGTCGCCGAGCAGCTGGAGAAAGCCAAGAAGGCGCTGAAGAAGCACGGCCGCGCCAGCCAGCAGGCCGTCGAGGAGCTCGAAGCACTCGCCATCCTGTTCATGCCGATCAAGCTCGTACCCAAGCAGTACGACGCACTGGTCGAGCGCGTTCGCAACGCCCTGAGCCAGATCCGCGCCCAGGAACGCGCCATCATGCAGCTGTGCGTGCGTGACGCCCGCATGCCGCGCGCCGACTTCCTGCGTCAGTTCCCGAACAACGAGACCAATCTCGACTGGGCCGAGCAACTGGCTTCCGGCAAAGGCAAGTACGCCGAAGCCATCGGCAACCGCAAGGAAGACATCGTTCGCTGCCAGCAGAAGCTGATCGAGCTGGAACAGGAATGCGACCTGGTCATCGCTGACATCAAGGACATCAACCGTCGCATGTCCATCGGTGAGGCCAAAGCCCGCCGTGCGAAGAAAGAGATGGTTGAGGCCAACCTGCGCCTGGTCATCTCGATCGCGAAGAAGTACACCAACCGCGGCCTGCAGTTCCTCGATCTGATCCAGGAAGGCAACATCGGCCTGATGAAGGCGGTGGACAAGTTCGAATACCGCCGCGGCTACAAGTTCTCTACCTACGCCACCTGGTGGATTCGCCAGGCGATCACTCGCTCCATTGCCGACCAGGCGCGGACCATCCGTATCCCGGTGCACATGATCGAGACGATCAACAAGCTCAACCGCATCTCCCGTCAGATGCTGCAGGAAATGGGTCGCGAACCCACACCTGAAGAGCTGGGCGAACGCATGGAAATGCCCGAGGACAAGATCCGCAAGGTACTGAAGATCGCCAAAGAGCCGATCTCCATGGAAACGCCAATCGGTGACGACGAAGACTCGCACCTGGGCGATTTCATCGAAGACTCGGCCATGCAGTCGCCAATTGACGTAGCCACTGTGGAAAGTCTCAAGGAAGCCACTCGCGAAGTGCTCTCCGGCCTCACCGCACGTGAAGCCAAGGTACTGCGCATGCGCTTCGGCATCGACATGAACACCGACCACACCCTCGAGGAAGTCGGCAAGCAGTTCGATGTCACCCGCGAGCGAATCCGTCAGATCGAAGCCAAGGCGCTGCGCAAGCTGCGCCACCCGACGAGAAGCGAGCACCTGCGCTCCTTCCTCGACGAGTAAGACCAGACCCCCGGCATGCCGGGGGTTCTTTTTTCTGCCGTATACCTCGGAGCAGCTAGCTTCGATTGGCGCAGCCGCCATACCGCCGGTATAATCCGCCGGCCTTCTGGGGGCCTATAGCTCAGTTGGTTAGAGCAGAGGACTCATAATCCTTTGGTCCACGGTTCGAGTCCGTGTGGGCCCACCATATAAATCAACGATTTAAGCCCGCCATCATGGTGGGCTTTTTCGTATCTGGCTATTTTAGTCCCCGCTTTAGTCCCCATTTCGATCTTGCCCAGGCCCGGCAACCGTTCGCCGGGAGCTAGCGCTGATCTCCCACGCATTTACCATCGCTCGTAAAGAATGGCGGATGAAGTCACTGGAGAACCCCGTTGGGCTGATCCGTCATAGAATCCGGTGCCAAAAGCTCCAGAGTGCATCCCGACGAACGGTCGAACCTCCGCCGCAGTAAGCGGCGCCGCGCGGCGCCAGAACTGGCGCCGGAGACGAGATCTTTCGTAGCCATTGAACCGGCCGTGCAGGGCGCTATATTCGGCGCATCACCACAACCGAAAGGTCTATCATGTCCAAGCGCGCCGCCTTCAAGCTGTTCAGCTGGCTCGGGCTGGCTTTCACAGCCGTTACCGTGATCACGCCCTACGTGCCCTCCGCAGCAGTGCACGAGGCCGCATTCTTAGCGCTGATTGGCCTCTACGTGCCCATCGCTGGGCTCATATGGCGCTATGCACCGCAACAGGCCAACTAACGCAGCTCACGCCAGATAACCGCACTTCACCTTGCGTCATGCTCAAATTTGAGCAATACTCGATGTCAAGAATAACCCCCACGCCTCGGGCGGGACTTGTCCCGTACTGCGCACCAGGGGGTTAGTTTTTTCTACTGCCAGCAGGAAGCTTAGGCATGCCGCATGCCCCCACGCTTTACTCCAAGCCTGCGAAAAACCCTCACGCCCTGCTGCGTCACCTCCGAACGAAAGGCCTCAACACCCGCGGCCAACGCGACAAGGCCATCAAAGCCTTGGAGTTCATCGGCTATTTCCGCCTGCTGATCTACATGCGCCCTCTTCAGGACGCTGCCAAGCAGTTTCATCCAGGCGTGCGATTCGACGACATCCTGGCCCTCTACGACTTCGACCGCCGCCTGCGCCTCGTCTGCCTCGACGCGATCGACCGTATTGAGGTTGCCTTCCGCGCGGCGATCGCAAACACCCTCGCCAATGACCGCAGCTGCGGCCCGCACTTCTACCTCGACGCGATTCACTTCCAGGGGCTCGATGAGCACCGTGACTTCCTCAAGAACGTGCTCGGACTGAGGATCAAGAACGCGCCAATCAAGCACTACTACGACACCTACAACAGCCCGCCCTTTCCACCAATCTGGGCCGTGCTGGAGGCCATGAGCATCGGCCAGTTGTCCCGGCTCCTGGCCGGGCTTCACCTGGATCATCGCAAGAGCGTCGCCGCCTGCTTTGGCTACGATGAATCGGTCGTCTGCTCCTGGCTGAAGAGCCTGACACTGCTGCGCAACCTGAGCGCTCACCACGGCCGGCTGTGGAACACCTCGATCACCTCAGACACGCCGGTCTTCGCGAAGGCGATCAAGCAGGAGTTTCCGGCTCACACCGACCGGGGGCGCGTGTTCGCCCGCGCAGTAGCCGTGCAGGCCCTGCTGCGGGTCGTTGACCCGACGGCGGACTGGAAGGATAAATTCAAGGGACTGATGGCCACGTTGCCGACTGCAACGCTGGCCAAGGCCGGGATGACCCCAGCCATTCTCGGGCTGGTCCCAGGCTGGGAAACCCGTCCTTTCTGGAACTGAGTGTACGGAAAGTCACTAATTTGTGATGCTCCGTGCATGGCTTGTCGTCATGCGAGGTTGGATCTCTCCACCAATTGAGCCAGCATCCGGGCATCCTGGAGCGCATGGTGAGGCGGCTCACCGATCTCTTCTAGAATCTCTCCGTCGATGCAGGCCTGATCACTCTCGACGCCATCTGGTATACCACCAGGCCCCGCAAGCCACACCAGCAACGGCCAATCCCAGTCAAACGCATCACTGATGATCTCCACTTGACCGAGCTCCTGGAGAAAATCCAGCAACTCTATTCGTGCCTGCTCTGTCGTGCGGCCATAGGCCACCAAGTCCAGCTGTGGCAACACAATCTCCTGGACGAAATCGGAGCAGTCGCCCTCTTCCCAGGCATCGATCAGCTCGACATAAAACTCAGGGCCTCCAGGTACAACCAGGGCGAGGCTGATCAATTTGCAGGTATAGCGGTTCAAGCTGGTAAATTCGGTGTCCAGGTAGATTCGCGTGATCATTTCCGAGCTCTCATAACGTGACCAGCAAAGCTGGCTAGATCTGTGTAGTCGCCTCCGCCTACGCGGTCGAGGAGGAAGCCTCGGATGCCGACAGCACGCGGACCGTCGCGGTCGCAGCGAAGCGAGTCCCCAATCATTAGCGTCTCCGCCGGCGGAGTGCCCAGCATCTCGCATGTCATTTCGTAGATACCGGGCGACGGCTTGATCACGCCTAGGTCGCAGCTGAATGCATACGCATCCAGCGTGGGGAAATGACGGAGAATCGCGGCACAGTACGGGCTCGCGAGATTCGAGCAGACGCCGACGCGGACGCCCTCGCCCTGGAGCAGGTCGACCGCCGCGAGGCCGTCATCAAACGGCTCAATGCCTTCCACCTCGTCGGCCAACTGCTGCTCCAGGTCGACGAACTGGTCAACTGCGACCTCGATACCGAGGTGAGCGGCCATCTGCGAAAAATCGAGAGGTGACCGCATGATGACTTCGGCGTCGTCCGGGCGTGGACGGCGGCCCTGTGCACGGCCGAGCTGAAGCAACTGGCGATATGGATGCCGGCCGCCCTGGATTTTAAGCAGTGTGCCGAAGACGTCGAAAATAACGGCTCGATCAGTTATCACAACTCACCTCGGCCAACTTCTTGCGTAGCAGCGCTTCGATTCGATCATCGAGACCATCATAAAAAACACACTCGACGAGGCGGTCACGGTACTGGGTGAACTGCCAGCCGGCATCGTCTAAGGCGAGCCATGGCTCGCCGATCCGGCCGGTAGATTCCAACCATTCGAGGATCTCGCCCTCACGCCTGGCTGGTAACCAGCCATCCACCCGCTCGACGATGGGTGTCACATCGATGATGCGGCTGCGAATCTCGGTAGGGAACAACTCACGCAGCTCGTCGAGCGAGAGCTTTTCGCGCCAGAGCGAGCTGATGACCACCTCGACCTGGGTAAAGTCGCGCAGGATCTCGACCAAGCGTGGCAGCGAGCGCAGCCGCTGATGGGGTTTGGGGAGCAATGGAACCAAAAACCAACGTAAGCCCTACCAACGCTTTTCGGTGTCTTCTTCCCAGGCGCCCATCTCGACAAAACAGTTGCGCATGTCGGCCTCCTGGCTGATCTCGGTCAGCAGGTCATGCACGCTCTTGTCCAGCTCATCGTCGCTCCGATACGGAATGGTCAACTCATAGTGGCCGGCATCCAGCCGCTTCATGCCATAGGGCTCCAGGCAGTAGCGCTCAATGTTCTCCGTGGCCCGCTTCCGGCCGCGCACGAACTTGCTGTTATTCACCACCGCGAGGCGCAGGGTGACGGTGGCCACCCGCTCGGCGGCGGGCGGCTCTGCCGGCGACGCGGCCGAAGGCTGCTGGTCGCGTGACCTGGCGCTCTTCTGGTACGCGCCGATCTCGACACCACGGTGGCGCAGGTAGCTGTACAGCGTGCTCTTGGAGATGTGCAGCTTCTCGCCGATCGCGCTGACGCTCAGGCGACCTTCGCGGTAGAGGGTTTCGGCCGCCATGGCGGTGGCCTCAGCCTTGGCTGGCAGGCCCTTGGGACGGCCACCGATCCGGCCACGCGCCCGTGCGGCCGACAGACCCGCCTGAGTCCGCTCGCGGATCAGCTCGCGCTCGAACTCCGCCAGCGAGGCGAACAGGTTGAACACCAGGCGGCCTTGGGCGTGGGTGGTGTCGATGGGGTCATTCAGGCTCTGTAAGCCGACCTTGCGCTCTGCCAGCTCGCCGACCAACTCGACCAGGTGCTTGAGGGAACGCCCAAGGCGATCCAGCTTCCAGATCACCACGGCATCACCCGGCCGCACGTTGGCCAGCAGTTTGTCCAACTCCGGCCGGGCGCTTTTCGCGCCGCTGGCGATGTCTTGGTAGATGCGTTCGCACCCGGCCTGTTTCAGGGCATCGACTTGTAGGTCGGCTTTCTGATCCCGAGTGCTCACTCGCGCATAACCGATCTTCATCAAAAGTACCGTTTACTCGACTACGTTAGTAATAGTTGAACTTTGATAAAGCGTACCAGTTATTTGAACCGTAGCGTGGGGAGCTTAACGAACCGAGCCATTCCTCGATAGAGTTCGGCAAAACCTTGGTTTTCCCGAACTAACCAGACGCCACAAGGGTTTGCGGGCAGGCGCTGGGCTTAAGTGCACTTTCTGTTCCGTTGCTCCCCAAACCCCGATATCACCCAGGTCGACAAACTGCTGCACGGTAACGAGAACGTCGTCTGCGCCGATGCCGGCTACACCGGCGTCGAAAAGCGCCCCGAACATGCGGGCCGCGAAGTGATCTGGCAGGTCGCAGCACGCCGCAGCACCTACAAGAAGCTCGATAAACGCAGCGCCCTGTACAAAGCCAAGCGCAAGATCGAGAAGGCCAAGGCACAAGTGCGAGCGAAGGTCGAGCACCCGTTTCGAGTGATCAAGCGCCAGTTCGGTTACGTGAAGGTGCGCTTCCGTGGCCTGGCCAAGAACACCGCTCAGCTGGTGACGCTGTTCGCGCTGTCGAACCTATGGATGGCGCGCCGACATTTGCTGACTACCGCAGGAAAGGTGCACCTGTAATGCGGAAAATGGCTGCTGCGAGGTGCTCGCGGCGGCCAA